>Ga0256406_1003613_pt1 | contig 18959 bp, 18 predicted proteins | sample RumenRJG_03DNA_FD_185986 | JGI IMG/M metagenome (GOLD analysis project Ga0256406, IMG submission 185986) | Bovine rumen microbial communities from Lethbridge, Alberta, Canada - RJG_03 | ecosystem: Host-associated > Mammals > Digestive system > Stomach > Rumen | place: Canada: Alberta | collected...
AAGGCCCTGAGGCTTGACCTCTCGTTCATGAAGGAGATCGAGAGCGCGGACTGACGGCGCCGCATGGCCGGCCAATGGCAGCGCCGGAGGAAATCTGAACTACACATTTGGGGTGGCATTTTCGGATACATTGAAAACCAGAATACCCCCGATTAGGCGCCTTATATCCCCGGGCTGAAGCCCGGGGTTTTACGGCGCTTTTTTGATAAAAGGAATTGCCGTTAAATGAGGGGTAAAAGTCCAGCCGATTAAAATTTTTTTATGCACTAAAAATAACCATCAAATCTGGCGCATTGGATCTATAAAAGGGCATAAAGCATCTTTCCCTGTGATCTGCTTAATAAAATACGCATTTTTTGCAATGTATTGGTGCAATGCTTCTGCCCTATGCTATGGCACATGGCAGGAAAGGCGCACTCAGGTGCAAAGGGGCGCTCCTTCATGGACGGCTCACTTGTGAACTACCTTGAGCGGCACTTCATGGCCTATGGCAAGGCGCTGCGGGATGGGAACTGGGTTTTAGAGGCAAAAAACCCGGCAGAAGCCGGGTTTTCCAATTGATGCTGAGGCTTAGTCCAAGAAGCCCCTCAGGCCCTGCGACCTGCAGGGGTGGCGGAGCTTGCGCAGCGCCTTGGCCTCGATCTGGCGGATGCGCTCGCGCGTGACGCCAAACTGCCTGCCGACCTCCTCGAGGGTGTGGTCGGAAGGCATGCCGATGCCAAAGCGCATGCGCAGCACCTGGGCCTCCCGCGGGGGCATCTCGTCCAAGACCTGGTTTATCGCAGTCTTGAGGCTCTCGGAGGTGGCGGCGTCGGCCGGCACCACGATGGAGGAGTCCTCGATGAAGTCCCCGAGATGCGAGTCGTCGTCGTCACCCACCGGGGTCTCGAGGGAGATAGGCTCCTTGGCTATCTTCATGACCTTGCGGATCTTGTCCTCGGGCAGCCCCATCTTCGCGGCCAGCTCCTCGGGGGTGGGCTCGCGGCCCTTCTCCTGGAGCATCTGGCGGGAGATGCGGTTCAACTTGTTGATGGTCTCGATCATGTGCACCGGGATGCGGATCGTGCGGGCCTGGTCAGCTATGGAGCGCGTGATCGCCTGGCGGATCCACCAGGTGGCGTAGGTCGAGAACTTGTAGCCGCGGCGGTACTCGAACTTGTCCACGGCCTTCATGAGCCCGATGTTGCCCTCCTGGATGAGGTCCAGGAACTGCAAGCCGCGGTTCGTGTACTTCTTGGCGATCGAGATCACGAGGCGCAGGTTGGCCTCGACCATCTCCTTCTTGGCCTTCTTGGCCATGGCGTCGCCCATCATCACGCGGTGGGAGAGCTCGCGCAGCGAGGCGATCGAAATGCCGGCCTCGTTCTCAATGTCCTTGAGCGCGGCGACGGCCTTCTCGACCTGCGGGCGGTACTCCTTGAGCTTGGCCGCGTAGGTGCGGCGGCTACGGCAGGCCTTGTCGAACCAGGCGATGTCCGCGTCGCAGCCGCTGTCGGTGTAGACGGACTTGAGATCGTCGATCTTCATGCCGCAGCGGTTGACGCAGATGTCGCGGATCACGCGGTCCTGGCGCTTGACGCGGTCCATCACGTCGTGCATCTTGCGCAAAAGGCTCTCGAGCTGCTGGCTTACCAGGTGGAAGGTCGCAAAGAACTGCGAGAGCTCCTCCAGGGCCTTGCGGTACTTTTTCTCGGCGGCGGCGCCCTTCTTAGCGCGTGCGGCGCACATGCGGTCGTAGAGCACCTTGAGCTCGGCGAAGTTGCGGCGGGCAAGCTCGGGATCCGGGCCGTTGTTCTCGGCCGCGCCCTCGTCCTCGTCCTCATCCTCGTCGTCGGAGTCCTCGGCCTCCTTGGCCTTCGCCTTGGCCGCCTTGCCCTTGGCCTTCAAGGCCTTGGCGGGCTTCTTGGCCTCGGACTTCTTCTCGTCCTCGTCGTCGAGCTTGGCAAGCTCCTCGTCGAGATCGGCCTGGCCGTCGTCCACCTCGTTCTCGTCGGCGGGCGCGGCCTCCCCCTTGGCCTGGGCGGGCGCGTTCTTGCGCACGGGCTCCTTGATCGGCTCCTCGTTGATGTCGATGAAGCCGGAGATGATGTCGCCGAGCTTGACGCTGCTGTCAGGATCCTGCGACTTCTCGTAGCGGTCGAAGAGCTCTGCCATCGCGGGCGGGAACTCGACCAGGCACATCTGAACGTCGTTGGTGCCGCGCTCGATGCGCTTGGAGATCTCTATCTCGTCCTTGCGCGTCAGCAGCGAGACGTTGCCCATCTCGCGCATGTACATGCGCACCGGATCGGTGGTGCGTCCGATCTCCACTGAGCTGTCGAGCTGGTTGGCCACCACCTCGACGTCCTCGGCATCAGTCTGGGAGTTGCCGTTCATCAGCAGATCGTCGGCCTCAGGCGGCGTGTCGCAGACGGTGATGCCCATGTCGATGAAGGTCTGTATGAAGACCGACAGCTGGTCGCCGCTGATGATGTCAGGCGGGATCAGATCATTGATCTCATCGATCGTGAGATAGCCCTGCTCTTTGCCCCTGGCTATGAGCTGCTTGAATTCGGTGCTCGCTGAATTGTTATCCATCTAGTTTCCTGGATTTTGCCTTTGCTGCAGTTGCCTTCCCGCCAAGGCGGGATCCCGGGCCTTGCGGGGCGCTTGCGGCCCCGCTGCTCCAAACCCGTCCGGCGCGTCCGCCAGATGAGCGTCATTGGCGCGATGCCCGGGAGCAGGACTTTATTGTGACGCCAAAGGGAACAGGGGTAAAAACCCTCTGTTCCAAATTAGAGTTTATAGACCATATTCGGGAAAATGCAAATGACCGGCCGCAGACGGCCCTCCCGAACGCGGCCTGGCGTCACTCCGCGGGCTCGAAGTCCTCGGGCAGCTCGGCGTTGTGGTAGACCTGCTGGGTGTCGTCGAGATCCTCGAGCGCATCGATCATGTGCATGAACTTGACGGCAGCGTCCTTGTCGAGCTTGACCTCGGTAGACGGGACCATGGTGATCTCGGCTGAGACCGGCTTGATCCCCTGCTTGTCGAAGGCCTCGACCACGTCGGCGAAGGCCTCGGGGGTGGTGTAAACGTCGATGGAGCCGTCATCGTTGCTCACGATGTCGTCGGCGCCAGCATCCAGTCCGATCTCCATGGCCTTGTCCTCGTTGAGCGGCATGTTGCCGTCCTCGTCGGGGGCGAAGGTGATCACGCCCTTCTTCGTGAAGAGGTAGGAGACGGAGCCGGAGGTGCCGAGGTTGCCGCCGAACTTGGTGAAGGCGTGGCGCACGTCGGAGGCGGTGCGGTTGTGGTTGTCGGTCATGCACTCGACCATCACGGCGATGCCGCCGACGCCGTAGCCCTCGTAGGTGATGTTCTCGAGGTCGGCGCCCTCGCCGCCGCCGGTGCCGCGGTCAATGGCGCGCTTGATGGTGTCGCGGGTCATGTTCTGGGCCAGCGCCGCCACGACGGCTGCGCGCAGCCTCGGGTTGTTGGCTTCCTCGCCGCCGCCCACGCGGGCAGCGGTCGTGATCTCGCGGATGAGCTTGGTGAATACCTTGCCGCGCTTGGCGTCCTGAGCCGCCTTGCGGAAGCGGATGTTCGCCCACTTGGAATGTCCTGACATAGCTGATTTTCTCCGTTAAAAGGGGCGCATGCGCGCACCCTGTGTGATCTTGTGTTGAAACCCTGCCCTCAAGCCTGCCTGCCTTCCTCGTCGGTGACGGCGATGGCCAGCTCCTTTAGCGCCTCGGGCGAGGCGACGTTCGGCGCGCCGCTCATGAGGTCGGCCGCCGCAGTAGTCTTCGGGAAGGCGATGACGTCGCGGATGTTGTCCGTACCGGTGATGAGCATGGTCACGCGGTCAAGGCCGAAGGCCAGCCCTGCGTGAGGGGGCGCGCCGAAGGAGAGGGCGTCGAGCAGAAAGCCGAACTTCTCGCGGGCCTCCTCCTTGCCGATGCCCAGGACCTTGAACACGGCCTGCTGCATGTTCTCATCGTAGATGCGGGCAGAGCCGCCGCCTGACTCGTAGCCGTTGATGACTAAGTCATATGCATCGGCATACACCGACATCGGATCGGCGATGAGCTGCTCGGGGGTGACGCCCTTGGGCGCGGTGAACGGGTGGTGCATGGCGGTGAGGCCGGCTTCCTCGGTGATCTCGAACATCGGGAAGTCGACGACCCACAGCGCCTTGTAGCCATCGGCCACCAGGCCGTGGTCGCGCGCGCACTTGCAGCGCAGCGCGCCCATCGCGGTGGCGGTCTTGACCCTCTGCCCGGCGCCGATGAAGACGATGTCCCCGTCCTTGGCCTTGCAGAGCGCACACATGTCCAAAAGCTCCTTTTCTGAGGCGTGCTTCTGGATGGACGACTTGAGGCCGTCCTTGCCCTTTGAGAGATCCTCGACCTTGATGTGGATGAGGCCGCCTAAGCCCAGCTTCTTGCCGTACTCGGCGTATTCATCTATCTCGCGGCGCGAGAGCTTGGCCCCGCCAGGGAGCGCAAAGCCGATGACGCGGCACTTGGGGTCGTTGGCAGGCTCCGAGAGCACCTTGAACTCAGCGCCCTTCACCGCCTCGTCTAAGAGGTGGAGCTCGAAGGGAATGCGCAGATCGGGCTTGTCAGAGCCGAAGCGATCCATCGCGTCCTCCCACTTCATGACCGGGAGCTTGCCGAGGTCCACGCCGCGGACTTCCTTGAACAGGCTGACCATCAGATCCTCGGCGACCTCGCGCACCTCGTCCGAGGTCATGAACGAGGTCTCGATGTCGATCTGGGTGAACTCCGGCTGGCGGTCGGCCCTCAGGTCCTCGTCGCGGAAGCACTTGGTGATCTGGTAGTAGCGGTCGTAGCCTGCGATCATCAGAAGCTGCTTGAACAGCTGCGGGCTCTGCGGCAGCGCGTAGAACTTGCCGTGGTGGATGCGCGAGGGCACCAGGTAGTCGCGGGCGCCCTCGGGGGTGGCCTTGGTCAGCATCGGGGTCTCGATGTCGATGAACCCGTGGCTGTCCATGAAGCGGCGCACGAAATGGGTGATCTCCGAGCGCTTGAGCAGCTGCGCGGTCATGTAAGGGCGGCGCAGGTCGAGGTAGCGGTAGCGCAGACGCTGCTCCTCGCTGTTGTCCTGCGAGAAGTCAATGGGAAGCGGCGCCGACTTGTTGAAGATCTTGAGCGCCTTGGCGTAGATCTCGACCCTGCCGGTCTTCATCTCATCATTGACCTGGTTCTCAGGGCGCTGCCGCACGATGCCCTTGACCTGGATGCAGTACTCGTTGCGCAGCACCGAGGCCTGCTGGTGCACGTCGCCGCTGTCGGGATCGAACACCACCTGGACGATCCCGGTGCGGTCGCGCAGGTCGATGAAGATCAGGCCGCCCAGGTCGCGCCTGCGGTTTACCCAGCCGCAGAGCGTGACCTCGGAGCCTGCGGGCGACTTGGCAGTCTCCCCGCAATAGGCAGTACGCATTGACATAAAAAAGCCTCCGGATGCATCAAGCACGGGCGATCCCCCGCCCTGGCCCCAAGGGCCTGGCTTTGGGGATCACCCATGCCCAGCGCCGCGCAATGCCGGGCGCAACGCCCCCGCGGCTCTGTGAATTATGAACTGAATATTATATTGGGAACGGCGCGCAGCATCAAGGAATAGAGCTTTCCGCGCCAAAGAAAAGCGGCCCTGCCGGGCCGCTTTTTGGAGTTTCAAGGGCGCGAAGGCTGCGCGCCCCAAACATCACCACTCGGATACCGACCCGTCGGGGTGGCGCCACACCGGGTTGTGCCAGGAGACGTCCTGCTTGGAGGCCTTGATGAGCGCCTCCTCGTTGATCTCGACGCCCAGGCCCGGCTTGGTGAGCGCGTGCAGCCAGCCGTCTGACATGTCGAAGTCCTCGGGGTTCTTGACGTAGGTGAGAAGCTCCGCGCCCTGGTTGTAGTGGATCCCCATGCTCTGCTCCTGGATGGCCGCGTTGTAGCAGACCATGTCCACGGCAAGGCAGGAGGCAAGCGCCACCGGCCCCAGCGGGCAGTGCGGCGCGAGCGCCACATCGTAGGCCTCGGCCATCGAGGCGATCTTGAGGCACTCGGTGATGCCGCCTGCGTGCGAGAGATCGGGCTGGAGTATCGACACCCCCCTGCCCTCGAGCACCCTGCGGAAGTCCCAGCGCGAGTACATGCGCTCGCCGGCGGCGATGAGCAGGCTGCTCTCGTCGGCCAGAATGCGATAGTACTCGCAGTTCTCGGCGAGCACCGGCTCCTCGATGAACAGCGGGCGGCAGGGCTCGAGCTCCTTCATCATGACCTTCGCCATTGGCGCGGTCACGCGGCCGTGGAAGTCGAGCGCGAACTCGATGTCGTCGCCGAAGGTGTCGCGGATCTCCTTGGCGATCGCGATGGAGTGCTCGACTTTCTTATGGGTGTCGATGAAAGCCAGATCCTCGCAGCCATTGAGCTTGAAGGTGTCAAAGCCGATCTTCTGAAGCTTGCGGATCCCCTCTGCAACGTCCGACGGCCTGTCGCCGCCGACCCAGCTGTAGGCCTTGATCTTGTCGCGGCAGCGGCCGCCTAAGAGCTCGGTGACGTTCACGCCCAGCGCCTTGCCCTTGATGTCCCACAGCGCCTGGTCGATGCCGGCGATGGCCGACATCATGACCGGGCCGCCGCGGTAGAAGCGTGTGCGGTAGAGCATGTTCCAGATGTCGTTGATGCGCGAGGGATCCTTGCCCGTGATGTAGTCGCCTATCTCATGGACGGCCGCCTCGACGGTCTTGGCGTGGCCCTCGACCACGGGCTCGCCCCAGCCGCAGACGCCCTCGTCGGTCTCTACCTTCACGAAGAGCCAGCGCGGGAGCACGCGGAAGGTCTTAAGTGCAGTGATCTTCATCTGCGTCTATCCCTCTCAGAGAAGCGACTTGGCAAGAGGCAGCATGCCGCCTAGGAACGACTCGTCGCCGTCGAGGCAGAACGAGCCTAGGCCTGCAAGCTTGAGGCCCTTCACATAGCGCTTGGCAAGATTAGGGCTGCCGATGATGCCGATCTCGCCGTCGGCCTTGGTGAACTTGAAGATCTTCTGCATCGAGGCGATCTCGCCGCCGATGAGCAATCCCGAGAGGAAGTCGCGGGAGTGGGAGGCCTTCAGGCCGCCTAAGATCCTCGCGCCGCGCACCTCGAAGAACCTCGGCAGCACGTTGTTCTCGCAGTAGCCGCGCTCAAGGCCCTTCATGAAGTCCTCCTCGGAGTCCTCCTGCTCGCCGGCGCCCAGGCCGACCAGCGAGTACTGCATCATGATTGAGAGCAGCTCGCCGGTCATCGCGGTGCGGAAGGACTTGATCTTGGCGCCGTCGGCGAGCACCCACTTGCAGTGCGTGCCAGGCATCAGGTAGACCTTGGAGGGATGGGCGCGGACGGCGCCTGCAAGCTGGGTCTCCTCGCCGCGGATCACGTTGTAGTTGTCAGGATCCTTGACGCACAGGCCCGGGACGATGCGGATGACGTAGCCCTTGGAGTGCCTGACCTCGGTGAGGTGCGCAGGCAGCTCGTCGAGATCGACCGGGCACTGCAGGTACTGCGCATCGGCCCAGCCGTTCACCGAGCCGACCATGCCGGCCATGATCACCGGCATCGGGCCGTACTTCTCAAACCACTGCGCGGTGAGGCGGTCGAAAGCGCCCTCGCAGTCCTTGCCGCGCACGGTGGTCACGCCCTCGTGGGACTTCTTGACCTCGGCCTGCTTGCCGTCGATGTACAGGAAGGCCCTGATGTTGGTCGAACCCCAGTCGATGACCACGAAATTCTCTGCTGACATTGTCTATTCTCCTTGATGTATTGGTTGAATTGGTTGTTAGATGCCTGCGATCGCCTTGACGAACCCGGAGGCGGCCTTTTCAACCGCGTCGAAGTCGCCCGCGTCCGCGCGCTTCTTGTTGATGATGTTCGAGCCGATGCCGGCGCTGCCACATCCGTTCTTCAGGAAATCCGCCACGTTCTGCTCGGTGACCCCGCCCACTGCCATGAGCGGGATGTGGTTGATGGGGCCGCGCACGGCCTTGAGGTAAGGCACGCCGAACTGGGCTATCGGGAAGATCTTCACGATATCGGCCCCGGCGTTCCAGGCGATCGCTATCTCAGAGGGGGAGAGCGCGCCGGGGACTGCGACCATGCCCAGGCGCTTGATCTCGCGTATGACCTCAGGATCGGTGTTAGGGGCGAGCGCGAAGTCGGCGCCGGCGTCCTTGGCCGCCCTGGCCTGCTCCACCGTCATGACCGTGCCGGCGCCCACGCAGATCTGATCGCCCAAGGTCTTCTTGACCATGGTGATCGATGCGGGGGTGTCCTTGAGGTTGCTTGGAGATGCCTGGTCGAAGGTGATCTCAAGGCAGTGGATCCCGCCCTTTAAGATGCGGCGGGCGCACTCGAGCAGCTTTTCGCCGTAGACCTGGCGCGAGATCGAAACGAGCTTGTGTTCATTGATGAAGGATAAAGTGTCCATTTAATTTCCAAGTTGCAGACTGCTGGGCTTGCGCCCCGCTTTTTATATTTGTTTCATGTGCCTTGCTATTTTATCGCCCGCGCAGGGAGCGGGAACCGTGCTACCTCGTCAGCAGCTGCGGGATGAAGGTCGAGAAGGCCGGCACGAAGCTGAAGAGCAGCGCGCAGCAGATCTCGACGAGGATGAATCCCATCAGCGCCTTGGCCACGTTCATCACCGGCAGGTTCGAGATGCCGCAGGCGATGAACATGCAGGTTCCGAAGGGCGGCGTGCACTGCCCCATCGAGAGCACGAAGACCACCACGAGGCCGAACTGGATCGGGTCGATGCCGTAGCTCACGGCAAGGGGCGCGAGGATCGGGCCAAGGATCAGGATGATCGAGCCGTTGTCGAGGAACATGCCGGCGACGATCATGATGACGTTGATGATCAGCATGAACACGACCCAAGTGTTGCAGAAGCCCATGAAGAACTCTGTGATCCTGGTAGGGATGTTGTACATCGTCACGAGGTAGGCGAACACGGAGGCCGATGCCACCAGGCCCATGAGGTTGGCGGTGGTGATGGCGGTGTTCTGGCAGATCTGCCACAGCGACTTGGTGGAGACCTCGCGGTACACGAACATGCAGATGATGACGCCGTAGAACACGGAGACTACTGCAGCCTCAGTCGGAGTGAAGACGGAGGCGTAGATGCCGCCTAAGATGATGACCGGCATCATCAGGGCCCAAAACGCGCGCTTGAAAGCAGTCCAGACATTCATCGGCTTGAACTCGCTGCCCCTGGGGAAGTTGCGGCGGCGGGCCACCACGTAGCAGTAGAGGGCCAGCATCAGGCCGCAGAATATGCCCGGGATGATGCCTGCCATGAGGAGCTTGGAGATCGAAACGCCGGTGACCGTGCCGTAGATTACGAACACGATGGAAGGAGGGATGACCACGCCCAAGGTGCCGCCGATGGCTTGCACGGCCGCCGAGTAGGCCTTGGGATAGCCGCGCTTGATCATCTCAGGATACATGACGCCGCCGATGGAGGCGGTGGTAGCCATGGACGATCCGGAGATCGCTGCGAAGAAGGCGCAGGCCGCGATGGCGACGATCGAGACGCCGCCTGCGATCCAGCCCACTAGCGCGTCAGCGAAGTCGATGAGGCGCTTCGAGAGGCCGCCGTTGCTCATCACATCGCCTGCAAGCATGAAGGCCGGGACGGCGAGCAGCGAGAACGAGTCGGCGCCGGCGAACATGCGCTGGCCGATGATGACGAAGCTCAGGTCAGGGTTGACCGCGATGGAGGCGACGCAGGAGAGCGCCAGCGACCAGATGATTGGCACGCCCAGGACCAGGGCCACGAGCAGCACACCGAACAGGGTGATTGTTGCGATATCCATGTCATTCCCCCTTGTTGCCGCCTTCCATGGCGGCCTTGATGTCATCGGACGCGGTAACCGTCACGCCGCGGTTCTTGGGATCCATGAAAGCCTTGGCCTTCTCGACGAACTTGAGCACGAGTGCGATGAGCGCTAGCACGTAGCCCACGAAGACCACGCTGTACATGATGATCATCGGGATGCGCATGGCCGGTGACTTCTGGACGCGCCCGACCGGGAAGAGGTCGGTGCAGTATGTGGCGATGAGGGCGCAGGCTATGATGCCGACTGCGGCATGGAACATGTCAAGCGCCAGGCGTCCGCGCAACGACTTGATGGAGTTCTGGAGCGCGTCGATCTTGATGAGCTTCTCCTTCGACACGGCCACGTTGATGCCGCAGAGGACTATGAACACGAAGAGGTAGCGCGAGAGCTCCTCGGACCAAGGCAGCGAGTAGAAGATCACATACCTGGTGAAGACCTGCACGGCGATCACAACCATCATGACCATGAGGGCCACGGTGATCACGCCGAGCACGAACTTCTGGAATCCCGCGAAGAACCTGCAGAAGAGATTGTACATTCAGCATTTCCTCCAAAAATGCGGCCGCCGCTTGGGCGGCGGCCGCGCTTAGGACCTTGGGTGCAGGTTACTTGGCGCCCTCGACCTCGTCGATGATCTTGGCGATCTCGGGATAAGTGCCCTTCTGCTCCTTGAGGAAGTCGGCGACGGCAGCCTTCATCTGCTCCTTGTCGACCGTGGTGACCTCCATGCCGCGCTTGGCAAGGCCGTCAACAGCCTCCTTGGCCTGGCGGCGCTGCTCCTCGCGCTCGTAGGCGCCAGCTTCCTTGGCGGCCTGCTGGACGATCTTCTGCTGCTCGGGGGAGAGCTTCTTCCAGCTCTTCTCGGACATGATCATGAAGATCGACGAGTAGTTGTGGTCGGTCATGGCCAGGTACTTGTTGACCTCGTTGATGTTGTTGCCGTAGAGCACTGAGATCGCGTTCTCAACGCCATCGATGGCTTTCTGCTGCAGCGCGGTGTAAGCCTCTCCCCAGGACATCGGGACCGGGTCGGCACCCAAGGCACGCCAGAAGCCCTGGTGGATCTTCGAGTCCATCACACGCAGCTTGATGCCCTTGATGTCGGCAGGGGTCTTGATCGGGCGCACCGAGTTGGAGAACTCGCGGAAGCCCACTTCCCAGACATCCATGTTCACGAGGTTGATGCCGGCCTTGTTGATCTCGTCGGTGTAGTACTTGGTCAGCGGACCGTCGTTGGCGAAGAGTTTGTCGGCGTTCTCATAGGAGGTGATGAGATAAGGGATGTCGATTGCGGCGATATCGGGGACGAACGAGGTCATGACCGACTGGTTGACCGCGCCTATGTCGAGGGTACCGAGCTGGCAGTTGACGGCGTAGTCGCTGGCGGAGCCCGCGGTGCCGTTGTTGTAGACCTTGATCTCGACTGCGCCGTTGGTGCGCTCCTTCACGAGCTCGGCCCACTTGGCAAGTCCCTTGGCGACCGGGACGGTCTCAGGGGAGTCGTGGCCGGCCTTGAGGACGATCTTGTCGGCGGCGATGGCGCTTGAGGAGAAAGCAGCGGCGGCGGCGACTGCGGTGGCGATTGCGAGGATCTTGACGGTGTTCTTCATATGATTTCCTTGGTGTTTGCGGATTCTAATGTCTGGGAAAGCCTGCGTTTATGTTTTTTTCTACTATGATATAAACGACTGGTATAATAATAAAAAATCTGTCGTTCAAAAAACCTGATCGACATCAAACTTCCCACCAATAGTTGTCTTCCTCTTTCTTAGAACTCTCCACTATTTGTTTGTTTTATCACGCACAAAATAAAAACCAGTCTCCCTATGAAGGGAAACTGGCTTTTCATTCAGGTGGTTAGATTTTCTACTAAGTTATAAGCGCATCGTGATGTTCTTCGAGCACTCCTTGGAAAGCTCGACGATCCCTGGGATCTTGTCGTCGCTGAAGGCCGTTACAGTGCCGACTATCGACACAGCGCCAAGCAACTTCCCGGCCTTGTCGAACACCGGGACGGCTACGCACCTGATCCCCGACTCGCTCGCGCGTCTCATCATCCTGGAAGGCCAGCAGGCACTTGCCCTGCCCCGCATGCACCAGCGAGATGCTCATGCCCTCGCGCGAACGGATCTGCATGCCGCAGCCCGGGCGCTCTATCTTGATGACGTACCAGGCCTCGCTGCCCTTCATGATCCCGTAGTGCACTGCAAGGCAGTCCACAGCATCCATCAGCGAGAGCAGCGCCGGGCGGGCCATGTCGCTGATATCCATCAGCTCGGCGGCGCTGCTCGCCACCATCGCCGAGCTCAAGGCCATGAAGGTCGACACCAAGTTCGCCATACTGGACGCCGGGTACCTGACGCTTGACTCCATGGAGATCCTGCTTGGGCAGAAGATCTCGTTCCTGTCGCGCGTCAAGAGAAACTGGAAGATCTACGCCGACGCCGTGGCGGAGCACCTGCCGGGGCTCGAGTGCGAGGAAAACCTGCTCCTGCACCACGGCCGCATCGTCTACATAAAGCGCATAGAGAAGAAGATGCCCTCGGGACGCACAATCTACTGCTACCTGGGGCTTGACGATGATCGCCGCGACTGCGAGAAGCGCCAGCTCGCCAAGTCCGCCGAGGAGGATCATCTGTCGAAAAGGGAGATCTCAGAGAAGATCTCGAAGATGGGCGGGTTCATGCTGGTGTCGTCGCGCCGCATCGCCGTCAAGGATCTGCTTCCGCTGTACTACACAAGGCAGGACATGGAGCAGGTGTTCGGCATCGCCAAGGGATACGCCAAGGCGCTGCCGCTCTGCGTGCAGACCGTGGACACGTTCCGCGGCCACCTGCTCATGGTGTTCATGAGCACGGTCGTGCTGCGCATGCTTCAGCAGGAGCTCAAGGGCTCCAAGTTCTCGCTCGACGACGTGATGATGGCGATGAGGAACCAGAAGGCGAAGGTGTTCGAGAACGAGGTCATCCCGTCCGAGGCCAGCAGGCGCCAGAGGGAGATCTACAAGGCGGCGGGGATCAAGGAGGCGGTCAGCATCCCCCGCCGGCCGCCTGCAACCAAGATCCCGGATGAGTGATTTGGCATGTAGCCCTAAAATCAACCCGGGAACTCAAGTTGACGGCTTCAAGCCGCCCTTTCCCTGTACCTTTCCAGAATAGTTTCCTGCGCCTTGTCTGATTCCTGAGCCCTCTTGCGTCAATTCGCGCGGCCGCTTAAGACTGCAGTCAGGCCGGATGCGCATTGCCTGACCTTTGCCGCAATCTCATCGAGCTTGTCGTCTGTAAAGTCACTGAGCGAGCCCTCAAGGGAAACTGCGCACTCGATGGCGTTGCAGGCATTGAACACGGGGGCCACGACGCTCCTAACGCCACGTTCGCCCTCGCAGTTCCCTAGGGCCCAGCCGCGCAGCCTGATGTTCGCAAGCTCCTTCCTGAGCGCCTCCGGCGTCGTGATCGAGGTCTCAGTCACCACATGGTAGTCGAGCACCGGCAGCAGCCGCTCGCGCATGCTGTCGGGGCTGAAGGCCAGGAGGCACTTGCCGATGCCGGCGCGCACCAGCGAGATCTCCTGCCCCACCCTCGAGATGGTCGTTATCCCGCGCTGTGTGTTGATGACCTTGGCAGCGTAGTAGGCATGATCGCCATCGAGGATCCCCAGGACGCTCGAATAGCACGGCTCCGTCTCGATGAGCGCCCGCATGAACGGGGATGCGATCTCCTGCAGGTCTAGCCGCTCGGCGGCCATCTGCCCAAGCGACATGAGCTTAAGCCCAAGCTGGAGCTTTCCGCCGTACTCGCTCTTCCTTATGAGCCCCAGCTCCTCCATGGCGTTTATGAGCACGTAAAGCGTGCTCTTGGGGATCGCCAGGCTCTCCAGGATGTCCGCGCCGGTTATCTGCTTTCTTGAGGCTATGAGATCGAGGATCTCGACGCACCTCGCCAGGCTGGGCACGCGGCCCCTGTAGTTTTTGTCAGTCATTACTATTTGATTTAAAAGTAATTAAAAGCAACGCGATCATACCATCAGCTCGATGGCCGGAGCTGAGCGCAAACGATTTCCATATCCACGTAAATTGCTTCTATTCAGTTAGAAGGACTTTAAATTTCGACGGATAATCCTCGTTTTTATTTATCTTACTAAAACAGATTCCAGTTATTTTATTAAAAAGTCTACTACCATAGACTTACATTTATTTTATTATAAATTGTGATCGCCATCTACCTGCCAAGGCCCCAAACGGAGAAACCGTCCATATACTCAAAGCGTCGGACGAAGAACCGAAGATAAAAAATTCATAACAAACAAAGGTGAAGCACTATGAAGATGAAAACAGCCCTCGCTAGCGCATTGCTCGTCGCCATCACGGCGCTGGGTGCCAGCAACGCCAATGCCCGCATGCTGCGCGCAGGCCACTCGCATGTTGCAGATCAGGCGACCGACCTGAGCCTAAAGGCCTTCGGCAATAAGCTCAAGGAACTCTCCGGCGGGAAGCTTGAGCTCACCGTGTTCCCCAACTCCCAGCTGGGCGATGAGCGCGTCATGGCCGAGCAGGTGCTCAACGGCGCTCTGGACATCAGCATGGTCGGCGGCCAGCAGATCGAGAACTTCTACGCCCCGTTTGCCGTGACCAACATCCCCTACCTCTTCCGCGACTATGACCACGTGAAGAAGTTCATCAAGTCCGATGTCGCCTACAAGTACCTGCTCGACGCCACCGCTGGCAAGGGCTTCATCGGCCTCTGGTTTGAAACCTGCGCGCCGCGCAGCTTCTACGCCAAGAAGCCCATCAAAACTCCTGATGACCTGAAGGGCCTCAAGATGCGCGTCCCCGAGTCGAAGATGTCGATCGCCACCGTCAAGCTCATGGGCGGCCAGCCCACCCCGCTGTCCTCGGCCGAGGTCTATTCAGCCTTGCAGCAGTCGGTCATCGACGGCGCCGAGAACAACTTCGAGTTCTACGTCCAGTCCCGCCACTTCGAGGTCGCCCCGTACTGGAGCGAGGACATGCACTCCATGCCGCCTAACGTCGTGATCATGTCCGAGGACACCTACAACAGCTTCAACGACCAGGAGAAGAAGTGGGTCAAGGAAGCTGCCGCCTATGCCCGCGATGAGCAGATGCGCATGTACGACGAGAACCTTGAGAAGCTGTATGCCGAGGCTGACAAGCTGGGCATCCACATCACCAAGGTCGACAACAAGCCTTTTGCCGAGAAGACCAAGAGCCTGCTTGAGGAGGAGCTCAAGAAGCCGGATCGCGCCGAGCTGATCAATGCCATCCAGGCTATCAAGTAAGCTCTCATGAGGAGGCAGGGGGCGGCAAAACGCCCCCTCTTTAATGACTATGGAAACAGTAAGAAAAATCAAGAAAGCCATGAACACGCTGCTATTTGGGCTGTGCGTGGTCATCATGGTGCTGCTGGTCCTGGACGTCTCCTGGCAGGTGCTCTCGCGCTACCTGTTCAGATCGCCCAGCACCTTCACCGACGAGGTGGCACGCTTCCTCATGATCTACATGTCGTTCCTGGGCGGCGCCTACATATTCGGGGCTGACGGCCACCTGAGCGTCACCTCGCTGCGCGACAAGCTCCCGGCCAAAGTAAAGTCCTGGGTCATCATCTTCACCTACGCGCTCATCGCCGCGTTCGCGGTCATAGTGATGATCTTCGGAAGCCAGCGCCTGATCCTGAGGACTTTGGACCAGCCTTCGCCGGCCCTGGGGCTGAGCATGGGCATCTTCTACATGATCCTGCCCTTCAGCGCCATCTGCATCGTGATCTACATGGTGCTCAACCTCATCGAATTCTGCGCCACCGGCAAGACTGCCAACCAGCAGCCTGAAGCGGCCGAACTTAAGGAGGATGACTGATGGACGCATCCCTTGGCATCTACTTGGTGGCGATCTTCGCCGTGCTCATCGTCCTGGGCGTGCCGATCGCCATCTCGATCGGAGTCTCCTCCGTCGCCGTGCTCGTCTACGCCATGCCGTTCAACGTGGCTATCTCCACTTCGGCCCAGAAGATGGTCACCGGCATCGACAGCTTCAGCCTGCTGGCCGTGCCGCTCTTCATCATGGCCGGAAACATCATGAACCACGGCGGCATCGCAAGGCGCCTCGTGGACTTCGCCTACCTCTTCGTAGGCAGGATCCCGGGATCCATCTCCCACGTGAACGTCGTGGCCAACATGCTCTTCGGCTCGGTCTCCGGCTCCGCCGTGGCCGCAGTCGCCGCAGTCGGCAAGACGCTTCTGCCCGAGGCGCGCCAGCAGGGCATGGACATCCCGCTGTTCACCGCCGCGAACATCGCCTCCGGCCCCACCGGCCAGATCATCCCTCCCAGCAACGGCATGATCGTCTACTCGGTGGTCTCAGGCGGCACCTCCATTGGAGCGCTGTTCCTGGCAGGCTACATCCCCGGCATCATCATGGGCCTTTGCAGCACCCTGGTGCTCGCCGTGAGCCTCAAGCTGCACCCCGAGTGGGCCGGCAGGCCGGTCGACCTCAAGTACTCGCTCAAGATGGCGCTCAGGGTCATCTGGCGCGCCGCGCCGAGCCTTGCAATGATCATCGTGGTCATCGGCGGCATCATCATGGGCATCTACACCGCAACCGAGGCTGCCTGCTCGGCCGTGGTCTACGCGCTCATCCTCTCGCTGCTCTACCGCCAGATCGACCTGAAGGTCTTAAAGAACGTCGCGACCGACACCATCGTGATCTCAAGCCTGGTGCTCTTCCTCATCGGCTGCTCGTCCGTGATGTCCTATGTGCTGGCCTACACCCAGCTGCCTAAGATGATCTCCGACGCGATCCTCGGCGTGACCCACAGCCCGGTGCTGATCCTGCTGTTCATGAACGTCATCCTGCTCATGGTCGGCATGTTCATGGATCTGACCCCGGCGCTTCTGATCTTCACTCCGATCTTCCTGCCGATCGCCACCAAGATCGGCATCGACCCAGTGCACTTCGGCATCATCATGATGTTCAACCTCTGCATCGGCATCACCACTCCTCCTGTTGGAGCGGCGCTGTTCGTCGGCTGCTCGGTGAGCGGGGTCTCCATCGAGAAGGCCACGCGCAGGCTCATCCCGTTCTTCCTGATGACGGTCGTCGGACTCATGGTCGTGACCTACATCCCGGCGCTGTCGCTCTGGCTGCCTTCGCTGGCCGGATTCATCAAATAACAAGCTTTGGAGTAATCAATGAAAGACAACAACTGCTTCTACTGTGAGGATGGCCAGAAGCGCCACGAGCTCATGTACGAGGTCTGCAAGATGGACCTGTGCACCCTCTATGTGCTGAGGAACCAGAAATACCGCGGCCGCATGGTGCTCAAGTTCAACGACCACGTGCCTGACATCAGCGCCCTGACCGAGGATCAGAACCGCCGCTTCTTCGGCGAGCTGCGCAAGGTGGCCGCCGCGCTCATGTCGCTCTACCACCCCGACAAGATCAACTACGCCATCTACGGCGATCTGGTCCCGCACCTGCACGTGCACATCGTGCCCAAGTACAAGGGCGGCCCCGAGTGGGGCGGGCCGTTTGTGGACGGCGGCGAGGCGAAAATGCTCGACGACGCGCAGCTTGAGGAGATCGCAAAGACCATGAGGGCAGAACTTAAGAAAGGAGAAGCTAAATGAACAATTTCAATTTCTGCAGGCCCACTGATTTCTACTTCGGCAAGGGCGTTGAGAACGACGTCGGCAAGATCGCCAAGAAGCACGGCGGCCACAAGGTCCTCATCCACTACGGCGGGCACAGCGCCATCAAGTCCGGCCTCATCGACCGCGTCAAGAAGTCCCTCGAGGCCGAGGGCATCGCCTACGTGCTCCTGGGCGGAGTGAAGCCCAACCCCAGGGCCGAGCTCGTCTATGAGGGCATCGACCTCTGCCGCAAGGAGAAGGTCGACATGGTCATAGCAGTCGGCGGCGGCAGCGTCATAGACAGCTCCAAGGCCATCTGCAACGGCGTGCCTTACGATGGCGACTTCTGGGACTTCCACATGGGCGGCGTGATCCCCCAGAAGTCCCTGACCCTGGGCACCGTGCTGACCATCGCGGCGGCAGGCTCCGAGGGCTCCAACAGCTGCGTCATCAACAAGACCATCAATGGCGTCGTCAAGAAGAAGGGCTGCAACAGCCAGACCAACGTCCCTGACTTCTCCATCATGGATCCTGAGCTCACCACCACGCTCCCGGCCTACCAGACTGCCTGCGGCGCCTGCGACATCATGTGCCACGTGATGGAGCGCTACTTCACCAACACCAAGGACGTCGAGCTCACCGACGCGATGTGCGAGGGCGTGCTGCGCGCCATGGTCGCCCTGATCCCCAGGGTCATGGCCGATCCCAAGGACTACCAGACCCGCGCCAACATCATGTGGGCCTCCACCATGGCCCACAACAACATCCTGGGCGTCGACCGCGAGCAGGACTGGGGCTCGCACCGCATCGAGCAGGAGCTGTCGGCCTTCTACGACTGCGCCCACGGCGCAGGGCTTGCAGTTGTGCTGCCGGCCTGGATGGAGTGCGTGATGGATCACGACGTCAAGCGCTTTGCGCAGTTTGCCAACCGCGTCTTCGGGATCCCCGTGGACATGTACCACCCCGAGGAGACCGCCAAGGCCGGCATCAGGGCCCTTAGGGCGCTCTGGGGCAGCGCTGGACTGCCGCTCAACTTCGAGCAGTTGGGCGCCAAGCGCGAGGACATCCCCGTGCTGGTAGACCACCTCGTCAAGGACGACAAGACCGAAGGCCACTTCGTGGTCATGGACGGGCCGTTCATCACCAAGGTCCTTGAGCATGCTGCCGACTACGGCATGAAGAAGGACTGATGGCTGATCTGCCTTGGGAGCCTTGAGGCTCCAAGCGATGAAAGGGGCTTGCGGCATGCCGCAAGCCCCTTTCATCTGCCCATCTGCAATGAGGCCCCTTGTGGCCCCACGCATGCGCTCTACAAGCTGTTGGTGATGTTCTTCGAGCACTCCTTTGACAGCGCGACGATGCCTGGGATCTTGTCGTCGGTAAAGGCCGTGACCGTGCCAACTATCGACACCGCGCCTAGGAGCTTCCCGCCCTTGTCGAA
>Ga0256406_1003614_pt1 | contig 18947 bp, 16 predicted proteins | sample RumenRJG_03DNA_FD_185986 | JGI IMG/M metagenome (GOLD analysis project Ga0256406, IMG submission 185986) | Bovine rumen microbial communities from Lethbridge, Alberta, Canada - RJG_03 | ecosystem: Host-associated > Mammals > Digestive system > Stomach > Rumen | place: Canada: Alberta | collected...
GCCGTCAAATGGCCTCCACCATATGATGCGTAAAATATTAAAATTTTCATTTATAATTCCTTTTCCTCTATTTGCTTATATTATTATAACATTTTTAAGAGCATTTTCAATATTAATCAAAACAAAATATGAATATTCTGTGATAAGATCACCCTATGAAATTATTCTATAAAAAGTTCAACCTATGATATAATGGAGGAATGAGAACTGAACTGAAATGAATAAAAAAAAAGAGAAACAAATATTGTTTCTTATAGACTTGCTTTCGCAACTCTTTAAAATATTCAACCTGAAAATACTTATGTATTGCATTTTTATTATGCAAAACAAAAGAGAGGCAATTGCCTCTCCTTTGTGCTTTAAATTAGAGAATACATCCTAACATATAATCAGAGAAAGTTGCAAGCACATCAATCGAAGTCTTAACCCACCTTTCTATTTCGTTTCGTGCATCTCTATCTAGTTTTGATTTATTGTTCCAAATCCAGACTAGATTTTCCTCAGAACTCTTTTGAGAATCCCAGTATTTTTTTAGGCTAGTTTTCTGAAGCCTATCAATACGCAGGAACATTCTCATTGTATCCTCGTAGTAAATCTTGAGGATTGGATTTATTAAGCCCTGAGGTAAAGGATAATAGTTTACCTCGTAGATTTCTAGTAAATATATATATATATTTACTATTTTTTTCAGGAAAAATGCATTCGAGCAATTTTTCTGAACCAAATCTACTTTCTTTTTATTAAGTAAAACTAGGTTCAGCCGAGCTATACCAATTTCATTGCTTACCTCAACAATGTCGATATACGCCTCTATAGGATCTGTCTCTGTTACTACTGTTTTACTTAGTTCATCCCTTATGCTTTTCATTTTTATCGTCCTTTCAAAGCATTTGTAATTAGGTTACATTATTATTTTACCATATTTTGTAAAATATTGCAAGTGTTTTTTTAAATTTATTCAGTTAATGTTCCATTTGGAGTATTTACAATCATTAAAATATCCTCTTCTTCCCCTGTTTCTCCATTAATAAATATTAAAAAATCATTGTCTTCAATTTTACCTTTTATTTCATAGCAATTTATCTCAGTATTATATTCTGTTGGTATTACCGCTTTATCAATTGAGTTTATTTGAACCTTGTTACTTACCAGCTTTTTAGCCTCTTCTTGCGATATTTTATAATTTTTAAATTCTCTATTTTCTATATGATTATTTAGATAATTAGTTGCTTCCATTCCAAGTACTTCACCATTATCCATAGCAATTTTTACTTTAATCAAATCTGGATAAATAGTAACATTGTCTTGATAATAAGCATAATTTATTGTTAAAATATTTTCATTTGATAGATAATAGGTTTCTTTCATTGAGCCTAAATTATTATTTTTCAAAAATTCCTTTCCTATGCTAATTGCATCTGCTTCAGAAATATTTTTATCAGTTACCTGCCTATCACAGTTAAAAGATAAAATATGCCCGCCTTTTTTTGTAACAATAACATTTCCTTTTGAGCCATTTATATATGAAATTTGAAATTCAAAGCAGTTAACATTTGAATTTTGCGTTTCATTTTCCGACGTAACTTCTGAAACTTTGTCTTTTCCTATAAAATTAATAGCTATATTTTTTGCATTTTCTTTGTCAACTTCTTCTCCAATAAGTCCAAATCCCTTATATATTGAGTGATTTTCTGAAAATGCTCCATCATAAATTAACCCAGTATATTGATGTAAATCTTCTTCTATATTTGAAAACGTCGTCTTTGATAAGTTTTCATCACCATTAGCAAAAATTTTTGAACCCTTTTTTGTTAGTTCTCCCCATTTTACATTATTAGAATATAAGTCGTTTTCAATTTGATTTATGGTATTTTCCAGATCTACACTATATTGATGAAGCTCTGAAATTTTATCTAAATCATTTTGCGATAATTTTTCTCCTGATATTGTTTTTGAAGATAATGAATATGAATAATCACTTACTTGATTCAAAAATTTTTGAGCCTGTTCTAAATTTTGTGATTCTATTGGAAGTCTTGATAAGTAAACTTCTGCAATGGAAGCTGTTTTCCATATTGAAGTTAAAATTTTACTTGCATGCTTATTATCATTTGTTATTTCGGCTTTTGCCAATAATTTTTCAGTGTTATTTATATACTCGGAAAGTTCATAAAATGCCTCATTATAGCTATTTTCAGCTAAAAGTCTATAATCTTTTGCCTTTTTTAAAGAAAATACCATCATTATCAATATAATTATAATTAAAGTAATTGTAACTGTTAGCATTTTGCCTTTTCTTAATCTATCTTTAAAATCATAAAGTTTGTTTTTGAAATTATTCATTAAAAAAATTCCTTTCGTTTTGGTTATTTTTGACCAAAAAAGGAATTTTTATACAATTTTATAATTAATTAAATTTATAATTCTGTTCTTCCTTCAAATGCCTTTTCAAGTGTGAATTCATCTGTGTATTCCAAATCTCCACCTATTGGTATTCCATGAGCTAAACGAGTTGTTTTTACTCCCATCGGTTTAATAAGTTTTGATATATACATTGCTGTTGCTTCTCCCTCAACCTTTGGGTTTGTTGCTAAAATAACTTCCTTTACTGTGCCATCTTGAAGTCTAGCAATTAATTCTTTTATTTTTATGTCATCTGGTCCAACTCCATCCATTGGTGAAATTGTTCCATGCAAGACATGGTATAATCCTTTATATTCATTGATTTTTTCAATTGCTACTACATCTTTTACATCTTCCACAACACATATTTTTGTTTGGTCTCTTTTGGGGTCAGAACATATTTCACATGGGTCGGTGTCTGAAATATTGTAGCATTTTGAACAAAATTTCAAATTTGTTTTTGCATTTTTTATATTTGTTATAAATTCGTCTGCTTCTTCATTACTTGCATTTAATATGTAAAATGCAAGTCTTACTGCTGTTTTATGACCTATACTTGGTAGTTTTTCAAAACTTTGTATTAATTTCTCGATTGATGGTGAATAATAAGCCATTAATTTTTCTCCTATATTTTAACGTTGTTTATTAATATAATTACTAATTTTCATTAATAAATAACCTTATTAGATATTTACTTTAATTAAATTTAATTTCTATAAAAACACTTCACTTTCGTATTTTTCAACCAAAATTATTTAATTAAACATTAATTTTATAGTCCAAGACCTGGTATGTTATATTTTCCAAGTTCCTTGGCTGCGTCTTGATCTGCTTGATTTGTTGCTTCATTTACTGCTGAAATAATTAAATCTTGTAGCATTTCAACATCATCTGGATCAACAACCTCTTTTTTTATTTTTAATTCAAGTAGTCTTTTCTCCCCGTTCATTTTTACATAAACAGCTCCGCCACCTGTTGTACTTTCATAAGTTTTATTTGCTAAATCTGCCTGTGTTTTTGAAACATCTTCTTGCATTTTTTTTGCTTGTTTCATAATTTGATTCATATTTATTCCGCCGAATCCTCCTGGAAATCCTCCTCTTGACATTTTGTTCTCCTTAAATTATTTATTTAGGTTTTAATTTTAGGTTTACCTATAACCTATTTATTAATAAGCATTATACAGTTTTATAGTTCATTATTGATATTAGTTTTAATATTTATCAGTAAATTTATTTATCATAATAAATTTTTACTCAATGTTATTAGCAAACATTATACCGTTTTATGGTTCATTATTGATATTAGTTTTAATATTTATTTATCATAATAAATTTTTATTCAATATAGTTTATATTGATTCCAATATCTATGGGATTATCATTACTCTTTGTATTAAAGTTTTGTTCATTTCCATATACTAATTTTATTCTCATGTCCTTGCCAGATGCAATTGAAACTAACCTTTTTAACTCACTCATGTTATCAGGCGATTCAATTATTGCTTTTGAAAAGCTATTAATTCCTCCGATTCCATATGTCATATCATCAAGTTCTTTTCCTTTTGCCTGTAATAAAGCTGCATATAGTGATGTCTTCCCTTCATTTTTTAATTCATCTTTAACCCTATCCAAAACAGGAAGTGAACTGTTTTGCAGATTTGAAGAACCTTCAGATTTGGTTTGCATCTTAGCTTTTTCATTTATATTATTGGTTTTATTTGCCCCAGCTCCCATATTAGTAGGTTTGTAACTGGTATTTTGATTTCGTGGTGAAGTTGAATTTGAAGTATTATTTGAAACTTTTATATTTCCACTTTTTATGGTATTTTCAAGTTTTTCAACTCTTTCTTCTAATGAACCATTTTCCTCTTTGCATAATTTTAATATTCCTACTTGAAAAACAATATTTTTTTGAGTTGAATATCCTATTTCGTTCTGCAAAGTGGAAAGTTTTGAGATTATATTTAGCAACTCATCTTCTGAAATGTTGTCATTCATTTCTTTCATTTGCTTAACTTCATCTACATTATATATGTTTGAAATTTCATTTGTGGCCTTTAAAAGCATCATGTTTCTAACAAACTTTATTAGCTCCCATGTAAAATTAGAAACATCTTTTCCTTCATTAATTACTTTTTGTGTTTCCTTTAATGCCGTAACTTCATCATGTTTTAACACTGAATTTATCATATTTATGATATATTCTGTTTCAGGAATTCCAACCAATTCCTTTATTTTATCATCCGTAATTTTACTATCTCCATCTTGAACACATCTTTCAAGAATTGAAATTGCATCTCTCATACCACCGTCAGATAATTCTGCAATTAAATTTAACGCTCCGTCAGTATATTCAATTTTACATTCCTCACATATTTTTTCAAGATTTTCTATTATTTTCTCTGGTCTTATTTTTTTAAAATCAAATCTTTGACATCTTGAAAGTATTGTTGCAGGCAACTTTTGTGGTTCTGTTGTTGCTAAAATAAATTTGACGTGTGCTGGTGGTTCTTCGAGTGTTTTTAGTAAAGCATTAAATGCTCCCTGTGATAGCATATGAACCTCATCAATGATATATACTCTATATTTTGCAACTGTTGGTAAAAAATTTACTTCATCTCTAATTGCCCTAATATCATCAACACCGTTATTTGATGCTGCATCCATTTCAACTATATCAGTTAGTGTTCCATCAAGTGCAGCCTTACATATTTCGCATTCGTTGCAAGGTTCTCCATCTACGGGATGTAGGCAATTTATAGCCCTTGCTAAAACTTTTGCAGAGGAAGTTTTTCCACATCCTCTACTTCCAGTGAACAAATATGCATGTCCAACTCTGTTTGCTTTTACTTGATTTTTAAGTGTTTGCGTGATATGTTCTTGACCCAAAATTTCAGAAAAAGTTTGAGGTCTAAATCTTCTATAAAGAGCTGTGTATTCCATTTTGTCCTCCTGTAAAATTTAGGCTATTTCTTTATTTTAGGATATTCCCACATAAAAGGGACTACTTATTGCTGCTTCCTTCCGGACCTGACAAGATTCATAGGCTTTTATTGAAAATACCCTAAAATAAGGAAATAGCCCTATATCTTTTGGTATTATATAATATTTGTTTTGTATAATCAAGTATAAATCAATATAAAATTTGATAAACATTTAATATTTTTGCTTGAATATTGCTTTTATTATGGCATTTAATCTCACAAATTTCATTTACTTTACAGATTCTATTTATTCTCTCTTAAATACAACATTTGAGAAATCTGTTATTACTTGTTGTGAAACTCCTTCTGTTGATATGTTTCCACAAGGTAAGTCAAAACTAACTTTTCCTCTGTATGTTGTTCTATCGGTTTCTATCACTATATCAAATGATACGTTTACTTTTACATCATCATCTGAAACTCCTGTTTTTGCTAGTAGTGTTCCATCATATGCAATTTCATCATCTCCATTTGATACAAATTCAGATACATCCTTATTAACAATCCTAAATAAAACTGTTCCACCTTGATTTGATATTTTTAGCTGTTTTGTGTCATTTGCTTCTGCACCATTAAATGTAAGAGAGTCATTTATTTTGTAGTTGTCCTCATATGAGAATAACTTGTTTTCTCCACTATATGGCATATATTTATATATAGTTCCTTTATTAGGATTTGATATATTTATGTTTTCAATTTTTACTGATTTTATATATGATGTTACCTCATAATCATAATTTTTTGCAAACTCTATATAAATATCATTATATTGATTTATATCTATATTCCATTTATTGTTATCTGGATTTTCATTTTTGCTTTCCGCTTCTGCACTACTTACAATCATTATTTTGCTAAGTTTATATGGTAACTTAGTTTCACCCTCTGTTTTATATTTTAACATTATTGATAGTGTAAATCCAAAGGCGATTACAATAATTAAAAGTACTAAAACTTGTTTTATTTTTTCCTTTAATACTTTATTCATTTTAAAATTAATCCTTTCCTATTTTTCAAGTTTGATGTATATTTGTATTCAAATTCAAAATTTTTAATTACTTATTATTTGTTACTCAATTTACAATATTATTTTATTTGGCGGAGAAAGTGGGATTCGAACCCACGTGCCAATTTTCATCAGCTACCTGTTTTCGAGACAGTTCCGTTATGACCACTTCGGCATTTCTCCATTTGTTATTTTAACTATTTTAATATATTTTTTACTAACCTTTACTTTTTTTGTTTCTCAATTCTGCAAAAAAATCTTTTACAATCTTTGAGCATTCATCGCTTAATATTCCGCTTTCTGATTCAACATGATAATCATATTTATTGTATTGTAATAAGTTTATAACAGATCCACAATATCCCATTTTTTCATCCATGGCTCCAATATACACTTTTTTTAGTCTTGCTTGAACAATTGCTCCTGCACACATCATACAAGGTTCAAGAGTTACATACATTTCACAGTCATCTAATCTCCAACCTTGTAATTTTTTGCTTGCTTTTTCTATGGCAATAATCTCAGCATGTCTTGTTGCATCATTTTTTATTTCCTTTTGGTTGTGTGCTCTTGCTATAATTTTGTCATTTTTTACAATTACCGCTCCTATTGGTATTTCATCGGCTTCATAAGCTTTTTTTGCTTCTTTTAGAGCTTCTTTCATAAATTTTTCGTTCATATTTTCTATATTTTCTCCATAGCTAATTTTATCCTTCATTGACAAAGGAAAATTAAATTTTGAAAATTAAAATTTTATTTAACAAATAATTATACAATGTTATTTATGTACCTATTGAATAAAATTAACATAGTAAAAATTTTGATTATTTCTTCAATTTTATTCAATTCCTAAATATTCGTCATAGGTTTGCTCTTTATCTATCATGCCATCTTTTGTGATTTCAAATATTCTATTTGCTACTGTTTGTGTTAATTCATGGTCATGTGATGTAAATATCATATTTCCAGGGAATTTCTTCATTCCCTCATTTAATGAGGTAATTGCTTCCATATCTAAATGGTTTGTTGGTTCATCAAAAATTAAAAAGTTTGCCTCTGATAGCATCATTTTTGATAAAACACATCTTACTTTTTCTCCTCCTGATAAAACATTTACTTGTTTTAAAGCTTCCTCACCTGAGAAAAGCATCCTCCCTAAGAAGCTACGTACATAAGTTTCATCAGGGTCTTTTGAATATTGTCTAAGCCATTCAGTAATGCTTTCTGTTCCTTTAAATAAATAGTTATTATCTTTTGGAAAATATGATGTTGTTATTGTTGTTCCCCATTTTATTGTTCCCTCATCTGGCTCAACTTCTCCCATTAAGATTTGAAACAATAGTGTGATAGCATTTTCGTTTTGACAAAGAACAGCAATTTTATCATCTGTTTTTACCTTAAATGAGATGTTATTTAGAACTTTTTCTCCATTTACTGTTTTGCTCAAATTGCTAACTTCAAGAATTTCATTTCCTGGTAGTCTTTCAGGCTTAAAGTCAATATATGGGTATTTTCTATTTGATGGTTTTATCTCATCAAGTTCAATTTTTTCAAGAGATTTTTTTCTAGATGTTGCTTGTTTCGATTTCGATGCATTTGCACTAAATCTTGCAATAAATTCTTGCAATTCTTTTATTTTATCTTCTTTCTTTTTATTTTGTTCTCTCATTTGTTTTTGCAATAATTGACTTGATTCATACCAAAAATCATAGTTTCCTGGATAAAGTTTTATTTCTCCATAATCAACGTCGCATATATGTGTGCAAACCTTATTTAAAAAATATCTGTCATGTGAAACTACAATAACTGTGTTTTCAAAATTAATTATAAATTCTTCAAGCCATGCGATTGTTTTTAAATCAAGGTCATTTGTTGGCTCATCAAGTAATAAAATATCAGGGTTTCCAAATAATGCTTGTGCTAACAATACCTTAACCTTATCTTTTGGATCAATGTCTTTCATTAATTTATAATGATCTTCTGGAACAATTCCTAAATCATTTAATAAACTTTCAGCATCTGATTCAGCATTCCATCCATCAAGCTCAGCAAAACGTTCTTCTAACTTAGCAGCCTTCATTCCATCTTCTTCGTTAAAATCAGGTTTTGCATAAATTTTATCTTTTTCTTCTTTTATTTGGTATAGCTCTTTGTTTCCCATAACAACTGTATCGATTACAGTATAATCTTCATATGCAAAGTGGTTTTGCTCTAATATAGAAATTCTTTCTGTTTTTTCTTTACTAACTTCACCTTTACTAGGCTCTAACTCTCCTGAAAGAACCTTCAAAAATGTAGATTTTCCAGCTCCATTTGCTCCAATTATTCCATAGCAACATCCTTTGTTGAACTTAATATTTACATCTTCGTATAAACTTCTTTTTCCGAATCTAACTGACACGCCAGTAACTTGTAACATATATATCTCTCTCCTTAAAGTAAACTTGCAGTATTATATCATCTTTTTTAAAGCATTGCAAATAAAAAACTGCTGATAAAATTTTGCCCTTTGCTCAATGTTTCTATTTAATACAAAGCATTTTTTTGCTATCAATATAATTTATATCATTAAAAATATTGGGTTTAGTACATTATCAGTAGTTTTTATTTTAATTTTATATTTTCTTTTATTTATATGTTTGCTTCTTTTTCTTCTTTAAAACTTGTTTTGATGCTATCTTTTGCTGCATTCGCTAATTTTGTAGCTGCATCTTTTATCATCTCTTTATCTTTATCACTTAAATTTTTGTATTGTTTTAAAACTGCGCCAATGTTTCTATAACGTTTTTTGTTAAACTCTTTCCATGTTTTTGCATTACGAGTCATTATTAAACTATATATTGCATCAATTACATCTTTTCTTTGTTCCATTGGTATATCTTTCAACCAATTGCGCATTGTCGTATCAACAAAGTCGCTACCATTTGTTGTCTTTTCCATTTGGATAATTTTTGTTCCCATTACTTGCCATGAATAAATATCATGTTGCATTATCCCTTTTTCGTTGCTTTTTACTATTTTGTATTTTTCTTGATGTCCTAAAAGTCTTCCAAATACTGATGATTGTGGAATAAATGTGTGTATTCTGTCGAGCATTTCTTGATAAGATTCCATTTTTAAAACTTCATCATCAAATCCAGGTCCATCATGATTTACAACTTCAATGATCTTGTCCCTAACTTTTTTGTCAGAGAAAACGGCTGAATAAACTGCAACATTTCCTCCTTTTGAGTGCCCTCCTAAAAGCAATTTTTTTTCTGGGAATTTTTCAGAAATTCTGCTTAAATATTTTACGCCTTCTTTTTGAGCTGGAACACCAGTCATAAAACTTAGGTTAAAATCTTCTTTCCATCCAACCATCGTATCATCAGTTCCACAATAAGCAACATATATAATGTTCTCTGGTAAATGGATACATATTGCTGCAAATTGTTTTTGAACATCTACATCAAAAATTTCGTAATAGTCAGTTACTTTTAAATCTTTGAATCTTGCACTCTTGTATAGTTTCCTAACTAAATCATAATCTCCTGCTATATTATATTCGTCCCTTTTTAAAGTTTCACAAAACCTTTTTGTTAATGTTCCAATCGTATCATCATCTGTTGCATTTACTTTTTCAAAGGGCAAATATGAAAACCTTGATAGTATCATTTTATCAATTTCATTTAAGTTTGATTTTGTGAGTATTATATCTCCTCTCCAATCAATATAATCTACCATATTTGACATATAAATCACCTCGCCATTATTATACCATTAAATCCTAAATTTTTGATATCAATTTTATTATATTTTGTAATTTCTTTGCATTAGCTTAACATCATTACAGATGCATTTACTTCATAATCAGTTCCTTCTACTCTTCTTGAGTGAAATTCATTACTAGAACATACTGTACAAATTCCAGAGTCAATAATGTTTTTATCTAACAGTCCCACTTGTTTCAGCAAAATTTTATATAGTAGTGTATTATCTATTTCATATTGTCTTCCTTTTTCATTTGAAAATTCTGTTGGAGTTATAATTTCGTAGTGTTTTATAATTTCTTTAAATTTATTTTCGTATATTTGTTTTACATCATCATTTACTAAAAAATGATCCTTTTTGATATTTGGTCCTAAACAAAAAATTAAGTTTTCAGGTTTTGATGAATAATTTTTTTTCATATTATTTATTGCTTTAATCCCAATTTCTTGTACTGTTCCTTTCCAACCCGAGTGAACATTTGAAATTACATTGTTGATTGGATCATAAATCATAATTGGTATGCAATCTGCTGTCGTTATTACAGTTGCAATGCCTGTTAAATTTGTCATAACTGCATCGTAAGGCTTAGCTTTTAAATTATGTTTTCCATTATATCTTTCAATTATATTTTCTTTTTCCAAATAATTTATATTATAAGTATCATTTGATACATCTTCAAATGTTGTTATATTTAAAATTCTATCTGTATGCTCTTGGTTTAATTGGACAATGTTTTTTAAAATGAAATCTTTTTCTGGTGATTTAATAAAATTACTACTAAATGTAGTTTTATTAAATTTTTCATTTAGTTTGTCATCTAAAACTTTTGCTAAATCTTCTGTGCTTGTCCTTCTTACTTTGTCATCAAGCCCAGATTTTGCCTTATTTCTAAATCCTATTCCGTTTGATTTTAGAGTAAAAAAGGCTGTTAAATTTTCAAATTCTTTTAATCTTTTAAATTCTATATACTCTAGATTTTCATTACATTTATATTCAATTTCACTCATATTTAAATATTCCTTCCATTAATTTTTAATTAATGTATAATCTTACTTTTATTTTAAAAGAAAAATAGCTGTTACTACACTTGCAAAATCTGCAATTAGCGCAGGTATTAAAATTTCTTTACTTTTTTTGCATTTTACTTGGCCTAAATATATTGATGTAACATATAGTGTTGTTTCAGATGATCCCATAATAGCTCCTGCAATCATTCCTATCTTAGAATCAACACCGTATTTTGTCATTAAATCAGTTCCCATTGCGATTGATGCACTCCCTGAAATTGACCTTATAATTGATAATGGTATTATTTCGGCAGGTATATTAAACAAAGATGAAATTTTTACAATTTTACTTACTATACAATTTAAAAATCCTGACGAATTAAGCATATTTATTGCCAAAAAAATTCCTACTAATGTTGGAAACATTTTTAATGTAACTTTAATTCCATCTTTTGCCCCTTCGCAAAAAATATCATATACTTTTTTGTTTTCAAATAATCCGGCTGAATATAACTACCGCTATTATTGTTGGGATAATCATTGCAATAAAAAAATTCATAAACATTTTCTCCTTGTTAGTCTTAATTCTTTTGTTTTCATTGCTTTGATTTTTTAATTAAAATTTCAATACATATTAGATTTTATCCTTAAAATAATTCTTTCAATATTTCAATTCTTTTTCTATTTTTCAATATCTTTTTGCTTTAAATTTATGATTTCACTACTTTTATAATTTTACTTTCTTATTTTTATTATTAGCTTTGTTAGCAATATAGCTACTGTTGTCCCGATGCACGTTGAAATCCATATTGGAATAATTATTTTTGACGGGTCTGCTGAATTTAATGATGCTCTTATTGCTAAAACTGTTGTTGGTATTATTTGAATTGATGTAGTATTTAGTACAATTAACATTATCATAGAATTGGTCAGTTCATTTTTATTTTTGTTGTTCTCTTTTAATTTTTCTATCGCATTTAATCCTGATGATGTTGCAGCATTTCCTATACCTATAACATTTGAAACCATATTTATTGAAATTTCGTCCATTACTTCTTTGTTTTTTATTTCATCCGGATATAAAAAATTCAAAATTGGTTTTAACATTTTTGTTAGTTTATTTATTATTTTGGTTGACTCAATTATTTTTATAATACCGCACCATAAGCACATATTACCTACAAGAGTTAGGGATAAATTTAATACATTTTTTGAAACATCAAAAATTGATGTATTTACTTCGTTTATTGTCCCTGCAAAAATTGCATAAATGTATGAAATTATAATAATAATTGGCCAGATAATATTCATATCAAATTATATTTATATAATTTAACTTTTATTAATGTTTTATTTATTTTTGTTTTCAAATATTATTTCTTCATGATTTTTGAAATCATTATTTTAATTGTCTTTATATACAGGTGTTCTTACAAACTTTTTCTAGTCTTTTTTTATAAAATATTGGTATATTTCGTTTTTATTCACTTTTCTATCTTTTGCTATTTTCTTTATGATTTCTTTTTTATCAAAGCCCTTATTTTCGTAGTATTTGTAGTGTTCCTCTAATGTTAAGAAATTCAAATCATTTTGTTTTTCTTCTTTATTGCCTTCAATTAAAATTATATATTCTCCTTTGGGCTGGCCTATTTGTTCTATAACATTTGAAACATTTCCTCTATAAAAGCTTTCGTGTATTTTTGTTAGTTCTTTTGCAACAACAATATTTCTGTCACCTATGTTTTTTTGTATTTCCTTTAATGTATCTATTATTCTATGCGGAGCCTCATATATAATTATTGTTTTTCTTTCTTCTTTTATTTCTTCAAATTTTTCTTTTCTCAATTTTTTATTGAGTGGTAAAAATGCATAAAAGCTAAATTCTTTTGTGCTTAAACCAGATGCTATTAAAGCATTTATCATTGCACACGCTCCTGGGATTGGAATTACTTTTATTCCTTTTTCAACCGCTTCTTTTACAACTTCCTCTCCTGGGTCTGATATTCCTGGTGTACCCGCATCTGTTACAACTGCAACATCTTTGCCATCGTTTATTTTATCAATTATTACATCCTTTTTGACATCTTCATTATGACGGTGATATGAAATAAGTGGTTTATTTATTTCATAGTGGTTCAATAATTTTAGTGTCTGACGCGTGTCCTCTGCTGCAATTAGGTCCACTTCCTTTAAAACCTTTATAGCCCTAAGTGTAATGTCATCTAAATTTCCTATTGGTGTTGCAACTAAATATAAATTACCTTTTTCCATGTCTATTCCTCTATATTATTTTTTTATTTGTATAGTTACTTTTTGTTCATTAAATTTTCTTGTCATGTTTTAACTATCACAATTTTTGATTTATTTTTTTATTCTCACAATTTTGTTAAACTCATAATCAGATTATTTCATTTTATATGTTTCAAGTATCTCGTCTGTATATGTGCCGTCTTCATTATAAATTATTAAAGGCTTCTCGATTTTTAAATATGGCTTTGCCTCTTTTATTGCTTTTATTAAAACTAAATTTGATTCACTTTTTACATTTGAATAAACAAATCTTATTCTTTTTGCCTCTAGCTTGTACTTTTTTAGGATTTCAAAAACCTCCGTTAGTCTGTCAGTTCTGTACACCATATAAAAACTTCCTTTTGATTTCAAAATTGTGCTTGCTGTTTTTATCCAGTCGTCTAATGTCGCAGTCGTTTCAAATCTCGATATTTGCTGAATTTCATTTTTGGCATTTATTCCTGTGCCTAATTTTTTATATGGTGGATTTGTTATTACGGTATCAACGGTTTTCGGAATGATTACACCAGATTGTGTTTTTGATTTCAAATTTTCTTCACATAAAATTTTCTTTCCTAAATCGTTTTCATATAAAATTTTCTCATCTGATTTTCTTTCACAATCAGTTGTATTTGTTTCTTTATTATTTGCATTTTTTAAAATTTGATTTTCGCTGTTTATTATATCTTTTACATCAGCATTAATAACATCAAATTGATTATCCAAATTATTTAGCTTAATGTTTTCTTTGCACAATTCATATACTTTTTCTTGCTTTTCTATTCCAATTATTTTTTTAGGGTTAACTTTTTTGCATAACAAAATAGATAGTATTCCATTTCCTGTGCCTAAATCAACTATTGTGCTATGTTCCCTTATGTCTCTTGCAAATTCAGTTAATAGTACGCTATCTACTCCAAATCTAAATCCATCTGTATCTTGAATTATTTTTAAATTTTTATATTGTAAATCATCTATTCTTCTCATAGCTTGTATTATACAATAATCTATGGCTTATTTCAATATAGTTGGGCTCTGTTTTTTAGCTTTTAGTTTTTCACAATTAAATTAATAAATATAATTGCTTTTTTTGACTATTTTCTTTGTATATTTATTTACTTTATAAAAATTATACTTTCTTTTTACTTGTTTTTTTCTCTTTTTCTTCCATTCTGATATGTATAATAATATGATGTGTAAATTAATATTGCATATATCATGCCGGTTGTGTCAACTACAACATCCTTTAATTGTCCGGTTCTACCTATAACAAATGTTTGATGAAATTCGTCAAAGTATGCAAATGCTATACAAGCTATCAGAGTTAATATAAATGAAAATATATATCTATTATAATTTAATAAGATATTTACTAAAATCATTACTAACATAGCCAATATAAAATATTCTGCCTGATGCATCATTTTTCTTGCTGGTCCATCCAGTACTTCTGCTGCTTGATAAATTTTTTGATCACTTGGGTGTTCATTAGTCAAACCTAGTTTATTTGTAAATTTTAAAGCAATTGTAATTGCTTTTGCTATCGCTTTTGTACTTTGGGCTTGTGAATCTGCTCCATTTGTTGCCGAAAACATGAATATCCTTGTTCCCCATAGAATTATTAAAATTGAGAATATAATTATTTTTATTGTTCTTTTCATTTTTTTCCTTCTCGTTTTTTAGAACAATTTTACCATACTTTATTAATTTGTCAATTTTGTTACAGGCTTTGGCCTATTTCATACATTTATTTTAATTTTAACTATAAAATGTTTCAAAATACCAAATGAATTAAAATCTGTATTTGTGCAAACAAAAATAAAAAAGACTGTTGAACAAAATGTTTTAGTATTTTGCCAACAGTCTTTTTTATTTTTTTATCACTTTTACCTCTTTTCAAATGGTTCTTTTAATTCATCTTTTATTGCTCCATCAACAGTTATTTTTACCTTCTCAACTTCTGTGAATTCCGTTTCTGTATTTACTATTTGATATATTGCATTTAAATCTTTGTAATTTAAGAAGTCACTTGATAAATCAATATTTAATGTTCCCTTTTCAAATTTACAACTATTCACTTTTGTTTCTTTTGGTATTTCTGTTTTTAAGTTTTCATTATTATATGGACCATTTATTAACTCTGTTAGTACTTTTACATATGGATTATTTATTAAATCTTTTGCATTAATACTTCTTTTTTGTGATGATAATACTCCTGATGTATTGTCAATATAATATAATTTTACTTCCGTCTCCTCTTCTTTCTCATTAATTTCCTCCTCTGGCTGAATTTCATTTTCGTTTTCCACAGTTTCTTCACTTTTTGAGAATAAATTCATAAAAACAAATATTGTAATTAATGCAATTGCCAATACAATAATTGTCGTTGTTATTTTCTTTTTCATTATTTATAATTCCTTTCGTTTTAACACTTTTTCTAGCTTCTAAAATATATGTACATCTTTCATTTTTTATGAACTTGTTTCTATTTTTTATTTATTGATATTAGAATTTTTATTACTTAAAATAAGCTATTATCAATGAGCAATTGCAATGCAGTAAATAGCTTTTTTATTGACAAATTGGGCATTTTAGTATAGAATATGTTGAATTAAAAAGAGATGTTTTCGGTAAAGGAGGCTTTAATGGATACATTACATGTTGGGCTTGATGTTGGTTCTACAACTGTAAAAATTGTAGTTATGAATGATAATCATGAAACAATTTATGAAAATTACCAAAGACATTTTTCAGATACAAAAAATACGGTTTGTAACGTTCTTACAGACTTTTCTAATAAATTTAAAAATTTTAAATATACTATTGCATTGACTGGTTCTGGAGCTATGTCAGCTGCTAAGTTTTTAGATGTTAAGTTTATACAAGAGGTCGTTGCTTGTAAAAGGGCAGTAGAAAAATATATTCCTGAAACTGATGTTGTTATTGAACTTGGTGGAGAAGACGCAAAAATTATATATTTTGGCAAATCTATTGAACAACGTATGAATGGAACTTGTGCCGGTGGTACAGGTGCTTTTATTGACCAAATGGCTTCTTTATTAAATACAGATCCATCCGGTCTAAATGAACTAGCGAAAAATTATAAAACCATTTATCCTATTGCTTCAAGGTGTGGCGTTTTTGCAAAAACTGATATACAACCACTTATTAATGATGGAGCAAAAAAAGAAGATATAGCTGCTTCTATTTTTCAAGCTGTTGTAAATCAAACAATTAGTGGCCTAGCTTGTGGAAGGCCTATCAGAGGTAATATTGCTTTTCTCGGAGGTCCTTTAAATTATTTATCAGAACTTAGAAAACGTTTTGTTGAAACTCTAAGACTTACTCCTGATGAAACTATTGTTCCTGAAAATGCTCATCTTTTAGTTGCAAAAGGTGCTGCTTTAAGTTCAGTTGACATGAAAGAAATTTCTAATGACGAATTAAACGAGAAAATCATAAACTTAAAAAATTCTCATGATTTATCTTCAAAATCATTGGAGCCTTTATTTAAAACTAAAAAAGATTATGAGGATTTTAAAAAACGCCATGATTCTGATAAAGTTAAAAGAAGAGATTTTAAATCTTTTGAAGGCGACTGTTTCGTAGGAATTGACGCCGGTTCTACTACTACAAAACTTGTTGTTACTGATATTGATGATAATTTGATGTATTTCCTTTATAGAAGTAATGAAGGTAACCCTTTGAAAAGTGTTATTTCTATGCTTAAGGAGCTTTATAGTGTTTTGCCTAAAAAAGCCAAAATAAGATTTAGCGGAGTTACAGGTTATGGTGAAAGCCTTATAAAAGCTGCTTTAAAGGTTGATCTTGGTGAAATTGAGACAATTGCTCATTATACAGCTGATAAATGTTTTCTTCCTAATGTCACGAGTATTGTTGATATTGGTGGCCAGGATATGAAATATATTCAAATTAAAGATGGCTCTATTAATAATATTATGCTAAATGAGGCTTGCTCATCTGGTTGTGGTTCTTTTATTGAAACTTTCGCTAAAAGTCTAAATATCTCTATTGATGACTTCGTTAAAGAAGCTTTAAATTCAAGAAATCCAGTTGATTTGGGCTCAAGGTGTACAGTATTTATGAATTCTAAAATAAAACAAGCTCAAAAGGAAGGTTCTTCTGTTGGCGATATTTCAGCTGGACTTTCATATTCTGTTATAAAAAATGCTATTCAAAAAGTTATGAAGATTAGGGATGTAAATACTTTGGGCGATCATGTTGTCGTTCAAGGTGGAACATTTTATAATGACGCCATCCTTAGGGCTTTTGAACTTATTATTGGAAAAAATGTAATTCGCCCTGATATTTCTGGACTTATGGGAGCGTATGGTATTGCTATCCTTGCAAGACAACAATATGAAGCAAATATGGATATGGAATATCATTCTTCTCTTGCTAGTTTGGATGAAATAAATAATTTAAAGATTGAAACTACACAGGTTCGTTGTAATGGTTGCGAAAATCATTGTTTACTTACTATTAGCAAATTTAATAACGGTCAAAGACACGTCTCTGGAAACAGATGTGAAAAGGGTGCAGGAAATGTTTCCCAAAAATCTGACCTGCCAAATATTTATAAATATAAAAATAATAGGTTATTTAATTATTACATTCCATTAAGCACAGCTGATGCATACCGCGGAACTATTGGTATCCCTAGGGTTCTTAATATGTACGAAGATTATCCTTTCTGGTTTACTTTTTTAACTAAACTTGGATTTAGAGTTATTATTTCTGAAAAGAGTACAAGAAAAACATATGAAAATGGTATGGAATCAATGCCTTCTGAGTCAGTTTGCTACCCTGCAAAACTTTCTCATGGACATATAATGAACTTGATTAACCAGGGAATTAAAACTATATTTTATCCTTGTATGCCTTATTCTCGTAAGGAGTTCAAGAATTCAGATAATCATTATAATTGCCCTATTGTCATTTCCTATTCAGAAGTTTTAAAGAATAATATTGAAGAGCTTAAAAATAAAAATATTAAATTTTTAAATCCATTTTTACCTTTTGAACCTACAAAACTTGCTGAAACTATACTTTCGTTGCCTGAATTTGATGAATACAACTTCAATAAGAAGGAGCTTTTAAGAGCAGGAAAGGCTGCTGAAAAAGAGTATCAGCATTTTAAGCAAGATGTTTATGATAAAGGTAATGATGCGTTGGATTTCATGAATAAAAACAATTTAAAAGGAATTGTTTTAGCAGGTCGTCCATACCATGTTGATCCAGAAATTAATCATGGAATTGATACATTAATTACAGGTTTAGGTTTATGCGTTTTATCAGAGGATTGTATTGCTGATAAAGATGAAATTAGACATCATTTACGCGTTGTTAACCAATGGGTATTTCACTCAAGATTATATGCTGCTGCGGATTTTGTGGGAAATCATGATAATTTGGAACTTGTGCAATTAAATTCTTTTGGATGTGGAATTGATGCTGTTACAACAGACCAAGTTGAGGAAATTCT
>Ga0256406_1003615_pt1 | contig 18936 bp, 9 predicted proteins | sample RumenRJG_03DNA_FD_185986 | JGI IMG/M metagenome (GOLD analysis project Ga0256406, IMG submission 185986) | Bovine rumen microbial communities from Lethbridge, Alberta, Canada - RJG_03 | ecosystem: Host-associated > Mammals > Digestive system > Stomach > Rumen | place: Canada: Alberta | collected...
ATATGTTCGACATACTCTTTGACCTCTACATCTATGAGGGCTACACACGCAAAGAGGCTGTCGAGAATATTCTGAGCCATAACATCACGGGCGTTGACCTCGACCTCCGTGCCAAACAACTTGCCACATTCGCACTGTTGTTGAAAGCTTGTCAGAAAGACGAGTCGTTCCGTGACGGCAATGTATTGCCTAATGTGCTGACGATGCCAGAGCCGATTGCCGACAGCGACCGCCATCAGCTCTTCCACGAGTTTTTCAAAGGCGAGGAAACGAATAACATCCTTGCCGAACTTGACGATGCTTTCGACCTGTTGAAAGACGCGCAGACACTTGGATCTATCATGAAGTTCAACCTGTCCAAGAGTACCTTACTGGCCATCCGACAGACGTTGGACTATTGGAAAGAACAGTCTGTTGTGCCAGACAGTGTCACCAAGCTTTTCCCCTCTTTCCGCCTCATCCTCGCTCTCACACAGAAATACACGGCATTGGTGATGAATCCACCCTATATGGGCAGTGGAAAATTCAACAATGTCCTGTCAAAGTATGTGAAGGATAACTATTCCAAGGGGAAAGCCGACCTCTTTGCTGTGTTCATGCTCGTGGCGAAAGACCGCCTTGTACCCTACGGCAAGTATGCGATGATCAACATGCAGAGCTGGATGTTCCTGTCATCCTTTGAGCAATTGCGCAAAGACTTGTTAGAGACGATGCAGATTGATTCTATGCTCCACCTCGGCTCACGAACTTTCGATGAACTCAGTGGCGAAGTTGTGCAGAACACTGCTTTTGTAGTCAGCAATATTAACGATGCTCACGAATTGGTGTGTAGCGGTGTGTATTATCGTCTTGTCGATGGCAAGAATTGTGCGGATAAAGAGCGTATGTTCCTTGAAAACCGTGACGGAAACGTTGACGGCGCAAAGGTGTATTACCCTAATGTCAAACAGAAGGACTTCGAGAAAATACCGGGATGCCCGATTGGGTACTGGGTAAGTAACAATATTATTAATGCTTTTAGTAAAACAGAAATATCAATAATTTGTGAAACACGCTGTGGTCTTGCTACAGGAAACAACTCTCATTATGTAAGAGTTTGGTTTGAAGTAAATTTTAATGAAATTTCTTTTAATAACTCCCGAAAATCAGCTTTAATTTCACGAAAGCGTTGGTTCCCTTATAATAGTGCAGGCGGTTTTCGCAAATGGTATGGCCTAACGTATGATGTTATCGATTGGTTTAACGATGGACACGAAATGCAAACTACGCTTGACCCTACTGGTAAACGTATATGGGCTCATAACTTTAACCTTGACAAGATTTTTCAACCCCATCTAGGATGGTCTGACATATCATCACAGGGGAATTCTTTCAGATATTACCCAAAAGGCTTCTTATTTACATCAAATGCAGCTTTCCTTAATAATAAGGGTTATTATAGTTTGTTGATGGCATATGCTAATTCCAAAGTAGTACAATCTCTTATAGGTCTTCTAAACCCTACTCTTCATTTTACACCGGGTAATTTGGAAAGTATGCCTTTCAATCTATCTTTGTTCAATTCTATATTGGACAAAGTCGAAGGTTTGACAAATAATAACATTTCCCTTTCCAAGCTCGACTGGGACGCCCACGAGACTTCTTGGGACTTTGCCGAGAATCCCTTGGTAGCCATTATTAAGCAGGCCGAGGGTGAAGAACCGGTAGTTTCAAAGGAAGAAACTGGTAGTTTCAAGCCGAGAAACCAACAGTTTCTAAGCGAGAAACCAACAGTTTCTAAGCGAGAAACTGATAGTTTCGCGGCGGAGAACTCTTGTGAACAAGGCGAAGCAGAGGATGACCAGGCCATGGTAACACCCTTACCAGACCGTGGTAATGACGTTACCAAGCCGTGGTATGACGATTACCGCGCTGCGGTAACAGCCTTGGAAGGCATGGCTCATCCTACTGACGGCGTGACCACTCATGGTAGTACACTGGAGATGGCCGTCAATGCCTTTGAAAAGCTGTGGACGGCACGCTTTATGCAGCTCCATGCCAACGAGGAAGAGCTCAACCGGCAGTTCATCGACATTTATGGTTTGCAGGACGAGCTCACACCCGACGTGCCCCTCAATGAGATCACCATCCTGCAGCAGGGAGAAATCAGTATTGAATAGCCTATGGACGAGAACATCATACAGTCACTTCTTGCCACACTTGAGGAATACCATCGGTTGGGCATCGCTGAGCAGATAGACTATCAGAAGTTCTACCTATACTCTATCATTACGCACTCTACGGCCATCGAAGGATCCACGGTGACGGAGATAGAGAACCAGTTGCTCTTCGACGAGGGCATCGCCGCCAAAGGCAGGACGATGGTGGAACAGCTGATGAACCTCGACTTGAAAGCCGCCTACGAGGAAGCCATGCGGATGGCCCCAAAGCACATTCCCTTCTCCACGGAGATGCTCCAAGGCCTGTCGGCACTGGTGATGAAAAACACCGGCAGCAAATACAGTACGCTATCGGGGACGTTCGACTCGTCAAAAGGCGAGTTGCGCAAGGTAAACGTTACGGCGGGGACTGGCGGTCGCTCCTATCTCAATTTCCTAAAGGTGCCGACACGGTTGGCTGACTTCTGTCGCAACATGAATGAGCGGCAGGAGCAGCTGAAAGACAATAACGACATCATCGCACAATATGCCTTGAGCTTCGATGCCCATAACCTGCTTGTCGCCATTCATCCCTGGGTGGACGGCAACGGGAGGATGTCGCGACTGGTGATGAACTATATTCAGATGGAATATGGTCTTGTGCCTACCAAGGTGCTGAAAGATGACCGTGCGGAATATATCCAGGCGCTGGTCGACTCCCGTGAGCAGGATTCTCTGGAGCCGTTCCGAGACTTCATGTTCCGTTCTCATCTGCGCAATCTGCAACAGGAGATAGCTGCCTATAAGCAGAGTATGGAGGATAATGTGACAATTCCCGAGGTGGAGCCTCAGCATGTCGTAAAAGATGTCGTAAAAGATGTCGTAAAAGACATTCTTGCTATTCTGAAGGCGCGCCCGGAGAGTACGGCGGCCATCATAGCCAACCAAGTACAGCTCTCCAGCCGTCAGGTGCAGCGCATCCTGTCCCGTCTGCAAAAGGAAGGCAGCATCGTGCGGCATGGTGGCCGGAAAGAAGGCTATTGGGAAGTACAAACTGACAAGAACAAATAACAATGGAAGCAAACAACCAACATATTAAATGGCACAACGACGTGCTCATCAAGCAACTCATCAGCTACCTCGTGGGAGTGTGCATGGGCCGCTATCGCCTCGACAAGCCCGGTCTACATATCGCTTATCCGAACCCGTCGGCAGAGGACTTGGCGGCATATGACTATCACGGCAAGAAGGTAGTCATCGACGATGACGGCATCATCCCGTTGCTGCCCCACGACAGTCCGTTCAGCGACAACATGATCAACCGCCTCGCGACCCTCATAGGCATTGTCTTCGGTGAGGACCATCTTACCGACAACCTCAACTACATGGAGCGTTGTCTTGGCGAGACCTTGGAGAAGTATCTCATCAAGGACTACTGGAAAGACCATAAGAAGATGTATCAGAACCGTCCCATCTACTGGCTGTTCAGCTCGAAGAAGGGCGCTTTCCAGTGCATCACCTACATGCACCGTATGGATGCCTACACCGCAGAACGTGTCCGCTCGAAGTATCTGCTGCCCTACATCGACTCTCTCCAGCGCAAGATAGAAGCCCTTGACAGCCGCAGTGCCGAGCTCTCCACTGCCGAGAGCCGTCGGCGTGACCAGTTCCGCAAGATGCTCGACGAATGCCGTGAGTATCACGACCGCCTCCAAGTCATAGCCGAGCGAGCTATCAGCTTCGACCTCGACGATGGCGTGGTTGTCAACTATGCCAAGTTCGGCGATGTTTTGGCAAAGATCAAGTAATTTTGTACCAAGCTGGTAGAATTGACAATTCATTATCAAGCTGGTATTGAATTTGAAATTAAAAAAGGAAAATAATGAACGACAGACAACATATAGATCTCTTACAACAACAGATCAATCTGTACAAGAAAGAGAACCGACACTTGGAATTTAAGTCCAATCATTTGGATTCCGAGAGACTGGGTAGATACATATCTGCCCTTTCCAATGGTGCTTGCCTTGACAACAAAGATAATGGCTATCTTTACTTTGGCGTTGAAGATGGGACGTTAGAACTGAAAGGCACGACATTCGACGCTTCACGAACAAAGGCGAAAGGTAATCAAGACCTAGAAATTTATCTTAGGCAATATGTCTCTCCGAAGATTGACTTCAAAATTGAGGCCTTTAAAGATGAAGATGGTAAAAGGTTTGTTGTATTCATTATTCCTGCTGCCAAAGAAGAACCTACGTGCTTCATGGGCACTCCATACGTCAGAGTTGACAGTTCGGTCGCAGATATGCGACCCTACACAGATTGGATGCGTACCATTTATAACTCCCGAAAAGATTGGAGTGCAGAAATAGTGCCAGAGGCTACGGTTGAGGATTTGGATCGTAAAGCTATTCAAGTGGCCTTAGATGGTTTCTGCGAGCGTTTCCCAAATAAAGCGGAGAATGCACGTAAATGGGATATAAAAACATTCTTAGATAAGGCAAAACTAACAATTGACGGACGGATAACTCGCACGGCCCTTTTGCTCTTAGGAAAAGAAGAAGCCGCTCACTATCTGAATCATATTGCGCAGATAGTTTGGCGGCTGCGTGAGGGTGATGAGAACGCCGGTGATATTCTTACCACACCTTTCTTACTTTCTACAACAAAGTTGATGGAGCATATACGTAACTACCGTATGAAGATATTTCCGAACAATAGTCTTATTCCTGTTGAAATCTGGAAGTACGACACACGTACAATTCTTGAAGGGCTTCACAACTGTATCCTTCACCAGGACTATTTGCGCAATGAGCGCATAGTCGTCACTGAAGAATCTGAGCAATTGCTGTTTGAAAATGCGGGTAGTTTTTATGATGGCACATACACCGATTATATAGAAGGCACGAAGACTCCGAAGAAATATCGCAATCCGTTTTTAGCACAGGCTATGGTCAATCTAAGAATGATTGATACGCAAGGCTATGGCATTCATGAGATGTTCGAGAGCCAGAAGAAACGCTATCTTCCTATGCCCGACTACGATCTGTCTGACACTGAGAATGTTAGACTTGTCGTTCCTGGTCATGTCATTGATAAAGACTATTCCTTATTGTTGATGGAAAAAGCAAACCTTGACATCACAACAGTATTCCTTCTTGACAGAGTACAGAAAGGTAAGGGCATTCCAGATAATGCAATAGCAAAGTTGAGAAAGGAGAAATTGATAGAAGGAAGAAAAGGTAGTCTGTTCATAGGTAAACGTGTAGCCACAGCTACACATCAAGAGGCAGAGTATATAGACTTGAAAGGCTTTGATGACCAGTATTATCGAGATTTGATAGTAAAAGCTTTATCTGAGCATGACAATCTAAAGCGTGCTGATTTTGATAAATTACTTCTTTCCAAACTTCCTAAGTCTTTAAATCCAAAACAAAAGACTAACAAGATTGATCGCTTGCTTAGAAGCCTACGAAGTAATGGTAAAATTTTTGCTGATGAGCATAGAATTTGGCATCTTCGAACAGTTTGAAGACTAGTCATAAAAACGTGAAAAAGACGTGAAATCCAGACGTAAAAACGTGAGAAAGACTTGAAAAATTAAACTAAATGGCTAAAAATTAGTGACTTATCAGAAGTTTATCTACGAGAGCTTTGCGCGTAAAAACGTGAGATTCCTATAAAATTACGTCAAATACAATTGAAAATAGAATGGTACAGGACAGAATATACAGTTACTTTGACCGCAACCCGCAGTTGCACGTACTCTTCATCTTTGACAAGATGGAGATGATACGGACGGAACTTTCCACGGCCGAGTGGAAGGAAGGTTACAGATATGTAATCTTTGACGGGGCGTGGTTCAACATGAAGTACAACATAGAGCATACTTGGAGAGACGAGAACGTGGTGTTGCTCTTCTCAGATATTTCATATCCCCATAGTGAGCAGCAACAACTTCGCTTTCCCTTGATGGACTTGCTCCGTGCCAACATGGAGTACAAGGAAGAGGACTATGCGTCCTTCATGCAGCAGTACGGATTGCCGGACAAGTATGCTTCGTTTGTGAAGAAGCATGTCGCTGAACTGACGACATCGAAGGTGATGAATATCATCGGCGACTATTATCGTGCTGAATCATTCTCACAGGACATGGTATTCCGTGGACTGATTACAGGCTATCTCGGAGAGAAAAGGCTCTTGGATTGGCCAACGATCATTGTCAAGCTAATCATCCTTGGCAGTGAGAGCGAGCAGAAGAAGCGGATGGAGTTCTTCAACCGCTTGGAGAAGAACATTGATGTCAAGAAAGCCCTTGACAGCAAACTGACTTCACTTTTTGGTTTCAGTTACAGCCCTAACTCAGAAACCAAAGTCGAGCATATCGCAGAGTGTTTGAAGTACAATTGCATAACGCAATTGCTTGATGTAAATCCTGCCGATGACTACAAAGGATACAAGACAACAAACGCTGTTGTCTTAGATCAGTTGAATAAGATCTATGAATTAGGCACACAAAACCGTCAGTTCAGTACCAAGTTCGTAGATGCCATGAAAGAAATAGCAGCAGGAATAAAAGAGGAAAACATAATAGAATGGTATGGTGTGGATGCCCAATACTTCTATATGACTGAGGATTTGGGCTGGCCAATCCTAAAGGACGTTGCTGACAAGAAACTCTCAACAGAATCGGATGATGTAATCGAACTTATGCGTAATCTCTATGTAAAGATGCCAAGGGAGATCAACATACGCAGAGTTATACGGTTTATGGAGCAGACAGCCTTGTATTATCAGGCTGTCAAGAGTGTTGACTCACTGAAGCTTGACACGCCCGACGAGTATGTCAGCCGTTATACGAGTGAGTTCTACCGCTTTGACTTGTTCTACCGCCATGCTTTGGAAAGTTTTCATGAAATGGCAGAAGAAAGTACGCCTATTGATGACGTTCTTGGAAAAGCCAAGCAGCAACTTGACAGAGACTACGCTAAGACTGCAAATCTGCTGAACTTGGAATGGCTTACTTGTGTAAATGAGAACCCTAAGAAGTTCAATAGCATCTCCATTCCCCGTCAATCTGATTTCTATCATGACCAAGTTGTTGGCAAGGACGGACACATGGTTGTCATAATAAGTGATGCACTGCGCTATGAGGTAGCAACAGAACTTTTGGAAAAGCTGTCTCCGGAAATGAACATCGCCACTCTCACAAGCATGCTCGCAATGTTGCCTACTGAGACAAAATATTGCAAACCTTCGATGTTACCACATCACAAACTGACATTGCAAGGAGAGGAAATGCTCGTGGATGACCGGTCGATGGCTTCATTGAAGCAGCGCACCGAACAATTATTGCGATATGAGCACGATTCAGTCTGTGTTAGCTATGAGGAAGTGATGAACAATATTCGGACTAATAATCCCCGGCAGTTCTTCAAAGACCATCATATCGTTTACATCTTCCATGACACGATAGATCAGGCAGGTCACTCGCAAAGCCCGTTTGAGGTGATAGACTCTTGCAAGAAGTCAATAGAACAACTGAGGAAGTTAATCAACCTGCTGCATGGTTCATGGAACATCTATGACATTGCTTTGACGGCCGACCATGGATTCCTATACAATGATGTTCAATTTGAGGAAAAGGACAAGCATGCCATTGTGGACATTGCAAGTGAGAAAAAAACACGTTACTATCTGACATCAGATGCATCAGAAAGAGAAGGAATATGCAAATATCCACTAAATGAAGTTTCTGCTATAGAGACAACAACTCCAATGTATGTAGCAGTACCAATAGGAACCAACAGACTTGCTGCACCTGGAGGTTACTCTTTTGCTCATGGCGGTGCTTCCCTGCAGGAAATGATAGTTCCTGTCCTTTACAGCAAGCGAAAGAAAGTGGCAAAGACCGAAAAAGTTGGCGTGGCATTATTGAGCCATAATCTCAATATGGTGTCAAGCCGTTTGAAATTCCAACTCATTCAATCAGAAGCAGTGTCCATGACATTGTTGGAATTGAAAGTGAAGTGCTGTGTCTATGATGGAGACAAGCCTGTAACGGAAGAGAAAATTGTAACCCTGAACAGCACTGATAAGGAAAACATCAACAACAGAGTATATGAAGTAACACTTGACCTGAAGGAAAGCAACGCTCCAAGCATGTTGCAACTCCGTGTATATGATGTCGAAAAACCGCTGAATCCTATTATCAAGGAGACAGTAAAGAACAATACATTCATTGAACAAGACTTCTAAACAATATGTCTACAGTAACAAATATTATAACTGTCGTTTCATGCCTATTTATTGTAGGTGTCTTCGTATACTTTATAATACAGGCAAGAAAACTAATCGCATGCTACAAACTCATTGGTGATTCATTGAAAGCCGATGATATATTGGGATCGTTCAAAGATTCTAAGCTTACTGACTTAAGTCAGCAATACAAAGAGGCAATCACCATTGATACGCCCAATGGCAAGAAAAGTAATATTCCTTCAAGTGAAGTCTTTTCTGAACAGAATGTATGCTCTCTACATTCTCTAAACTTGAAGATGTTGAGTACGGCTTCAAGTAGTCTCGTCGGATTAGGATTGCTTGGAACATTCCTTGGCTTAACAATTGGTGTTGCTTCTTTTGATAGTAGTAATGTTGAACATATTCAAAGTAGTATTCAAACTTTGTTGGCAGGAATGGGAACAGCATTCCTTACATCTCTCTTTGGTATGTCCTTATCACTTATATTCATATTTTTTGATAAGAGATGGAGCAATAGACTTTCAAAGGATCTGTATAAAATGACAGAGGACCTTGACAGCAAATATTATATAGATGACATTTCTTTGATTAAGCTTAATCAGCAGGAAATGTACGATGCGATGTTCAATAACATTAAGGGTGTCGTGGCAGAACAAACGCAATCTGTTTTAAATGACTTAAAACGTCATCTTACATATACAGATGGTGAAGGTCATGATATTGAAGTAAGCAATGCTGTTAGGGAAATACTTTCTGAGAATGAAGAGCAATCAAAAGCTTTGAAGTCGTTCTCAACCGACCTCGCCATTGAACTTAATAATGGCTTTGACGAAGTCTTATCTCGTCAGATGCAGCAGAAGTTGTTACCATTGATGGAAAGTGTGGATGCTACGACAAAGTCAGTTGTTGAGCATATTGACAAAATGTCTGCAAATGTTGCTTCTCCTGCAACCGATATGATAGCTAATGTTGTTGACACTCTGAAGAGTAGTATGTCTGAGATACTTGACGAGTTTAAACACAGCCTGTCAAGTTCAGCAACTAATGAACTTGAAACATTAGCAAAGTCATTAGGAAATGCCACAGTTGCAATGGGTAACTTCCCTAACGACATGAAGAAGATCTCTGACACACTTCAGGTAACAATCGAAGAAGTCAAGGTTGCTATTACAGAAATTTCAAATACATCGGCAAACTCTAATTCTGCTGCTATGAAGCAGATGCAGGAGCAGATTACATTCGCTACGACTTCTATCAGCAATGCGATAGCAGATGTTAAGGATGTAATGGCAAACATTACTCAATCTTCTGCTCAGTCAAGTCAAGACGTAGTGAATAAACTATCTGCTGCCGCTGATCAAATGGTTACATTCTTGAATTCAACCATGGCAAAGATTTCTGAATCCGTAACAGGCTCGATGAAAAATATTACAGAGGATGTTACCAACAAGCAAACAGACCTGCTTGCTTTGCAGGAAGATACTACTCAAAAGACCGAGAAACTGCTTAACAGCTTTAATGAGAGCCTTGATAAACTGGAAAAGATGAATGAATATGTCAAAGGAACTATGAACATGTTCCAACAGGCTCAAGGTCAGATAACAGGTAGTACAGCAAATTTACAGGCAATTTCAGGCGACATGAAGGTAGCGACCGAGGTATTCCACAAGAGTCAACAAGAATATAACGACAAAATTTCTCAACTCCAAAAGAATACAGAAGACAGCATAGATACTGTTTCTGAGTTATTAAAAGATTCAGGACAAATGTCAAGCGATTATGTAGAAAAGTTCGAGACTATAAAGCAAGGTCTGGCTTCCATCTTCCAGCAACTACAAAATGGATTAACAGAATACAGCAGAACAGTACAGTCAACTACGCAGAAGTATCTTGACCAATATAGTGCGAGCCTTACACAGACTACAGATGCACTGGCAAGTACCATCAACCAACAGAATGAGGTGGTCGAGATGCTCAACGAAACATTATCTCATAAGAAATGAAAAAGCGAGTAAAGAAAATAAACGAGCACGAAGAGAATGTCTTCTCATCGTCTACAGGAGACCTTATGGCGGGACTTCTGTTCATTTTCATTCTACTACTTATGGGAGCATTACTGCGTGTACAGCAAAAAGCAGAACAGGATGAAGAGGTCGTAAAACGATATGACCAGATCAAGACACAACTCTACATAGATTTGCAAGATGAATTCAAAGACGATTTAAAAGCATGGCGAGCAACAATAGACCCTTCACTGAGTGTACGGTTTCAAGAGCCATCAATGCTTTTTGACGAGGGCAAATCTGAATTGAAAGACAGTTTTAAAGTTATATTAAACGACTTCTTCCCAAGATATATTGCAGTATTGAAACGTAAGCAATACAAAGACAATATTGAAGAAATAAGAATTGAGGGACACACCAATAGTAACGGTGAATACTTTTCTAACATGAAACTATCTCAGGACAGGACAAGAGCAGTGCTTCAATATTGCCTTGGTCTTATGAAACCCAAAGACTTGCCTTGGGCTAAAAGATTGATTACAGCAAATGGTCTATCTTCCAGCCATCCTATATTACGTAATGGCAAAGAGGATAAGCAGTTGTCTCGAAGAGTTGAATTTCGCGTGAGAACAAATGCGGAGAAACAATTGGAAGAAATAGCGGCAAAACGATTAAAGGATAAACAATAATGAGTGACATCTATACTCTTTTAAATATAAATCAAGGTGTACTTAGGGATTTCCCCCTTCAAGCAGAACGCGTTGCTGACCATCAAACTGAAAAGGTGATGAATCAGCGGGTTCGTCAGCTAAAGGAGATAGAAGACCGTATGCTTGTAGATAAGGGTATAGAGATTCCTGAGCAGTCTATTGACGAGGTAATAACGAAAGTCGTTAGGCTGACTAAGGCCAATGACACTTCAAGTGATAATTGGACAATGCGTGAGCTTCGCATTGTTTCTTACTACATGATGAAGTTGGCCGGTACTCCAGAAAGCTATCATTATGCAATAAAACTTCTTGATACAAACTGGAAGAATATGTTCTTTAATGGACTCGTATTCTATCTGATGAATTCATGGAACAATATTGAACCAGAGCTTCGTGAAGCAACCTGCACTCTTGTAAGGAATAAACTTGCAAAATATGACGGCAACATTAAACGATATTGCTTGTTAAAGGATCATGCCGATTTCTTCAATGATTATGGTCCTGAATGGATGGCTGAAGTTTTAAAAGAAGAACATGTAATTCTTGCTAACGCTCCTGAACTAATCGGTTTTAAGGACTCCACTATTAAGCAGTCGTATTATTCTGATGTCATTGTCAAATATGTTGAGAATAATGATATAGAGGATTATGATACCTTAGAAGATATTTTCGACAGACACGGACTTGACAGAACTAAGAAACTCGTATTGGCAAATCTTGTTGAAAAAGCCGACAAGGAAGGTGATGGCGTGGAGCGTTCATTACTCTGTAAATTTTTCAACAGGGTCTTGGGAGACGTAACATTAGCTTCAACTTGGGCTCCCTTCCCTGGGGCTACAAACAAGGATGCTCAGAAACTTAAGAAGGCCATGAAACTGGTAAACATGTGGTTCACGCAGCAAATCATAGAAGTATTCTTCGATGTTTGCGTACAAGACCAAGACAGAAGGGATTTTTGGCTCAATTATGTTTCTTACGTTAACGGTTTTAAGATTGTGGGCTCTTCTTCTGTAAAACACATGCTGCAAAGCAATCAAAAGATTGGAGGCATGTTCCAACGCCACTTCATAGAAACAAACTCGCGATATTCACAAACTTCAGCTTTGGTACTGTTTATCAAAGATAAGATGATAGTGGAATTTTCTGATTACGGAGCATTATATGTATACAATCAGTCTCATAGTCAAGTAAAGAAGGTTATTGGTCGTAGATATATTAATTCGACTAACGATTTGAAAGTTCCTTCTATGGATATGATAATACAATCAACAGATTGGGGAATGTATTATTATTACGACGAAGGTCGTATGACTCACCAAGGTTATTGGCAAAGACGTCTTTCAGGATGGCTGCAAAAAATGGTACTATCAAAAGAGAATACCAGCACCTCCATCATGGACACAAAAGATGACGACATTTTTAAGGCACAACCATTAGAAAAAGTTCCAGAATTAAAGGATAAAGGGCAAGGACAAAGTCCCAAGGTCCAAAATGCTACTAAAAAGAAAGTTGCATATGAGAACAATATATGGTATGTCATATCAAGTAAGTGGGTGTATGATAACAAATATCGTATAGTGGCCAACAGTAATGGCTTTTATCTCAATATAGGTCAAAGAAAGGAATTCGTAAAGATAAAAGAGCTTAAGCCTGGCGAATTTGCTTCAGGTAGTATTTGGATTAGAAAGCCTTATAATGATGGTTGGCGAGCAATAGTTCATGCGACACAGGATAGGAACTATAATATTGGCTTTATAAAAAGTGATGCCGATGGTCCTGTACTTTACAAAGAGACTATTAGCGATGATAATCCATTAGTAATAAAATAGTTAGGAGATATGCTAAAGCATAAAATAACAGATAAAGGTATCGAATTTGCATCAAATATTAATGGTGTTGAAGTGCCATTTGATAACTGGGAAAAGACAGAGGACTGCATTTTCTATTTCCCTTTGGCAACTCTTGTTGACAATGGATTTGCCGAGGCGTATGGCAAAGAATGCACTTTGCCATTTGGAAGTATTTATCAACTGGAAGATGAAGACCGTGATATTCTTGGTATCCCGCAGATGTACGATAATTCCATGCGATTAAGAGCAGATGGAATGCTTAATTCATGCGAGTTCAAATATATACTTGAGCTTCTGACTTACGTGCCTGATGGAGATATTATCCCTTTCAAAAGAAATAACAATATAGTCATAATAAATGCTGGCGAAGAGAGACTTCTGTCAGAAGAGCAATATCTTCTATTTGAGAAAGTTGAGGAGTTTAACGATAAAAGTGAAAACGAAAAGAACAGTTCCTATAACTTTAGGTGCTTCAGTGAGATAAAAGGTCTCGCTAATCAATCCAAATGTGAACTTGATAGCTACCTTCAAAACGAGAATGTTGTTATCCCGGAAAAGCTAAAACTTGAAGTTTCCCCTACTGAGGATGGAATCAAGGTCGAACCAACAATAGATACAGAAGAAGGAGATAAGTTCACTTCGACCTTTGATAGAATGCGTAAAGTCCAAAGCGTTTATCCTGTTCAAAGGACAAACGGAGAGCGTGTGCGTGTTGTTATCAACGATAAGCAAAAACAAGAATTACTTCCATTAAAGGAAAGGCATGGCGAGTTTCAGAGAGGAAAAGAAACTGAGGATGTGATTAAAAATCCAACAGAATATTTTGATCCAGACCAATTCGACCTTTCTGACTTCTATAGCGATAGGGTGATAAAAATAGGTATCTATAAGCCTAAATTTTATCCATTCATTTCACCTTACAAGTCTTGTTGGATTGCAGGTGCAACGGTAGAGACTCCTGAAAACGGCACTTCAAAGATAACTATTAATGACATAGAGTCACTTAATGCGTTAAAAGAAGAGATTGATAAAGCAGATTCACTTGGTAATGCAACTTGTATATATAATAATGCCATATTAGATCTTGACGATGCAAAGGGACTTTATGACTTGGCTAAGGAACAACTGTCTCATCCAAAAGAACCTGTAAAAAAGGATAAGGATAAGAATGGACATAAAGTTCTGATAATAGAGGAAAACGCAGAAGAAGTGGGATTCTCTGTAAAGGAAGGCTTTGTTGAAAAGGAAAACAAATATACTTTATATAATGATCCATATTTAAGCGAAGGATTTAAACTAAAGAAACATCAAGAAGAGGGCGTCGCATGGTTGCAATATCTATACTTGAATAAAGTAAGTGGTTGCTTGATGGCAGATGATATGGGATTGGGTAAAACATTACAGATTCTATACTTTATTGACTGGCATTCAAGAAAATACCCCGACCATAAGCCATATCTTATAGTTGCTCCAGTTTCCCTTTTAGAGAATTGGGAGAATGAATACAACAGGTTCTTTAAAGAACCGAGGTTAAAGATAGCTCGATTATCATCGAGGAGTGTACCAAGAAAGTTCAACCGAGAGGTAATAGATAAAATGCAGTCAATGCAGATTATCTTAACCAACTATGAATCGCTTCGAATTGCCCAGATGAACTTCTGTGCAGTTGAATTTGATGTCGTCGTGTTGGATGAAGCACAAAAAATTAAGACTCCAGGAGCTATGGTGACCAACGCTGCTAAGGCTTTAAAAAGTAACTTTAGAGTAGCGATGACCGGAACACCAGTTGAGAATTCTCTTCTTGACCTGTGGTGTATTATGGATTTTTGCGTACCAGGCCTGCTCGGAAACGCTAAAGATTTTGCATCCAAGTATCAGAATCCTCTTAAGAATGAAGATACCGATTTGGTCGATTTAGGCAAAGACATTCATGACAAGTTGGGCATTCACTTTATGCGCAGACTTAAAACCGACATAGCAGATGAATTGCCAGAGAAGCATGAAATTAAAGAAAAAGTTGAAATGCCTGAACTACAAGAGAAAGCATATAAGGACGTCGTAAATCAGTATGTCTTAGGTAAGCAACCTAATATGTTAGTGGCAATAATGGAGATGAGGGAAATCTCAGAGCACCCCTTTTTGTTTGACTCTACATTACCAGACCATACAGATAAAGAATTGGTGGAAAATTCAGCGAGACTTATTGCTACAATAAAGTTCTTGGATGAAATTAGGAAAAAGAACGAAAAAGTTATTATCTTTGCGGAACATAAAGCAACACAAAAGATGCTACAGCGAATTGTCCACGATAGATATGGGGTTACACCTAAGATCATAAATGGTGATACTCCAACATTGAGTGGCATTTACATGAATCGCGAATCAAGGCAAGAAGCTATAAATAAGTTTCAAGCCACAACTGGTTTCAATGCCATAATCATGTCCCCAATCGCTGCTGGAATGGGCCTAAATGTTACAGCTGCTAACAATGTTATTCACTATGGAAGGCATTGGAATCCAGCTAAAGAGAATCAGGCAACCGACAGAGCTTATCGTATTGGCCAGACCAAGGATGTATACGTTTACTATCCTATGGCAGTTAGTGATGAGTTCAAGTCTTTTGATGTAACTTTAGACGAGCTGTTAGGCAGAAAGACAGCATTGGCCACTTCAACTATATTCCCTACGGAAAGAGTAGAGGTTAAGCAAGATGAACTTGGTCAGATGCTCTTCAATCAGCCAATGGCAGAATACAATAAAATATAGACCAAAACATTTACTTATATGGAATTACAGGAAAAAGTTGTGAACGCCTTTATAGGCAGGGTTGTTCGCAAGGATTTGGCTTTTCAAGTCAAAGGTGGGCTTCCAGTGCCTACTTATGTTTTGGAATATCTTCTCGGTCAATACTGTGCAACAGACGACCCTGAACTTATAGAGGAAGGACTTAACAAAGTTAAGACCGTTATACAAAACAACTATGTCCATCGTGCGGATGCTGAACGTGTGAAAGGTATTATCCGTGAGCACGGCAAGCATCGTATCATTGATAAGGTAACTGTTGTGCTCAATGAGAAAAAGGACGAATATAACGCTTCCTTTGCCAATCTCGGACTGACAGGAGTTCCTATCGGTACTGAATACGTGGTAAAGAATCCAAAACTGCTTTCTGGCAACGGCGTATGGTGTATCGTAACGGTGGGGTATATCACTGGCGAGGACGTGAAAGTTCGCTGGGAGATTCAGACGCTGAAGCCCATACAGATATCACGTATCGAACTGGAGGATTATACCTCTCAGCGTAAGAACTTCACCACTGACGAGTGGATAGACCTGCTGATGCATACCGTGGGCTTGAACCCGGATGTGATGAACCGGCGAGAAAAGTTTATAACGCTCGCCCGACTGTTGCCCCATGTGGAAAACAACTTCAATTTCATGGAGCTTGGTCCTAAAGGAACGGGTAAGAGCCATGTTTTCCAAGAGCTATCGCCCTATGGCGTGCTGGTCAGTGGTGGTGATGTTACCTCGGCACGTCTGTTCGTGAAAATGAGCGGCAACAAGGAGATTCTCGGTCTTGTGGGCTACTGGGACGTAGTGGCTTGGGATGAGTTTGAACAGCAGAAAGGCAGAGCCGTGGATGCCGTGCTGATCGATACCATGCAGAATTACCTCGCCAATAAGAGCTTCAACCGAGGTAAGGCGACCCATGAGGCAACGGCATCAATGGTTTTCGTCGGCAACACGAAGCATACAGTCACCTTCATGCTCAAGAACAGCCATCTGTTTGAGTCCATTCCGACCTCCTTTATCAAGGGTGCCTTTCTCGACCGCATCCACCTCTACAACCCCGGATGGGAAATAAGGATGCTCAAGAAGAGCAGCTTCTCCAAAGGCTATGGTCTCATCACAGACTATTTGGCCGCCGTGCTCCATGCATTGCGCAATACCGACTGGACCAACCAGCTCGACAAATACGCTAAGTTCGATGGCTCGCTGTCCGAGCGCGACCATCTCGCCATCCGCAAGACATTCTCAGGCATGATGAAGCTCCTTTATCCCGATGGTAACATGACAGATGAAGAAGCCTATGAGCTTGTCGATTTCGCTGCCGAGGGTCGCAAGCGAGTCAAAGACCAGCTCTATCGCATTGACGAGACCTTCTGCGCTGAGCCTGCTAAGTTTCAGTACGAGAACCTGAAGAGTGGCGAAACGGTGAAGGTAACGACACTTGAAGAGGTGGAGAATGGCATTGACCTCGAAACTGCATTGTTCGGCAACAAGGAGGTGAAGGAAGATGATGGCTTGCCCAAAGAGGCACCAGAGGAGTCCACAGATAGTCTCAAGTCAGAAGAACCAGTCTCTTCAGAGGTCACGGAGGCAAGCGAGGAACAACGCACAAAACGTCCGCGCATTCACGTATTGCGAGAGTGCATGAAGACTATTCGCATGAACCAAAAGGGCGTGACCTACCGCAACCTCTTCGGTGACTATCTGCGCACGGCTCATGAGATTACCATTGTTGACCCATACGTTCGTGCTCCTTTCCAGATTGACAACTTCATAGAGTTGGTGCAGACCATCCGCGAGGTCAGCCTTGACCCTGAGAACTTGAAGATCCATCTGAGTACACAAAACGATGATGATAAGATTCCGGAAATCATCGACGACTTCGAGGGTTTACAGAGCGAGCTGCAGGCTGTCGGCATCGACTTCACATGGGACTTTAAGGCCGACCACGACCGCTGGATACTCCTTGACAACGGTTGGAAGATTCTCCTCAGCCGTGGTCTCGACATCTACGAGAAGCCCGACCGCTTCTCTCTCGCCAACATCAGGCAGGGCGAGCGGAAGTGCAGAGCATTCACAGTGAGTTTTACGAAAGAATAATAAGATCTGTTGAACTCAAAGACAATAATCTGTAAGAACTATCAGAGAATTCCAATAAAACTGCGAACTGGAAAATACGTAAACGATAAACGAAATCTTTAAATGTCAAATACTTCCGATACATTGGTAAAGTCATTTCTTCAACTTGGTTATGAAACCATTGACGGAGGAAGATATACATACGAAGACTGGAGTAAAAGTATGAGAGAGGCTTTGAAGGCCAATATCCAAACCTTCTTAAATCTTTCCGATTCCATAATCGACTCTATTATCAAGGAGTTGTGGCACACAGACTATACTATTGGATCTGACACAAAGACCCTTGAGAAATGGGCAGAGACTATAAGAAATTCTACAGAAATCTATAAAGAGGGTAAGGCTAAGATCGATGTACTCTTTAGTCTTATCAAAAAGTATAGGTCAAGTGAATTCTTCAAGTCTCTTCTTCTATTCTGTGCCCACTTCAAGGAGTTGTCTCCGTACAACAATATGCTTGTGAAAACACAGATGCCTTCAGCTCGTTATGTTCTCACGGCAAGACAATGGGCTGACGGATACAATAGAAAGCCCAAAGATGAAGCCAGGCCGCTTGTCATTCTTCGTAAGTATGGACCGATTTCATTTGTATTTGAGATTGGCGATACTTGCCCTATTCAGAAGAGCCTATGGGGTGACGACGATGAAATACAGTCAATATTAGAACAAGTATCACATCCGTATGCCGTAGGAAGTGGCAAGGTGTCTGACAAGGACTATGATAATCTTATGCGGCGTTTGGCATATAGTGGTATAGACAAAGGCAAAACTCGTGCAGGAGCTGATTTTGGAGCAATGATTAGAAAGACTACGAATGTTGCGACTGTTAGTATAAGAGATTTCCAAAACAATATTCATGAAATAAGGACAAAGACGTTTTATAAAATCTCTGTAAATGAACGAGCAGACAAAAGTGAGGAATTTGCTTCTGTATGCCATGAACTAGGACATTTGTTCTGTCATCACCTTACCCCATTCTCCAATGAAATGTGGAAACTTAGATTAGTTTCCGATGAACAAGAAGAGTTTGAGGCAGAATGTGTAT
>Ga0256406_1003616_pt1 | contig 18933 bp, 14 predicted proteins | sample RumenRJG_03DNA_FD_185986 | JGI IMG/M metagenome (GOLD analysis project Ga0256406, IMG submission 185986) | Bovine rumen microbial communities from Lethbridge, Alberta, Canada - RJG_03 | ecosystem: Host-associated > Mammals > Digestive system > Stomach > Rumen | place: Canada: Alberta | collected...
TTAAGCTTTGTTAATTTAAAGAATAGAAAAATCCGACTCCTGATCTGGACAATTCCAAATCCTGGAGTCGGATTATTTTTCTCGAAGCTGAAAATCGTTAGTTTTTTCCCAGCCTCTAAGCTTCATCATCTCAAATGACGCAGCCATCCTATAAACACATCTAATGGACGCCCCATCGTAAGCGCCTTTTCCAAATCGCTCGCAATCGTTGGTTTCTTGCATCGCTTATTTACCGCATATGACTGAATACGTCCGAAAAGCTCATCTGAATCGAGCTCTTCTTCAAGCAGTCTTTCGCGAACCCATGCGCAAATCGCAACAAACTCCCGATCTTTTGAAAATTCTTCATTTCTGAGACGTTCATCAATCAAACTGATGACGTCTCTGGTACGATCTTTTGTAATCACTTTGATCACCTGCCTAGCAAAACCGAATCCGGCAACCATCTAGGGTAATTGTAATCCATTTCTGTAAACGGTGTCAAACGTTTTGGACAGATCAAAGAAAGCGTTTCAACAAACACCGATTAATTTCTAAGGAGCGGTCATCATCCACTGATTCAGTCCATTCGTTAGTCCCCTTCGTGATTGCAATATTCTAAAATCAGCTGATTTTAGAAGAATCCTTCAAGCTGCATAATCCAAAAAAGTATTCGTCCAAAATAAAACCATGCTTTACCCTGAAAGCTAAAAACCTCAGGCAGACGCTTCAGTAATCTGCCTGAGGAACGTGATTTAACGGGAGTCGAAAAGAGTGAGTAACCGGAACAGCTTCTAACATGCTTTGGCGAATCACGGATGAAAAACTGTGCAAATCGAAGAACAGCACCTCGAAATCAGCACTGCATCCAGAATAATTCGCACGCTGCCATAAGGAATCAACAAGCTCTGACCTCTTTTCGCATCATTGGAAAACAATATCTTGATTCGTCTGAATCTCAAAGCTAACATTCCCTACTCTTTAATTGTAAACGCTTTCTTTGTAAAATGCAAGCTCTTCCCCTTGACTGATGACGTTCGATTCAATCAAAAAAGTCCCGTTTCTTACTTGAATTAAATGAAATGCCAAACGAATGCAGTTAGTTTGCGACTGCTTTTGTTCGGCATTTTTTAAATACGGTGCTGCTTAACCGATTCATCCAAAATTTCATCCAGCTTTACGGACAAAGCGCCATTTTTCTCTGATTTGTCCGTAAACGACAGTGATTTTGCCAAATAAAGCACCTGATAAATCAGCGCACTAATAATTTGCCGCCTGCCTCTTTCAGGTCATTTCCATCATTGCAGGCGCTTGTCACATATAAGCAAAAAAACCGGATCAGCTTTGCAATTGATTGCAAGCCATCCGGTTTTTCAATTTAAAGCATAGTGTTTTCTCAGCCTTTTTTCAGCTAATGATGATTTTTAACGATCCAAATTTTTTCGTTATCCTGAGCAATGAAACTCTTTTGCTTCTTCTTTGGATACAGTGCTGCATTTTCCTGTCGGAGCTTCTTAATTCCGGCACGGACGCTCAGATGGTCATTTTTAATGCAATAGACGTTTCCTGGAAGATTTGTGAACCTGACTCTCCCCCGTTCATCCGATTGGACGATGAACTCTTTTTGGTTGCGATACAGCTTGCGCCTGCCGTTTCTGGCAAAAAGCTGGAAAGCTTCGCCAACGACAGGTTTTCCGTCCGCATCGACAACGATGAAATCAAGGTTGATCTCGCGCTTTTTAAGCAGACCGCCGTGGATAATTCTGTACAAAATATAAAATACAGAAAAAATCGCCATGACGCATCCTAGCATAACGGCCGCTTGAATCAGGTTGTTCATTAGGGATGCACCTTCGACTTCACGTGCAATCTTCTTCGTATATGGCACTCGATACCCAGTCACAAGCATTCGATGAGAATTGATCATGTACGGCGTGCACGTCATCAGCGTCGCCAAATCCTTGTCCTTGACCGGAAGAAGCGATTTGACTTTATTTGGCTTGATGACCTTGATGTTGTAAACCTTGTAGGCCATATTCTTTCCATAAACGCTGATTACGAACAAATCGCCCTTCTTGACCTTGTCAAGGTCCGTAAACAGCTTGCGTTCAGGTAGGCCACGATGGGCAGCAATAACTGTTCGCTTTCCTTTTCCGCCGGTCGGAAACGATGACCCTTGCAAAACGGCCGCACCATAATTGAGCGTGTCGGCCGTCGTCAGATTAAATAACGGTACGTTAACGTTGATTTTCGGAATTACGACCCGACCCAGCAAATGCTTGCGCAACTTCTCGGCATTCATGTTGCCTGTCCCGCGAAACGGGTCTTTGGCAGCTTTTTTAGCAGCACGTTCATTTTCTGCTCTGAGCTTTGCAAGTTCTTTCGCATTTCTTTTGGCATCAAGTTTCTGGGCTTCTTCAATACGTTGATTATCAATAAAATTATTTATCGATTCAACGTAGAAAGGGTATAGCATAATCAACAATCCTGCCAAAAAGACAATCATCAGCAAAACTTGAATCCAAAAACCATTTTTCGATTTCTTCTTTTTTTCAGCCATTCTTTTTCCTTTTGATACTCAATTGACATTACGTTCAGTTTAACAGAAAAAGGGATCGGAAAATTCATTCCAGACCCCCCAAAATTGGTATATGAATAATGAGCTATTTAGTTGTGATGAATAGAATCACGAATCAGATGTTTTCACGACGGTTGCGGCGTGCAATCATAGTACCTGCAGCACCAGCCATTACAACGACACCTGCAACGATGAAGAGAACGATACCCATGCCGCCTGTTGATGGAAGGAAGCCGCCCTTCTTCGTGTTGGAAATCTTTTGACCGTCAGCTGCTTGAACCGTCTTGTAGCTGTCCTTTGCAACCGTGAACAAAACAGGATCCTTAAGCAAGTCGTAGCCTGTAGGAGCTTTAACTTCTTTTACGGCATATGATTCGCCGGCTTCAAGCGACTCAGAATACTTCAAACCTGCAAATTCAAATTGACCGTTTTCTCCAGTCGTCTTTGTAGCAACGTTTGTGTTGTTCGTATCGAATGTGTAGCCATCTTTTTCATTGCCGTGAGCATACTTGACAACTTGACCGTTCTTAACGATAACAAGTTGGAATTGTGCACCTGCAAGCGTCTTTGATTGGTTAGAACCATCAACCTTGACGAACTTCTTGCCGCCTGTGAAGACTTCTTCTGACTTGACTTCGTGGTGTGCTTCGTTGTCAACCTTGGCAGTAGCCTTGTTAGGAATACCAGTGTCAATCAATGTAAGATCTTCAATGCTGAGATGACCCTTAACAGTTGTCTTGAGCGTCTTGCCGGCAAATGCAGCAAGATCTGCAGCAGGAATCGTGATCGTGAAGCCGTTGTCGGCATTCTTCTTAACAGTATACTTGTTGCTTGCAAGACCTTCGATTTGAATCGTATCAGCATCCATGATCAGGCCCTTGCTTGGGTTATCAGTAATCGTGTAGACTTTCTTGTTGGCAATATTCCAAGGAACAACCGTTTCGATAGTGTAGTTGATCTTTTCGCCGGCAGTGAAGTCGTGGTGTGAGCGATTGTCATTCAAAGTCTTCTTGTCTGATTGCTTAACGTTCTTTGGATAGATGTTGATTGACTTTTGAACAGTCTTTCCGTCTGCTCCGTAAATCGGCATTGCCAAAACGAACGGTTCTGCTTTTTGAGTAATGTTTGCAGGAGCATCTGTTTCAGCAAAGAGGTATGCCTTGTAGTTTCCGTTTGCGTCTCTCAACGGAAGGTTTGCAAATGATGCAAGACCACCGTTGGCAGTTGTCTGTTTGCCAACAACCGTTGCCGTCTTTTGAAGCGCATCAGCCTTCTTTGCAACTGCAGCACTCGCCGTCTTGGCTGCATCGGCAGGACTTTCATTCTTATCGCCGGTTGCCGTCTTGTATTCATTCGCATATTCGCTTGTTACATCGTATGCCGTAAATTCAACGCCATCAAGTGCTTCGGCATTGTTCTTGTTCAACCATGCATTGATTTCGTCTTGTGACTTGCTGTTGTCAATCTTGTCAGAAGGCAAAGACTTGTCAAATACGTATTTGTGCAACGTAACGGTTGCCGTTTCCGTTGACGTTTCTGCAGCCTGTGCAGTCTTGACTCCAACAGCACCCTGCAATGCCAATGGCAATGCAAGTAACAATGTTGCTAATGCATTTCTCAGTTTCTTATGATTCTTCATTTTTAATGCTCCTCTTTATAATTTCTTCTCTTTACGCTTACTAAAACAACTAAACATATTATTCCTATGCCGAGCAACAACATGAACGACTTTGCCTCGCCGGTCTGAGGAAGCATGCCCCACAGTCCCTTCCTCCGGACACCCTTGTGAATTTCCGGTGAAGGAGGCGTGACGCTGCTCTTCCCTGGGGGATATTCAATGCTGTAATTATAGATGCGCGGCCTTGCGGCACTGACGGTCCTGTCGGAAAGAGCACTGCCGTAAACCTTGTCCAGGTTCACGCCATTGACCTTGACTCCGTCGTCCAGACGACTCGGAATCTCGACCTTGACCTTCTGGGACTCACTGGTCATCCTGTATCCCTTAGGCGCCTGAACTTCGCAGAAGTAGTAGGTGCCCGGCTCAAGAGAGCCACGGTCATACATGACAAGACCTGATGAGTTGGACGTGAACTTGGCAACGTCCCCGTCATTCAGCGGCGAATCGCTTGTCTTAAAGCTGCCGCTGTTCGTGCAGTATAATTTCATTGAACCGTCCAGGCGATACAAGACGAACTTTGCATTGCCCAACGGTAACTCTCCGCCTGCATTCCTGCCGTACTTGAAAAGATACGGCGAACGCTGCACCAGCGAAGTCTTACCTTTAATCTGATACCACATCATTCCCTGACTGTCGATCTTGAAGTTGTCATCAGGCAGGAACACGAACGGAAGCGTGTATGTTCCGTTGTTGCCCGCATTCTCAATGACCCCGTTTCCATCAGTCTGAACGATCAGATAAGCGTCACGTCCGGGAACGATGAAGTCGATTGATGCAGTGACGCTGCTTCCGGTCTGCCGGCTGAGCGGCTTGAGACCGTGCTTTTCGATGAAGTTCCTGGCGTAGCTCTGCCCGCCGAGCGGGAACTTCGCCGTGAACTCCTTTTGGTCTTCAGCAGCGTCAAATTGCTGAGAAATATCGAAGATTTCGAATGTCGGCGCTCTCAGCCTGCTTATGTCGGCACTCGCGGGCAGTTTCAGCCCCAGGTTGATGTGAATGTGAACTTCCTGCGAAACATCCACATCGTCGGCAAACACCTGACGGACACCGAAAAGTGACATTGCAAGAAAGGCTGCAATCATGAACGTGAACTTTAGTAATCTCTTCATGACTACACCTCCCTTGACTTGCGGATCCGTCGCCAGATGACGACTTCGACCGCAGCACAGGCGATGACGATTGTCAATGACCCGAATGCCTCAAACAATGTCCTGCCTGGGCCGCCGGTATGTGGCAGCACCCCGCCGACAGGAATGTTCAGAACCTGAAGCGTCGTCGGCTTGTGCTTGGCGGAATTCTTCGGAGTGACGCTCAGGAATGCGGTCCTGTTGCAATTGACTGCATTGCCGTTTGCATCAGTTATCGTGATGGTCGACTCCTTGTCATTGTCATCATTCATGTTCTTCTTGCCGAGCGTGAAGTAAACCGGCTCGGAAAGTTTCGTGTATTTCGACTTCGTCTTCGTCTCAACCAGCTTGTAGCGGCCGGTGAACAGGCCATCATAGCTGATGCGGCCGTTGCTTCCCGTAGTCATGTCCTTGATGTAAGGCGCCCACTTGCCGTCAACCAGGCGGTAGAGGTCGAAGTGAACGTCACGCATGACATCCTTTGTAATGGCATCACGCTTGAGAATGTCGAAGTCCACATTGTAGCCGGTGATTGTGGCATCACCGGAAGTGTGCTTGACTTCCTTTTCACAGTCCTTCTTGAAATAGACAATCTTGTTGTCAAGCCCCTCAATCGCGGCCGTGTTGGAAACATGGTCCTTGCCGGACGTCAGAAGCTTTGTCTGATATTCGACATGGTAAGGCCGGCTTACATGACCGGCCTTCTCACCGGGGTTTCCGTTTCTGTCACCGTCATTGAAGGTGATTACCATCTGCTGCGTCATCACGCCGTTGACGGTAACCGGAGCGAACTCGACATTGTATGCCGACTTCGGAAGCGGTGTCCTTGAAACCTTGTCGTCACTCTCATATCGGTAAATCCTGACGGAATCCTCAACGAACATCTGCTTGCCGTCAAGCGTGTCCCTGATGGCGCCGTTCGGATAGTCAATATATGACTTGTTGAGGTCAATCTTCCAGTCAACGAGGCTGTTGTCGGCCTTGTTGACTTCACCGCTCTTGTCAAGGATTGTCTTCCAGGTGTAATACGAATTTTTGGCATTGCCGACATTCTCACTGTCCCTGTACAGACCGGCATAGTCCCAGTAAACCTTCCAGTCCGGATCGTATCCGCGGGGTCCGAGCTTGACGCCATATGTGATCCTGTATACATGATTCGTATCAGGCAGGTGAACCGTCAGCAGCTTGGCCGGAGACGTGTACTCCTTGAGATTGTTCCAGTCACCGCTGACATCGCCTGTCCTGTAGGTCGAAGTCGTGTCCGTCAGCTCAGCCCTGACCTGCCTTGTGACATCCCTGTTGCCGGCAGTCACGTCCAGAACCCTCAGAGTTGACATGTCGATTGTCTGGTCACCTGTAATCGTGTCCCTGACGGAGTAGTTCTTCATCCGAACCTTGTTCTCCTCATTGACGGTAACGTTCCAGTAAAGCAGATTGTCATCGGCATTGATGCCGCTGTTGGACTTCTTGATGTCAGCTGCAGGAGGCCCGGCTTCAACATTCCTTTCCACATTCGCATTGCCGAACTGTGCCCAGTTGCCGGCCTTGAGACTGGCGTCACGTGTCGTCGTGTACCTTACTTCATACAGTGCGGCAGGCATCTCGTTCTTGAAGGTGATCCTGAAGCCCTTGTATGCACCGGATCTATTGTCGGTGACAATCGTATACTGACTTGGGTCAATCCGAATGCCTGCATTCCAGTCTCCAACGCCCTGGCTTCTGTAGACCTCCACGCCGGTCAGGCCGTCCTTGAGATCAAGCTTGTCAATCGCACCGGCCTTGTCCGTGTAGAAATGGTCGGTCAGCGTAAGATTCCTGAAGGACTTGAATACATTGTCATCAGCCGCTTCCCAGAACTGCACCCTCCAGTCAATTGTCTTGTCGGTGATGCGGGTGGTGTCTTTCCTGATTCTCTCAGATGTGTCATTGAACCAGACATCACCGCCGCCGGGATTGTTTCCATGGTTGTCCTCAGCTTTGTTTCCAAGTCTGTCATTGTTCTTCAAACCGGCTGGAATGGAAGTGTCATAGCTAATCTTGTATCCCCTGCCGTTTGAATTGTAGATGGTTATTCTTGCAACTTCATGACCGTAATTGTCCTTGGAATAGTTAATGCGATACTCACTGCTGCTCAGCTTGCGACCGAGCTGAATGTTGGCGCTGCTTACGTTCCACGGGTTGCCGTCCTTGGCGGAAGCTTCGCAGATCACAAAGCTGTTCCTGTCAAACGAACCGTTGTACTGCAAAGTATCCGTCACGACCGTGTTGCCGTCATTGAAACTGTGATTTGCAAGATTGTAGAAGATGTCCCACTTCACCTTGCCGGTTCCGTCCTGACTGCCCGTCTTGTGGATGGTACTGTTCCTGCTCCACCAGTTGGCGTTGAGCCTGACGCTGTCGCTGGCCAGCTTGTTGCCGGAGCCGTCGTACAGCGTAACGTCGTTTCTGACGGTTGTGCTCTCGCGACCGTCGGTGTCCCTGCCGTTGACTGATGCGTCATATTCAACACGGTAGGCCGTCATGATCTTGTGATTGAAGTGAATCTTGAACGATCTCGAATCCGATGACTTCTCGATCCAGTACTCACTCGTGCTTACCTGCCGCGGATTCAGGCTGTCGTCCTTGTTGTTCGTGATGATATTGCCCTTCTCATCGAGATGGACGCCGTAGACCTTGATGCTGCTGTAGTCAATCTTCTGTTCCGTATAATAGAAACCATTATTGTTCCTGCCCTGAAGTGACGTGTCAGCCAGAACGGGATTGTCAATGTCATTGAGATTCTTGTTGAAGTCGATTGTGTAATGCGCCTTTTCCGGCTTCCATTCATTCCCGTAGAAACAGCCGTTCTTGTCAACGTCACCGTACTTGTCACCTGTATTCTGCTTGAGGTGCACAGTGAACGTCGTGCTGTTCTTCAGCGGAATCTGAAGCTCCTGTCTGTTTTCTTCAGTGAAGTGCTGCATGTCAAATGATGAATTCAGGGTAACGGTTCCCTTGCGCCCCTGAACGGTTTCAATCCTGTCATTGAACGTCATGACCAGCGGATATCCGTTATGCGCATTGTCAAGGCTGTGCGACAGCTTCCAGGTCCCGAAAACGACACCGTCGCCGTTCTGAAGGTTGCCGTCGGCATCATTGTAGGCAGCGAAGGTCCGTGGTACGTAGACCGTGTATGTGTCACCGGCACTGATCTTCACATTGTCCGGGAAGCTGAACGTGTAGTTCAGTTCAGTCCTGTCACCGTCCCTGACCGTATACGTGTCGCCGCTGTCAAGCATCTGTGTGCTGTTGTCCTTGTGAGTGACCTTGATGCTCACGCTGTCAATGTAGCTCACCTTGCCGCCCTGATTCAACTCAACCGCAGCATTTGCCTTTTCGCCGTCGAACTTCCCCATGGCAAAAACAATCGCAAGTACCGTGGCCATCGCCCCCAAAAGCCAGAGCAGCTTTTTAAATGTTTTATTTCTTTCCATATCAGTTGCTCTCCATTCTTATCTATCACTAACCAACAAATACTTCAAACATAACGTCTGAAAGATACCGTCATCAGACAACATCTCTTCGCCAAACAACCGTATCTGCCCCAAAAAGAAAATCCATCTCTCCACTAAAGATTGAATCGTCCATAATAAATGATGTATACCAATAAATGTTTCAGGAACTCGTTCAAGTTTCCAAAACAACCGTTGCAAACTACAAATTGAATTCTTCTTAAAAATTCAAATATAATTCACAAATCTTTCACCTTGAATTATAGCACAGCAAAAATCGTTTTCCAACAAATAAATTATAGAAAAATTCATTTTTGTTCACAAAAATAGCATATTTGTTAGAACGCACTATTTATTTTCTTCTAATCGCCAACTTTTTGTCAAAAATGACAAAAATCACTATTACAGTAATGTGCTTTTTTTATTTTATTTCGTATTAAATTAAAACAGATGCTTTTTTTAATGAATCTGCAATGGACTATATGCAGCATTACAAAAAAAGTATTCGATTACAGCTTTAATATAATGCTGGCGATTGCTTTTTATCTTGAACGGATTTTAATAATGTTTTTCTTGTAATATAGCAGAAGAACAATTCACATTTATTTCATTTTTTATGATATTTTCTCATATTCCGGTTATTTCTAAACTTATTTTAATCTTGATAAAGAATGCTGCTTTTCGTATTAATTTAAATAAATGAACTATACCACTTATCAAGGACTTGATTAAAAAATTTCAGAACATCTTAAACACACGCTGGCTAAATTTATTATAATCTGCAATAGTGTTGCTCATATTTTATTCTGATGCTTCATGCATTTATCGCAGACAAACTTGTCAGATGCCATTCCAATTCGTGCTTTTAAAATTATTTTCATTCTTATTTGCTACCTTAAACCTTTGATACTCAAAGATTTGCAAAATGACCTCAGATTTTATTTGAAAAAAATAAAATATTTCTCTTGCTTTTTTAATAAACCTTGATATAATGAAGTCATTCAATGCAAAGCAATCATGCAAGTCTTGGAAATAAGTCAAAGGAGGTCGGATGTCATGAAGCAATGCAAGATGAATAACGTAGCGTCATCTCGAATTATTAGCCTAGTCATCTTCCTAAACGGTTTCGTGCCATCTGATGTCTCGGCTTAGTTAGAGTGCAAGAATTTCAGATCCGGCACATGCACCAGGGCGGCGCTGGATCCTTATACCCGAATTGGACCCCGATGCCGGCTTAGTGCCAGTATCGGGGTTTTTATCATTCAGATTGAATGATTGCTTCATGTTGCGAAAGCCATTTTGAGGAGGAGTTACTTATGACAGATACAAAAACAGTAGATCTTGATTGGAACAACTTAGGCTTCGACTATATGGATCTACCATACCGCTACCGCGCATATTGGAAGGACGGAGAATGGCATAAGGCCGGCTTGGTTGAAGATTCATCCATTACGATTAATGAAGGTTCTCCTATCATCCATTACGGTCAAGGGTGTTTCGAAGGCATGAAAGCATACCGTTGCAAGGACGGCAGCGTCAATATTTTCCGTCCAGATCAAAACGCAGCTCGAATGCAACGCAGCTGTCAGCGTCTCTTGATGCCGGAAGTTCCGACGGAAATGTTCGTTGATGCTTTAAAGCAAGTCGTTCGTGCCAACCAGGCATACATTCCGCCATATGGCACCGGTGGTACTCTTTACCTTCGTCCGTACATGATCGGCGTTGGCGAAAACATCGGCGTTCATCCCGCAACGGAATACATCTTCTCCGTATTTGCAATGCCTGTCGGCAACTACTTCAAGGGCGGTCTGACTCCGACGAACTTCCTTGCTGCTGATTATGACCGTGCCGCACATAAAGGTACGGGTCAATCCAAAGTCGGCGGCAACTATGCAGCCAGCCTTCTTCCTGGCGATATTGCACACAAGCGCGGCTTCTCAGACTGCATTTACCTTGATCCGATTGAACATAAGAAGATTGAAGAAGTCGGTTCGGCTAACTTCTTCGGCATTACGCGCGACGGTAAATTCGTGACGCCTAAATCACCATCTATCTTGCCTAGTGTTACTAAATACTCTCTTCTTTACCTTGCTGAACACAATCTTGGCATGGAAACAGAAGAAACTGATATCTACATCGACCAGCTCGATCACCTTGCAGAAGCAGGTGCTTGTGGGACAGCTGCCGTAATTTCACCAATCGGCGGCTTCCAAGTGGGCGACGAGTTCCACGTCTTCTACAGTGAAACAGAAGTTGGTCCCGTAACCAAGAAGCTTTACGACGAATTGACGGGTATTCAATTTGGCGATCGCCCGGCTCCTGAAGGCTGGATCGTCAAAGTCCCTCTTGACTAGTATCAGAATTTATTTAGTACAAACTCAGGCGGGAATAACATCATAAGATAATTCTTCCTGCACTGAGTTTTGATAGAGCTCAGTTTGACTGAACTCTATTTTTTCGGCTTAAATTCAGTAAATGTGTAGTTTTTATTAGTTAAGTTTCTTAATAAGGTCTGTATTTTTAATTTGAGAGTTATTGCGAATTATTACTAGGGGGTAATTATATGAACGCTGATACAGCAACTACGAGTACAAACAAGCCAACAACCAAAGATTACGTTTATCGAGTTTCAGCTGCTGTCACCAATGCTATTTTGGTCACGCTCGGCATCGGACTCTTATTCCAGACTATTGCACAATTTATTCATTGGCAGCCGCTTTATGACGCAGGAACGATGGGAACCGTTCTGCTTGCGCCGGCGCTTGGCGTTGCGGTCGCTTCACAGCTTGACGTTAATACGCTCGTTATCTTCAGTGCCATGATTTCAGCAACGGTCGGTTCAAATGCAGTGCATTTTACGACAAAAGCGGTCAACGGAACTTCTGCCGTCGGTGGCACGCTTCTTCAAGCAGCCGGCAGCCCTTCATTTTCAACCGGACAGCCTGTCAGTGCCGTTGCCGCAGCATTGATTGCTGCGCTTGTCGGCAAATATCTGACCGGTAAAACGCCGCTCGACATGGTTCTGGTTCCTTTTGGGGCAACGACTGTCGGAACGATTTCAGGCTTGGGACTTGCTGCTGTTACAACGCCGCTCTTGCTTGACATCAGTCGATTCATTGAGCAATCCATGCACGTCAATCCGATTTTGGGTTCTGTCTGCGTTTCGCTTGCATGGGCATTATTCTTGATGTCGCCGGCTTCTTCAGCAGCTCTTTCGATCGCCTTGACGCTTGATTCGATCAGTTCTGCTGCGGCACTTATCGGAACAACGTCGCAGTTCGTGGCTTTCACTGCAATGTCATGCCGACAAAACAACCTTGGCGCAAACATCGCTCAAAGTCTGGTAACTCCTAAGATCCAATTTCCAAATATCGTGCTTAATCCTTACCTGCTGATTCCGTCGCTTGTTTCGGCCGTGGTCTCAGCACCGGTCGCAACCGTCCTTTTCCATTTCCGTTCAAACTATACGCTTGGCGGACTTGGACTCAACTCGCTGATTGCACCTTTGGCATATGCCGCCCAAGGCGTCGGACCATTTGCGGTCTACATGTTTACGGGCGTGGTCTTGCCAGCGGCAATTTCCGTTTTCGTTTACCTGTTCATGAAACGGGCCAACCTGATCGGAGAAAATCAGCTTAAGCTTCAGGTTATCTGATTTACGACATACTCTTCGCTTGCTGAGTCAGCGGGCCTGCCAAAAGCAGTTATCTGATTCAGCAAAGCATAATCCTCAATCTCTAAGAGGCCGGAAAATGGTTCCGGCCTCTTTTTTGCAAACGCCGCAATAACATCTGAATTGAAGTAATCAGCTACCATCAACTCGCAAAAATAGGGCCATTTTTGCAAATGAGCCGTTCAAAAGATGAATGCTTGAGGGCAAATATCACGGAATCACATTTTGCCCGCAATCCATGGCGCCCTTTGTTTAAAGGCATCGACTTAAAAACGAATGACAAAAAGGCAATCGGAACCAAATCAAGGGTCCGATTGCCTTTTTTAAACTAAAATCAATATTCTTATTCTTTGACGTCTTCTTCTTTTGTACGCGCAACCAACACGTCGCATCTGGCCGAACGAATCACGTATGCCGCAACAGATCCGACGACCAGTCTTTGCAAAAAGTTCTTGCCGGTTGAGCCGACAATAATCAGATCATTTTCATATTCGGGTTGGAAATCTTCAACGATAACCAGCTTAGGATTGCCGAAACGCAGGTGAACCCTGATTTGTTCCGGCTTGAGGCCTGCTTCCTGAATTGCTTTTCTGCGCAGTTCAAGCAAATATTCTTCGCTATCGTGTTCGATCTCGTAAATCTGCTCGCCGTCAAGCGCAATTCCTGCTCCGCCGTATTCAAGCGAGTTGAGATCCATGACCCTCAACACGTCCAAATGTGCATCGTTACGCTTGGCAACTTCGATGGCTTCTTTTAAAGCAACTTCTCCGCCTTTTGATCCGTCAAGCGCAACCAAAATATTTTCATATTCGCATGACATATGAATCACCCTGCCTTTCTTCCTATATATCACTTTATATTTATAATAGCCCTAAACATAAGAATTTGCAAGCCTTTTCACTTTTTCGTCAAATGCAGAATTTTATTGCTGCTTCAATATTTCGAGATGAGCTTTGCGCAATTCATCTACTTTTGTCTGCTCCAAATTGCCAAGATCATAAAGCTTGTCTTCGATCTTTTCCAGAATCTTCACGCGATCTTTGACGTCGGCAACAAAATCATACTTATCGCCATCGATGATCAACAGCGGAGATTCGTCATATTCGTCCATCCAATCGTCATAATGGCTGAGCAGACGATGGTAATAATCAACAAGCGAAGGATCTTTTTCAATCTGTTCGTAATCTCGACCGCGCTTGATGATTCGCTTGATCATCGTTTCGTATGAAACTTTGATCGTAATCATGAGATCCGGCGACTTCTTATGCGCAGCATACGGCAGTTCTTCCATCATGTTGTTCAAAAGACTCTTATAGATGTCATACTCGACCTTGGTCGCATTTCCCATCTCGGTATTCATCTTCATGAAGATTTCGTCTTCATAAATCGACCGATCCAAAATATTGTTGTCGTTTTGCATGGCTTCTTTGATCATCGCAAAGCGACGATTCAAAAAGTATGTTTGTAAAAGGTAGGCATACGGATTCGTCGCATCTTTCTCACCGGCTGCGCGTTTTTTGGCCGCAATTTCGTTGCCCTTGTAAAAAATCGGCAGCACCGGATTGTCTTCAACGGGTTCATAATATGCCTTTGTTCCAAGTTCCTTTGACAAGATTTCCGTCAAACTGGATTTTCCGGAACCGATAATTCCTGATAATGTAATCAAAATAGTAGATGCATCCTTTCTGTAGCTTAAATGCAGTGCTCTAGATTTCATAAGCAATCGCACATTGCGCTCTTTCAATCATACACTCATTTCGTTTAAAAATAAAGCACATCTAGTGTTTTGTTTCACAGCATGGCACAAGATATAGAGAACGCATTCTATCAACCATAAAAAGGGTTGCAAAATATTTTTGCGCAATGATAAACTAACATTAAATTGCAATGTAAGGAGAATTTAAATGAAATCCGTATACTTGGCATCGCCATTTTTCAGCGATAAGCAAAAAGAACGCATCTATCAAGTCAAAGAAGCACTTGTCAAAAATAAGACGATCGATTCGGAAAAAATTTTCATCCCGCACGAACATGAATATCAGGAAGCAGAATTCGGCAGTTTCGAATGGCAAAAAGCAACCTTCCAGCTCGATGTTTCACAAATTTATGCGGCCGACCTCGTTGTTGCAATCGTCGACTACAAAATGGAAGAAACTAAGGAAAACGAACCGGACTCAGGCACCGCCTTCGAAATCGGCTTAGCATACGGCACTCGCACTCCGGTTGCCGTCGTTCAGTTCGATCCGGAAAAAGAAGTCAATCTGATGATCGCCCAGGCTTTGACCGCATACTTCGACGTTTCAAAAGACGGGCTTGAACAATTGGCAACATATGATTTCGACAAAATGATTCCAAAATTCACGAGAAGACCCGTAATTTAAATTTTAGCCAAAAAGACTGGGAAAACTAAAATCCCGGATGATTTGCAATTAACTGCAGATTATCCGGGCTTTTTTATGCAGCGCTGGATGATTTGCGAAAATGCCAGCTTTGCCCGTAACCGGGGTCTTCCTTTTACGGGCAAATCACGGAAATCGACGTCTTGCCCGTAACCGAGGTCTTCCTTTTACGGGCAAATCACAGAAATCGACGTTTTGACCGTAACCGAGATCTGCATTTTACGGGCAAATCTCAGAAATCGATGTTTTGCCCGTAACCGGGGGCTGACTTTTACGGGCAAATCTCAAAAATCACCATTTTGCCCGTAACCGGGGTCTGCATTTTACGGGCAAATCACAGAAATCGACGTTTTGACCGTAACCGAGGGCTGCTTTTTACGGGCAGATTTCAAAAATCGGCTTTTTGCCCGTAAGCCCGGCTTGGCGCACTGATCGAACAGGCGCTGCGGAGCACTGCATTTGACAAAAATGCCGACTGCAATAATTCACCCGTCATCCAAGTGAAAAAATTTTTTCAAAAAAAAAGCATTTCACACTTGTGCTATATCACAAATGTGATATAATAAGAAACGTAGAGGTGAGGTCCGATGAGAATCGACATCAAAGCCTACTTGTCCGCCAAGAAATTGACGATCTACAAAGTGGCAAAGAAGTCGGGCTACGGGTACACCACCCTGCATAAGTCATTCAACAAGCGGCAGACCAGCGCAACCTCGCTGAACCTTCGGGACCTGGATGCGTTGGCACAAGCATCGCAGCAATCGATGTGGGAAGTTCTTCGCGAATTGGAAGAAAGCTACTTGTCGGATGATGACTAATTTTATAGCCCGCACTAAGCTCTTGTCAGTCGCCGCCGGTTTTCTGATTTGAGCTTTTTTGTGCGAAAGAGTCACAAAAGAAATGAGGTATGTATTATGGCTAGATTTTCATCAGATCCATTTTCAAGCAGCATGGATGACATTTTCAATCAATTAATGGGCGAAATGAACGGATTTAACTCAGAGAGCAGTCGCTATCTGATCAACGGACGCGAAGTAACGCCTGAAGAATTTCAACAGTATCGTCAGACAGGAAAGCTGCCACAAAATAACATGAAAACAAAAAATACGGTAAAACAACCCAAAAACGGAATTTTGGCAAAACTTGGTCGAAACTTGACGCAAGAAGCGCGCGATAATCGGCTTGATCCGGTTATCGGACGCAACAAGGAGATTCAAGAAACCGCTGAAATTCTCTCACGCAGAACAAAGAACAACCCCGTCCTTGTCGGAGACGCCGGCGTCGGCAAGACAGCCGTCGTTGAAGGCCTGGCACAAGCCATCGTCCACGGCGACGTGCCGAATGCGATCAAGAACAAGGAAATCATCAGCATCGATATTTCATCTCTTGAAGCCGGTACTCAGTATCGCGGAAGCTTCGAAGAAAACATTCAAAAACTCGTCAAAGAGGTCAAAGATGCCGGCAATGTCATCTTGTTCTTCGATGAGATTCACCAGATTCTAGGTGCCGGATCTTCCGGTGACGGCAACGGTTCGAAGGGACTGGCCGATATTTTGAAACCGGCCCTTTCACGCGGCGAAATCAGCGTCATCGGTGCAACGACGCAAGACGAGTATCGCAATACAATCATGAAAAATGCAGCATTGGCACGGCGTTTCAATGAAGTTCAGGTCAAGGCTCCAAGCGCAGAAGATACGTTCAAGATCCTCCAGGGAATCAGAACTCTGTATGAAAAGCACCATAACGTCGTTTTGCCGGACAGCGTCCTCAAAGCTGCCGTCGACTACTCGATTCAATATATTCCCCAACGCTCCTTGCCTGACAAAGCCATCGATTTGATCGACATGACCGCGGCTCACCTTGCAGCCAAGCATCCCGTGACTGACGTCAAGGCGTTGGAAGAAGAAATCGAAAAAGAACGTCAAAAACAAGATGAGGCCGCAGCCAAAGAAGATTTCAAAACAGCGCAGGAAGCCAAAGACAAAATCAAAGAACTTCAGGCAAAAATCGACAATCAATCAGAATCTCAAAAGGTCGAAGCAACGATCAACGACGTGGCCAAGTCCGTTGAGCGCTTGACGGGCATCCCCGTTTCCAAGATGGGAGCAAGCGACATCGAGCGTCTGAAAGGCATCGGTGATCGCTTAAGAGGCAAAGTCATCGGACAAGATGAAGCCGTCAAAGCCGTTGCCAGAGCCATTCGCCGCAATCGTGCCGGCTTTGATGAAGGAAACAGACCGATTGGCAGTTTCCTGTTCGTCGGACCAACGGGTGTCGGCAAGACCGAACTTGCAAAACAGCTTGCGCTTGACATGTTTGGCAAAAAGGATGCGATCATCAGACTCGACATGTCCGAATACTCCGATCGAACCGCAGTTTCAAAGCTGATCGGAACGACCGCTGGCTATGTCGGATATGACGACAACAACAACACGCTGACCGAACGAGTCCGTCGCAACCCATATTCGATTGTCTTGCTTGATGAAATCGAAAAAGCCGATCCGCAGGTAATCACTTTGCTGTTGCAGGTTCTTGACGACGGTCGTCTGACTGACGGTCAGGGAAACACCATCAACTTCAAGAACACGGTCATCATCGCCACGTCAAATGCAGGGTTCGGCAACGAAAGCCTGACAGGAAACGACAAGCAGGACGAAGATATCATGAAACGTCTCGCCCCGTACTTCCGCCCTGAATTTCTCAATCGTTTCAACGCCGTCATTGAATTCTCTCACCTCACGAAGGACAATCTCAAAGACATCGTTGAGCTGATGCTGGATGACGTCAACAAGACCCTTGCCAAGAAAGGCATTGATCTGACCGTATCCGATGAAGCAAAGGACTACCTGATTGAAGAAGGCTACGATGAAGCAATGGGCGCTCGCCCGCTCCGTCGCGTCATCGAACAGCAGATCAGAGACAAGGTTACGGATTTTTACCTCGACAATCTCGACGTCAAGCATCTCGAAGCTGAGATGAACGACGGCGAGCTGGTCATTAAAGAACGCGCATAGAATCGTCAAATAAAAGAGAGCGGGTTACGGTTTCTCCTTGGCTTGAATAAAATGCCGAACAAAGGATGTCTTTGTCCGGCATTTTTTAGTCTGGCTGACTTTTTGTCAAATGCAGTGCTGCGCATCCCCTGCTCAATCGATGCATCAAGACTGTCTTATGAGCAATACGTTGATTTCTGAGATCTGACCGTAAAAGCCGGTCATCGATTACGGGCACGCCCACTAAAGCTGAACAAGTCGAACTATGTATATTATATTATCGTATACAGGAATATGTTTTGTTTGGTGTATCGAAGAAAATAAAAGTAACGACATTGTATGTTACGAAAGTGATATACAGTGTCGTTATTTTTATGCTACAATGCGGATATGAATTTAACAAATCGGAATTTATGGAGGAAAATCAAATGGATATTTGGGAAAGAATGTATGAAAAGGCGAAAGAGCAATATCATCCAGAGGAAGTATCTCCCTTTATATATGCGCACAATGTAGTTTGTGCAATAGAAGCTGAAAACGGAGATATCTATACGGGATTTTGCATTGAAAGCTGCTGCGGAGTGATGAATATTTGTGCCGATAGACTTGCCGCACTGAATATGTATGCTAACAGTGGTCAGACAAGAATGAAAAGATTTATAGCGTTCCGTGACAGTGCGCCAAACGGAGGTGGGAGCGGTATGCCTTGTGGTGCTTGTCAGGAATTATTTTATCAATTAAATGAAGCGAACGAAGATATGGAAATCATGGTCGATTATGAAAAAAGAGAAACCGTAACATTAAAAGAACTTATGCCGAATTGGTGGGGAAAGGAACGTTACGCTGAGGCAAAGAGTAATTGACAACTTCCAGTTTATCGCACTGTTTGTGAACTACTCGGCCATAAATGACCGAGCTTCTGGGAACACGAAGTAGTATTCAGGATGTTGCGCTGGTATTCCAGCTACCTGACTTACAGAACTCCGTTATTTTACCAGGGCCAGTCCCTGGCCAA
>Ga0256406_1003618_pt1 | contig 18930 bp, 17 predicted proteins | sample RumenRJG_03DNA_FD_185986 | JGI IMG/M metagenome (GOLD analysis project Ga0256406, IMG submission 185986) | Bovine rumen microbial communities from Lethbridge, Alberta, Canada - RJG_03 | ecosystem: Host-associated > Mammals > Digestive system > Stomach > Rumen | place: Canada: Alberta | collected...
GGACTCCGCCTAAAGACATGCGGACAAACTCCCGATTCGTCGCTCTCGCGATGGAGCGGGCAATGGATGTTTTTCCGACGCCCGGCGGCCCGACCAGACAGAGGATCGGTCCTTTGATCGACTTCGTAAGGTGCATGACCGCCAGATATTCGAGAATGCGCTCCTTCACTTTCTCGAGGCCGTAATGATCCTCGTTCAGGATTTTTTCTGCGCGCCGGATGTTGATATTTGTCTTTGATTCCTTATGCCACGGCAGCTCCAGTATCGTCTCGATATAGGTACGGCTGACATTTGCATCCGGACTCATCGCGCCCATCTTCCGGAAACGGTCGATTTCCTTGCGTACTTTCGCATCTGTCTTCTCCGGAAGTTTCAGCCGATCCAGCTTTTCCAACCAGGCATCCGCCTCTTCGTCGCCGGTTTCATCCTCGCCGAGCTCCTCGCGGATCACTTTCAGTTGTTCTCTCAGGTAGTAGTCCTTCTGACCCTGATTCATATTCTGCATGACCTTGTTGTTGATCCGCTTCACCAGCGCCAGCACCTGATTTTCATGATTAATGATCTCGATCAGTTCCTCGATCCGCTCCGGAACGTAATCAATTTCGAGAACCGTCTGCTTGACATCATAAGTCACTTCGATCTCGCCGGCGATAATGTTCGCCAGAAGCGCCGGATTGTCGACATCATCGATCAGCGCATGCGCTTCCGCCTCTCCGCTGTCCGTCATCTCAACGTATCGGAAATAGGTCGTGCGAAGCACCCGGACGAGAGCCTCCAGATCCATGTCCTCTCCCGCATCAGGATACAGATCCTCCGCATCCCGGTATGTGCAGAGAAACATGTCGTCTGCATTGATCATTTTTTCGATGCGGACGCGTTTCTCACAGCTCGCCATAACGCGGACATAATCCTCCTGACGCTTTACAGCCTGCTTTAATTTGAGCAGTACGCCGGTCATATAGCAGTCTTCCTGCTTCGGATCATTGACCGATATATCCCGCTGCGCCGCCGCAACAATATATTTGTCGCCGTTCATTGCGACTTCCAGTGATTTCAGTGATTTATCTCTCCCGATCTCAAACCCGATCAGGGTATCGGGAAAGAAGGTCTGACCTCTCAGTGGTATGAATGGAACGAATTTCTTTTCTTCCTCCACATGGACCTCCTTTTCTCGCAGCAATTAATAAAATCCAAACTGGCGGCAAGTTGCCCTGCCGCCAGTCATCAATCCTTCTGTTATTCTTTATCTGCCTTCTCTTCTTTCGGCTTCCGCTCGATAACCGGACCCGCTCCGTCCTCTACAGTCGCCTTTGTGATGATACACTTGCAGACATCTTCCTCAGAAGGAAGTTCATACATGATATCCGTCATCATCTTCTCAAAGATTCCGCGAAGGCCTCTCGCACCGGTCTTCAGTTCGATCGCCTTATTTGCGATTGCCGTCACCGCGTCATCCTCGATCTCGAGATCGATGCCGTCCATCGCCATCAGCGTCTGATACTGCCGGATCAGAGAATTACGCGGCTCTTTCATGATCCGGACAAGCGCATCCTCGCTCAGCTCTGTCAGTGATACGATTACCGGCAGCCGTCCGATCAGCTCCGGAATCAGTCCGAATCGCAGCAGATCTTCCGGCTCGACCTTTAACAGGATCTCGTGTTCATCTGCCGGATCAATCTTCTCCTCGCCGGAGTTGAATCCGATCACCTTATTACCGAGCCGCCGTTTGATGATCGTCGGCAGTCCGGTGAACGCTCCGCCGCAGATGAAGAGCACATCCTTCGTATCAAAATGGATAAACTCCTGCAGCGGGTGTTTCCGTCCGCCCTGCGGCGGAACGTTAGCAACCGTTCCCTCGATAATCTTCAGCAGTGCCTGCTGAACACCTTCTCCGCTGACATCCCGCGTGATGGACATGTTCTCCGATTTGCGGGCAATCTTGTCAATCTCGTCGATATAGATGATGCCTTTCTGTGCTCTTTCGAGGTCGCCGTCTGCCGCCTGATAGAGCCGCAGCAGGATGTTCTCGACATCCTCGCCGACATATCCGGCTTCCGTCAGTGACGTCGCATCAACGATGGCAAACGGAACATCAAGGATCCGTGCCAGCGTCTGGGCCAGCAGCGTCTTGCCGCTTCCGGTCGGGCCGAGCATCAGAATGTTGCTCTTCTGCAGTTCGACATTATCCTCGCTCTTTCTTCCGGCGTTCTCTTCCAGATGCTTGATCCGTTTATAATGATTGTATACCGCAACCGCAAGACTCTTCTTGGCTTCGTCCTGCTCGATGACATACTCGCTGAGTTTCGCGGAGATCTCCTTCGGCTTCGGCAGTGAAGTCAGCGTCCTCGGCGCCGGGCTCTCCTTCTCGTCGAGCAGAGACACGCACAGATCGATGCATTCGTTGCAAATCGCGACATCCGGACCGACGATGATACGCCGGACCTGAGAACTGCTTTTACCGCAGAACGAGCACACCAATTCATTATTTTCGGTCTTCTTACTCACTTATTCTCCTATCTATCTGTCAGCACCTTGTCAATCAGGCCGTATTCCACCGCTTCCTGCGCGTACATGAAATTATCCCGGTCCGTATCACGCTCGATGATCGACAGATCCTTGCCTGTGTTCTCCGACAGGATTCTGTTCAGACGTTCCTTCGTCTGCATCATCCAGTCTGCCTGGATTTTGATATCCGAAGCCTGTCCCTGCGTACCGCCGAGCGGCTGATGGATCATGATCTCCGAATTCGGCAGCGCATAGCGCTTGCCCTTCGTCCCTGCAGAGAGCAGAACAGCCCCCATGCTGGCGGCCAGTCCCACGCAGATCGTCGAAATATCCGGTTTGACATAATTCATCGTATCAAGAATCGCAAGACCGGCAGTCACCATTCCGCCCGGAGAATTGATATAGACATTGATATCTTTCTCCGGATCTTCTGCTTCCAGGAACAGGAGCTGCGCTACGACGACGCTGGCCAGATGATCGTCCACCTGCTGATCGATAAAAACAATCCGATCCTTCAGCAGTCTCGAGTAAATGTCATAGCTGCGCTCCCCGTTGCCGGTCTGCTCAACGACAATTGGAATTGTATTCATGCTCTACTTCTCTTCCTCCGCATCCGCTACCGGAGCCTCTTCCTTCTCTTCTTCCTTCTTCGGCTCTACGAAGTTCGCCTTCTCGAACATCAGGTCAATTGCCTTCTTCGTCTTGACGTCGTCTTCGAAATACTTGATGTTGTCGCCCAGCATCTTCTTTACTTCATCGACGGACTGACCGTACTGCTTGCCGAACTCTTCCAGCTCCTTATTGATTTCGTCCTCGGTCGCATCGATGTTCTCCTGGTTGACAACGCCTCTCAGCAGAATTCTCTTCGCGACACGGTTTCTCGCTTCATCACGAGCCTGATCACGCATCATCTTATCGTCCATGCCGAGGTACTGCTTGTACTGATCCAGCGACAGGCCCTGATATGCGAGCTGCTGGCTCATCTCCTGCAGCATCGAAGTGATCTCATCCTCTACCATGACATCCGGTACATCAATGTCATTCGCATTGTGCAGCTTCTGCAGCATGCTGTCCTTCATGATGTTCTCAGCACGCTCGTTGTCTTCCTTCTCGAGTCTCTCACGGATATCCTTCTTGTATTCGTCCAGCGTCTCAAACTCGGAAACATCGCTGGCGAACTCATCGTTGATCTCCGGCAGGATTTCCTTCTTGATCTCGTGGATCTTGCACTCGAACAGCGCATCCTTTCCAGCCAGATCCTTTGCACCGTAATCTTCCGGGAACGTGACACTGACATTCACCTCTTCGCCAGCATCCTTGCCGATCAGCTGATCCTCGAAGCCCGGGATAAACTGACCGGAGCCCAGCTTCAGCTCAAAGTTCTCCGCCTTGCCGCCGTCGAAGTGCTCGCCGTCTACCGAACCGTCAAAGTCGATGACAACCGTGTCGCCGTCTTCCGTCTTCCGGTCAGTAACGGTCTCCGTTCTGGACTGCTGCTTCTGAACCCGCTCCAGCTCATTCTGAACATCTTCGTCCGTGACTTCGTGATCGATCTTCTCGACTTCGATTCCGAAGTAATCCTTAACTTCTTCTTCCGGGAAGCAGGCCACCGTCGCGGTGATTGTTACGTCCTCCCCCTTGTTGATGTCGTCAACCTTCAGACGCGGCTGATCAATCACTTCGAGGTTCAGTTCATTCAGCGCATCCGGATAACCAGTCTGCAGCAGATTGTTCAGCGCATCATCATAGAAAATGTCAGCGCCGTACAGATTCTCGATCATCTTGCGCGGAGCCTTTCCTCTCCGGAAACCGTTGACCTGAAACTTGTCTTTGTTCTTTTTATAAGAATCCACTACTGCGTTTTCAAATTCATCGCTGGTGTAAACCATTGTGAATGTGGTGTTGTTGCCTTCTTTCGAAATAAACGTCGCTTTCATGTATTTCCTCCTGAAATATAAAGTATTTAATTGACAATAGAATTATTCTTCGCATCCCGCCGGCATGAATCCCCGCTGCAGCTTTGAACGTTTCTCCGGCACCAGCTGATACTTCTCAGCAAGAGCTTTCGCTATGCTCTTGAAATCCTCTTCTTTCCCGTAATACCACTCCAGTTCCATTTCCAGAACGTCACAGTCACCGGATACGCCATGGATGACTCCATCATCGAAGGACAACGCGCTGATCGAACCGCCGGTATCCACCTTGATCAAATGGCGGATAAAATTCATCTCTACCACTCGCTTCAGCGGACGATGACCGGCTGCGTTCAAAAGGACCTCATAGGCATCGCTCGACTCGAAAGCATCGATATCCGGATGCTCCGCAAAGCGCTCATCGTTAATCACCAGATTGAATTCCTCTCTGGAATGCAGGCCGCCTTCTACAAAATTGTCCCATTTGATCGTTGCGGTAATGCGGTCGTTCTCATAACGGATCCGATACGCGATCCCGGCTTTCCTGAGATCCTGTTCATCGGTATCGAAGTACACCGCATGCATCTGAATCTCTTCAAGAGAATCTCTGTCGACGTAATCATCCAGCAGTGGATCGTTCAGAATCTTCTGAACGAGTGCCGGGTCATCAAGACGATATTTGTATTCTGTTTCCATATGATCTCCCACTCGCCGTAAACTCGGCTAATATTTGCAATATCAAGTAATTCTACATAAAATAGCCATTTTTGTCAATGGAATCACGAAATATTGAGCTTTGAAGCGTCAACACCGTGATAATGACACGTTTTTTTGCTTTAATCCTCCATTTTTTTTAATTTGACACGGTAATTTTTTCCTTCTGTCAGCCGATCTGTCATACGAATAAAGTTTTCAGACAGGTCACTGGCATAGAAACGGTCCTCGCCCTCCGTCTCGTCCGAAAGCATATCCCGGCTTGCAAGAATCTGCTCTACAGTGTCGATGACTTCCGCCGACGAACTGTACAGGCGGAGCGACGGATAAATGCGGTGTATGTTCTCCGCGATCAGCGGATAATGCGTGCACCCCAGGATCAACGTGTCAAAGTCATTCTCCCGGACAAAAGCATCCATGTAATACCGGATCGTCAGATCCATGATCTTATTGTCGATGATGCCTTCCTCGATCAGCGGAACGATGGCCGGACAAGCCAGGCTGTAGGTCCGGATCGCCGGATTCAGCTTGCGCAGCTCCTTCGCGTATACGTCGCTTCGGATCGTTGCCTTCGTCGCGATAATTCCGACTTTGTCACAGCCGCTCTCAACAACCTTCCGCGCGGTCGGTTCAATGACCCCGACAATCGGAATTTCCGGGAACCGCTCTCTCAGATCGTCCAGAGCCATAGAAGTTACCGTATTGCATGCAATGACGACCATTTTAACATTCTTGCTCACGAGATATTCGACAATCTGAGAAGCAAATTTGCGGATCGTCTCCGGCGACTTGGAGCCGTACGGCGTACGCGCAGTGTCGCCGTAATAAATTACATGTTCTCTGGGGAGTCTGCTCTGCAGTGCCTCGACAGAAGTCAGCCCGCCCAGGCCGGAATCAAAAAATCCGATCGGTCTATTGTCCATTTATTCCTCCAGACATAAATAAAATGCGATGCTCCGCAGAACATCGCATTTACTGGTGCGGATGGTGGGACTCGAACCCACATGATTTGTGGTCACACGGACCTGAACCGTGCGCGTCTGCCAATTCCGCCACATCCGCATATTGTTAAAAATTTCTTTGCTCAACAATCAATATTCTACAGCAACTATTGATATTTGTCAATACCTTTTTTCTAAAAAATTTGCTGCCGCGACGAAGCCGCGGCAGCGAATTCATCCGCTTCGATTAATCCATCATCAGACGGTCAAACTCATCCACTGCGGTACTGAATTCCGAGTCGTCCTCGATCTCAACCAGTTCGAACGTATCGTCGCCATTGTCCTTATATCCGTAAATATAGACATCATCGGTGCCATCATCTGGTTCGAGTGCGATATATTCCTTGCCGTCAGCTTCAAATACACCGTCGATAAAGCACTCTACGACCGACCCGTCATCGAATTCCAGCGTAATGTAATCCTCTTCCTGAGACTCATCCGCAACCAGATCTTTATTCTGATCTTCTGCCATATTCTCTCTCCTTACTTATAAATAATTTAAAAGACAGTGAGCTGTCTGAAAAACCTTTCTCAATATATCATGATTGCATTCAAATAGCAAGGTTATTGCCGGAAGAATTCTAAAACGCTTTCCGCCGCTTTTGCATTCATCCCATCCACCTTCAGGAGCTCTTCGTAGTCCGCCTTCCGGATCGCCTCGATGCTCTTAAAGTGCCTGAGCAGCGCCTTCCGGCGCTCCGGTCCGATGTTCGGGATTTCTTCCAGAACTGAATGCGTCACTTTCTTACCGTGAGTACCTCTGTGGTAGGTAATGGCAAAGCGGTGCACTTCTTCCTGAATGTTTCCCGCATAGCTGAACAGGAGCGGATCCTGTTTCAAATCGATTTCATGCCCGTCCGAAAAGACTACGGCACGGGTTCTGTGACTGTCGTCCTTCGCCAGTCCGACCGCCGGAATCGACATGCCGAATGCATCGATCACTTTCCGCACCGCATGAACCTGCCCGAGGCCGCCATCTATGAACATGATATCCGGGAAAGTGCTGAATCCCGGATCGCCGTTTACCGCGCGCTTGAGGCGCCGATACATCACTTCCTGCAGGCTCCCGTAGTCATCCCCTTCCGCCGTGCGGATCTTGAATTTCCGATAGTCCTGACGCACCGGCTTCCGGCCTTCATATACGACCATCGCACCGACCGTATCGAGCCCGTTCATATTTGAAATATCATAAGCTTCTACCCGGTATTCCCGCTCATCGTCATCTTCCAGCACGCACGGGACAGAGTTGGTAACGCGGCATTCTTCCTCGATCAGTTCCGTAATCCGGTGGCGGAGCGCAGCAACCCGTTCGTGATCCCGCTGAGCGCGTTCGTCGAGCGACTTTGCGAGCTCCAGAGAATCCGTAAGCGCCATATCGAGAACGGCTTTCTTCTCGCCCCTCTCCGGCACATGAATTCTGGTCTTATGATGGACGTCCATTCCGGCTTCAGCGTTGGCGTCATTAATATGATTCAGCAGATCCTGCAGCAGTCGTTCATCCGAAAGGTGTACCGGCAGAAAAATATCATTCGGAATCCGGCTTCCGGAAATATAATACTGCTCAATGAAGGCTGTCAGCAATTCTTCTTTGGCCGATTCCCCTTCATCATTCATGTAAATAATCTCCCGGCCGATCATTTTGCCATCCCGCACGCGGTACTGTGCGACGATCCGGTTTTCTTTCGTGATGACCGGAACGAGGATATCGATGTCCCGTTCACCCACCATCGTGGCGCGCTGCGTCTCGCCCAGCGTCTTCAGCGCACGGATATAATCCCTGTATTTCGCGGCCTCCTCGTAGTGCATCAGATCGGATTCCGCGTACATCTTCTCCTCGAGCTTCTTCAGGATCGGTCCGTCTTTGCCGCTGAGAACGTTCAGAACGTCCTGCACCATCTCGTTGTATTCATCCGGATCTGCTTTTCCGACGCATACGCCTTTGCATTTTCCGATAAAATAATTCAGGCACGGCCGCACGTTCTCCGGGAACTGCTGCCGACTGCATTTTTTCAAAGGGTACAGCTCATCGATCATCTTAAGAATCCGCCACACCGCGGTTCCGTCCGAATACGGTCCGAAATACCGGTTGCCGTCCCGGCGGACCTGACGCGTCCGTATGACTCTCGGAAACGGTTCCGCCGTCGTCACTTCGATATACGGGTATGTCTTGTCATCCTTCAGGAGGATGTTGTACTTCGGCATGTATTTCTTGATCAGATTGCATTCGAGGATCAGCGCTTCCATCTCTGTCGCGCAGGTGATATAGTCGAACTCAGCAATATTCGAAACCATAGCGAGGACTTTCGGCGTATGCTGGGAAGATTTTCTGAAATACTGCCGTACCCGCTTTCTGAGGTTGATTGCTTTTCCGACGTAGATCACGCTACCCAGGTGATCTTTGTGCATGTAGACCCCGGGGCACTGCGGAAGCTTCTTCAGTTCTTCTTCAATATCAAACATATATGAACCCGCCTGTTTCTAATGATAAGTCCAGTGCCTGCGCCGACGATCCTCGTCGATCTCGTACTGACGCATCGCCATTTCCCGTATCCGTTTCTGCCTTCTCCTCGCCGCCATCCTTCTCTTCTTTCTGCGGATGGACCGGATCCGAAGGCGCAGCAGGATAAAAGCAGCTGCCAGCAGGCAGATGATCACGGTCGCTGCATTTGAAATGTATATCCGGGACGGGAGCCATCCGGTTTTGACGTCCTTTTTGACGATCAGATCGACTGTCCCGGTCAGCTCGCCTGCTACATAGATTCGGTACTCTCCCGCCTTGGTTCCGGCTTTGATCGGTGCCGTCAGATGGCGGTAAATCACTTTTTTCGTCTGGATCAGTGAATCGCTGCCTTCCGCCGGCACATAAGCGTAACCTTTGTACTTTGTATATACCGGAAGAATTGTCTTTGCGCCATGACGGATTTTGATGATTCCAACCCGCCGGTCTGCCGCAAAAACAGAATTCTTCGTGACGTGCCGGAAACCGTAATCCAGCATCGACTTCGCGTCAGCCAGGAAAGAACGGTTCGGCTCTTTCAGCACGATTGCCAGCATCTCCATTCCATCTCTACGGGCTACCGCTATTCCGCTGCACGTTCCTTTCTTTAGAGTACGGGCATAACGGTGGACAAATTCACCGCCGCGGTACGTCAGCTTGTCCGCATTCCGGAAGGTCACCGATCTCGTCGATTTCCCGCTGGTCGTCCAGCTTTCCGCTGTCAGGATACGGCGGATCATCGGCTCGTTAAGCGCTGCGCGGACCAGCGTGGAAAGATCGGCCACGGTCGAATACTGGCCGGCCGGATCATCTTCAGACACTGTGATGAAGACGGTATTCTTCATCCCCAGCTCCTGCGCTTTGGCATTCATCGCCGCAACAAATTTGTTTTCTGATGAACAGGTATAAAGTGACAGTGCGTGTGCCGCTTCTTCCGAGTTGCCGATCAGCAGCGCATACAGAAGATCCCGGACGGTCACCTTGTCCCCTTTCTTGAAATCACTTCCATATGAAGCGATTTCCTTCGTGACGATCACCGCGTTATCATATTCTGAACTGTCGTGCATCTGATCGACAACGGTAAGCGCGGTCATCAGATTCGTCAATCCCCCCAGCGGCAGTTTCCGGTCTTCATGCAGGCTGTACACTGTCTCTCCGGTAGATAATGACATGACAAGAGCGGAGTCCGCACTTGTTAATCCGGACTCCGCATAAACGCGCTGTACAAACAGGGTGGTCACCCCGGACAATGCAATCAGCATTGCTAAGATGACCACCGCGCACTTCCCTATTCGGTCTCTGAGACTGCTTGTTAATGCAACAAAGAGCCTACTTGTTCTCATCTTCGAACTGCTTCATGTAATCAACCAGCGCTTCAACGCCTTCCATCGGCATCGCATTGTATGTGCTGGCTCTCATGCCGCCTACCGTACGATAGCCCTTCAGGTTGATCATTCCGCGCTCCTTCGCTCCTGCGATGAACTTCTTGTCCAGTTCCGGATCGCCGGTAACGAACGTGATGTTCATCAGCGAACGGTCTTCCTTCGCAACGGATGGCTTGAACAGTTTGCTCTGATCCAGATATCCGTAGAGCTTGCCCGCCTTCTCAACGTCTCTTCTGTGCATCTCGGCAACTCCGCCGATGCTCTTCAGATATTTGAAGACTTCGCCGGCTACGTAGATCGAATAGCATGGCGGAGTATTATACATCGATACCTTTCCTTCTTTGCAGTGCGTAGCATAATCCAGATAGATCGGTGTATTCTCCGGCGCATGACCGACGAGATCCTTCCGAACGATGACAATCGTCACACCAGCCGGCGCCACGTTCTTCTGAGCGCCCGCATAGATCAGGCCAAACTTCGAAACATCAATCTCTTCAGAGAGGATGCAGGAGGACATATCTGCTACCAGCAGATGGTCGCCGATGTTCGGCATCTCGTTGCAGTGCGTTCCGAATACCGTATTATTCCAGCAGATATATACATAATCCACATCATCGCGGATATCTTCCGGAGTGACCTTCGGAATATACGAGAAGTTGTCATCTTCCGAGCTGGCTACGCAGCGGATATCTCCGAACTTGCATGCTTCCTGATAAGCCTTCTTGCCCCAGTTGCCGGTGACAATGTAGTCTGCCTTCTTCGATTTGGTCAGAAGGTTGATCGGAACCATCGAGAACTGCAGCGTACCGCCGCCCTGCAGGAACAGAACATAATAGTTGTCCGGAATATTCATCAGATCTCTCAGATTCTGCTCAGCATCCTCAATGATCTTCTTGAACTCCGCGGAGCGGTGGCTCATCTCCATGACGGATTCACCGGTTCCTTCATAGTTCATCATCTGATCTCTGCACTTCTCGAGCACTTCCACCGGGAGAGTAGAAGGTCCGGCCGAAAAGTTGTAAACACGATCGTACTTAGCCATTGGTCTATACCTCCAATATTACAGTATTTGTTAGAATGTACAAGAATTATACCTCGTTCGAGATTGAAAGTAAAGAATATTAATGATATACTGAAAAAGCTGGACAAACGGTGTCCGGTACCCTTTTACCAAAAGCTGTAGCACAGGAGGTATCACACAATGGCTAAGTACTTGATCGGTACATTGAACAACATTTCTAAGGTGGGTCTTTCACGTCTTACGGACCAGTACGAACTCACGGATGACATCGATAAGGCAAACGGAATCGTCGTCAGAAGCTATAAGATGCATGATATGGACTTCTCGGATAACCTGCTTGCAATCGGAAGAGCCGGTGCCGGTGTCAACAATATCCCACTGGATCGCTGCGCGGATCAGGGCATTGTCGTCTTCAATGCGCCGGGTGCAAATTCCAACGCAGTGAAAGAGCTGGTCATTGCTGGACTCATCATGGGATCCAGAAACATCTGCGAAGCAGTTTCCTGGGCAAATACTCTGGAAGGTGATGTTGCAGCTCAGGTTGAGAAGGGAAAGAAGCAGTTTGCAGGAACCGAAATTGCCGGCAAGACGCTGGGTATCATCGGTCTGGGCGCGATCGGCGCCAAAGTGGCTAACGCGGCCTATGCGCTTGGCATGAAGATTGTCGGAAATTCCGTTGTTGTTCATCCGGCGCTGGAAGTTCCATGCGAAATGTATGATGACATCAACGAAATGGTTAAAGTCTGCGATTACGTTTCGATTCACGTTCCATCGCTCCCTGCAACAAAAGGCATGATCAATAAAGATCTGATTGCGAACATGAAAGACGGCGCGATCATCCTGAATTATGCAAGACCGGACCTCGTCGTCGAAGACGATATCATCGCTGCTCTGGAATCCGGAAAGATCCGCAAGTACATGACGGACCTGGCCGATGAGAATCTGATCAACAAGCCGGGTATCGTTGCGACACCGCACCTCGGCGCATCGACGAAGGAAGCGGAAGAGAACTGCGCATCGATGGCTGTTGACGAACTGATGGACTATATCGAGAACGGAAACATCCAGTGCTCCGTGAACTTCCCGCGGGTTTCTCTCGATGCGGTAGAAGGAACGAAGAGAGCCGGCATTCTCTACAAAGGTGACGTAGACGTTGCTTCGCTGGTCAATGGCGCAGTCGGAGCAGAGAATGTTGTCAAGCTCGAGATCGGAAAGAGCCGCACGGAATACGGTTATGCGCTGGCTCTGATCAAGGACAGCGCGGATACGGCAGCTCTTGCGGACCTCAAAGCAGACGGCGTGATTCGCGTGCGCGTACTGTAATCGGCTGAACTGCCTGTCAATTCAATTACACGATAAACAAAAACACAGAAGCGGGATTTGATTCTGCTTCTGTGTTTTTTTGCATATTTTCTTGAACTATTCTCCGGCAAAGCTGCCCGGATCCCTGGCGACGGAGCCGGAGCTAATTCTCTTTTTTCGAAAGAAGATCACGGATTTCCGTCAGCAGCTGCACTTCTTCCGAAGGCGCTGCCGGTTCTTCAGGCGCCTCTTCCTTCTTTGCGTTCATCATCCGATTCACCGAACGGACCATGATAAAAACAACCAGCGAAATCAGCAGAAACACGATCACTGCCTGAATAAACGATCCGTAGCCGACCGTCGCGCTGCCGACTTTGACGGACAATCCGGAGAAATCAATTCCTCCGATGATCACGCCAACCACCGGCATGATGATGTCATTCACCAGCGATGTGACAATCGATGTGAACGCGCCGCCAATTACAACACCGACCGCCATGTCCATGACATTTCCTCTGGAAATAAACTCCTTGAATTCTGCAAAAAAGCCTTTTTTCTCTTCCATTTCCGCAATGCTCCTTCCTGACTCTCACACGGCTCCGGTGTCCGTCCGCATGATATGATTTAAAACAACATATATCATATTGTATGTACGCGGCTGCTGCGATTCGTCTATACAATCAGCCGGATCGCACTCTGGATGGTTTGAATCCTGATCTCCGTACTGCCCTTCTCATATTCACCGTCCAGCGTCCAGTGAGTATCCGTTTCAATGCGCAGGCGGATGTTTTTTGCACTGTAGAATTTGATATTCGGCGCATTCAGGGATCCGTCCAACAGCGCGCGCACCATTTCGTTCATCTCCGCGATGGTTGCCGGCGCTTCGATCAGCAGCACCTCCATCATGCCGTCATTCATATCCACATCGAATGAGTCCAGTTTGAGAAGACCCGCTACCGAGGTGGAATTGCATATCGCGCCGAAGAGGTACTCACCTTCATGGACCTCTTCATTCGGCGTTCCTTCGTCGGTGATCACTTTGGCGACAATCCGCTTGATGTTGACTACATCCCGGATGCCCTGAAGCACATACGCCGTATGACCCATGATGTTCTTCAGGTTCTGCGGCACATTGTAGGATGTGCTTGTAAACGCTCCGAATGATGCAACGTAAGAGAAATACCGGCCGTTAAAGCAGCCGACGTCAAAATTCTTCGGTGTCCCCCGGAGCACTACTTCCGCCGCATCCATAATCCCCTTCGGCAGTCCGACGCTGGAAGCAAAATCGTTGGTGCTGCCCGACGGAATATATCCGATGACAGTTCCGCTGCCCGATGTGATGACGCCATCGATTACCTCATTCAGCGTACCGTCGCCGCCCACCGCGACGACAATATCCGCATCCCGGGAATATTCAATCGCAAAACGCCGCGCATCACCTGATGCGTTCGTCATCATCACTGTCGTGCAATATCCGGCGTTCGTATACATCTGCAAGATGTCCACCAGATATCTCGCCGCCTGCATCGTTCCGGATCTCGGATTCATGATCAGCAGTATCTTATTTCCAGTCTTCTCCATCGTCAATATCCTTACCTACATCATAGTAATCGTCTTCCAGGAATTCTTTGTACCTCTCCGCAGTACGCCGTTCCAGCTCCTTCTTCAGTTCGACTGCACGCTGCCGCTCTTCCACTTCATCCTCAAAACCATCGACGAACTGTTTGCTCATTTTCACCGCGATTGTATCGAGCTCCGGATTGAGAATGTCATCGTCATGGATAAAGAAGTTCTTGTAATCTTCTCCTGTATCCGCAAGCTGCACTTTAAGATATTCCATCATCTTCTCCTGCGTCAGCACATTGCGCTTCATGATCTCATCCCATGCTTTGTTGAACATCATACCGAGGCACAGCACCCAGGATATCAGATAAAACCAGAGCATCAACGCGACGATATTCGCGAAAGCGCCGTACAGGATGTTATAATTCGACGTGTTTGAAATGTATACGGAATAGAAGAATGTTACGATCATAATCCCTATCCAGGCAAAGATAGCTCCCGGCAGCAGCGCATGAATCGGCACTTTGATCCGCGGCAGCAGATAATAATTCACCAGAATCATCGCAAAAAACAGGCCGGCCGCCATCGGCAGACGCACGGCAATCAGGAACTTCGTCCAGGCGCTGTTTTTGAGAAGCCGGCTGAAGATTTCCTCACCATATACATAGATGACAAGGGAAAAAGCAATTGCCGTGATCGACAGAAGTGCCGTCGGGATCGATTTAAAGCGTTCCGAGAAATAGCGAAACCGGTATGTTCCGTTCGTCAGCACATGGCTCTCCAGCCGTCCGAGTGAAAACTCGAGACTGGAAGCCGACCAGATTGCGACGATCACCATCATCACGTTCGTAAACTTCACCGAGGTTGCGCTGAAAAGACCGATGACGAAATTGCTCATCGGCGAATTTACATGCGCATTCAGCCAGTCCTTGATAAAATCGAGCGAAATATCAAAGATTCCGAGTACCTGGGAAAGCACGATCATCGTCGGCATACTCGCCATGAAAAAGAAATAGGCGATCTGTGCAGCAAAACCGGTGTAGTACTGATCGTCGAACTGCCTCCATATATGAAAACCGATCTTGATCAAATTCTTCTTGCTGATATGTTCCCGGCCATCATTCTTATTTTTGTTAATTCGATTTTTTATATTATCTCGAATGTTTCTCACGAATCAGTTCCTCAAGGATCTTCAAGGATTTCGCACGGTGACTGATGCGGTTCTTTTCTTCCGGAGACATCTCCGCAAACGTCAGCTCCGTCCCCTCCGGCACGAACAGCGGATCATAGCCGAATCCGCCTTCGCCGCGGAGCGTATCCAGTATCCGTCCCCGGCATTCGCCCCGGGCGACCAGCTTCTCCCCGTTCGGATACAGCATCGTGATCACCGAAACAAAGCAGGCGCCGCGCTGCGCCTCCGGCACATCCTTAAGCGCATCCAGCAGCTTCATGTTATTATCCATAAAGGTGCAGCCCTCGCCGGCATATCTCGCCGAATAAACGCCCGGCGCTCCGTTAAGCGCATCGACCATCAGGCCGCTGTCATCCGCGATCGTGATCTCATGCACGATGTCCATCACTGCCTGTGCCTTGATCAGCGAATTCTCTTCAAATGTGTCTCCGGTCTCCTCCACTTCGAACGGCGGAACACCGGCATCATCTCTCGATATCACTTCCATGCCGAACGGCTTCAGCATCTCTCCGATCTCCCGGATCTTGCCTTCGTTCCGGGAAGCGAGAATTACTTTCTCCATCTGGAAGACTCCTTTTTTCCATAAAATCGCTATGATTATACCACAACGATGTGTAAATTCAAAGGATTTGACTAATTCGTCATCTCGTACTATGATATATAAGATTGTATGTTTTATTAAGAATCTATGGGGAAATTTGTATGCAGCTAATAATTATTAAAGTATCAGTCGTTTTTGTCTATCTGCTCATCGGATACATTTGCAACAAACTGCGCGTGGTTCCGATCGAAGCCTACAAATATATGACGAGTCTCATCCTGAACGTCACGGCTCCGTGCCTGATGGTTGCGTCTGTCACACAGCAGGAACTGAAAAGCGGCATGCTCGGCAATACCATTATTGCTTTTCTGATCTCTGCCGTCGGCTTTTTTATTCTGATACCGGTCACGATGTGGATTGCCCGCCGGTTCCGCGGCCTCGAACATCGTGATGACGCAAACGTACTTGCGGTGGGAATGACTGCCAGCAACTGCGGTTTCATGGGTATGCCGATTGCGCAGTCCGTATTCGGAAACCCGCTCTTCTATTACTTTGTCATTCAGAATGCCGCATATAATCTGTATATGTTTTCCGGCTCAATTATGCACCTTCACCTCGGTGAAGAAAGCAGCCACAGCAGAAGACGATCTCTTAAAGAGACGCTCTGTCAAATGGTCAACATTACGAACATCGCACTGATCTTCGCAATCATCCTGCTTTTCGCCGGACTTCATCTGCCGGATTACATCTTTGGGATTGTTGACACCATCGGTGACACAACTATACCGCTTTCGATGATCATGGTCGGTGTTCAGCTGGCTGAATGCGATCTGAAGAAGATTCTCAGCAACCGGCGTCTCTATTTTGTGTCATTTGCCAAACTGATTATGATTCCGGCCTTAGTCCTGCTGGTAGTCTGGTTCCTTCCGATCGACCGCACCATCAAACTGAGCACGATTCTGATCGTCGCATTCCCGACGGCGGTAATCAGCGCAGCAATCGCCGAGCAGGAAGGAAAAAATTCAAAATTAATGGCGGAGGTTGTCGCCTCCACCACATTTCTGTCGATTATTACACTGTCGTTATGGATCCTGTTTCTGTCGTATTTATTTGACTGATTCAGTATCCAGGCCCAGTTCCTGCTCCGCGACTTTCAGCATGATCGCACACTCGATCCGCTTCCGATGCAGTTCACAGCCGAGGGTGTACACTTTGTCAATATCACCGTTCGAGTGATAATTGTTGGCAGAACATCCCCCGGCGCAGTACCTCTTCGCAAAGCAGTTCCGGCACTGATCCCGGGTGTAAACGTTGTTGCCGTTCAAAAACTGGCTGACAATTTCCGGGTTGGTAATTCCGTCATAGACGTTGCCCATTTTCATCTCATCGTTTCCGACAAACTGATGGCACGGATAAAGATCTCCGGTCGGTGTGACCGCCTGATATTCCGTGCCGACGCCGCAGCCCGCAACACGTTTGTAGATGCAAGGTCCGCCGGTCAGGTCGATCGTATAATGATAGAAGTGGAACCCCTCGCCGCGCTTTTCTCTCTCCAGCATTTCTTCTGCCAGTTTCTCATACTGTTTACAGAGGAACGGCACGTCCTCCTCATGCAGCGCATAATCCACATCCGGAGCGGAGACTACCGGCTCAATACTGGTCTCCTTAAAGCCCAGATCCGCCATATGGAGGACATCGCTTGCGAAGTCCTTATTGTAGGCGGTGTAAGTCCCGCGGATGTAGTACTTCTCCTGATTTCTCGAATCCGCAAAGCGCTTGAACTTATCTACAATAAGGTCATAGGTCGGCCCGCCGTTTCTCGTATGCCGCATGAAATCGTGGACTTCTTTTCGGCCGTCCAGACTCATGACGACATTTCCCATCTCCTTATTGCAGAAATCAATCACCTCGTCATCCACGAGCATACCGTTCGTTGTCAGGGTGAAATTGAACACCTTATCATGTGTCTTCTCCAGCTCTCTTCCGTACCGGACCAGTTCCTTACAGACATCCCAGTTGAGAAGCGGTTCGCCGCCGAAGAAATCCACTTCCAGATGACGGCGTGTCCCGGACTGAGCCACCAGATAATCCAGCGCCTGCTTTCCGACTTCCAGCGGCATAATTCCGCTCTTTCCGCTGTAATCTCCTTTTCCGGCAAAACAGTAGCGGCAGTCCATATTGCAGCCGTGCGCGACGTGAAGGCAGATTGCCTTCAGAACCGACTGTTTCCGCTTGATCTTTGACGCAGCCTCTTCGAAAGGATCATCTGAAAAAAGCATTCCCTCCTTCTTCAGTGATTCCACGTCGTCAATCACCTCCCGGACATCCGGCTCTGTCACGCCTTGTGCCGCGTATTTCGCAGCGACAGTCCGGACGATCTCGTCGGCGCTGTGCTCTTCGTACATTTCGATCACGTCGTAGGCCACATCGTCGACGGAATGAACCGATCCGCTGTTCGCGTCAATCACGATATTATAGCCGTTCAGTTTATATTGATGAATCATTTAATAATACTCCATGTTCTGAATAAACAAAGCGAACTGCTTCGCAGCCCGCTTCCGTGTCATAAAAAAGCGCTGCCGGAAAGCAGCGCCCTTGAGTTAATTTTCCTTGCACTGTTCGCAATGCTGATTCGCAACGCTGCAAGAAGTCTTGCTCGCCGACTGGCAGGACGTCTGGCACTCGCCACATCCGCCAGTAATAGAAGATTTCGCCAGGTTTCTCGTCGAAATTGTCTTGATTCTCTTCATGATACTTCCTCCTTTAGACTAATAGAATATCAAATGCTCTCTGTATTGTCAATATTGTCTGTCTCATCGGGCTCTCCGCTGTGACTCCTGTCCGGGCGGATCTGATAGTGGAATACCGCCTCGGTCTTCATATTGCGGTTGACCACCCGGATCCAGTCCGTAACCTGATCCGACGGCTGCGCGCTGACGGGGATGTCGATCGTCTCCCCTGCTTCAATGTCATAGACCTCCTGCTGTCCGTTCACCGGCGGTAAATCCCACTCCTTCGTATCCGGATTGAACGATCGGTGGAGAAAACGCACTCTGCCCCGTGTCACCTGAATCGAATAAATCGCATTTTCAGAAACGCTCGGAAGCAGGCATTCACTCTGCTTCATGCTGAGCTGGCCGCGAAGGTTAACGGTATTCTCCGCATTCCGGTACACCAGACCGCGATAGGTCATCTTCGGCCTGCGGTTATATTCCTGTACGACGAGCACATTGCAGGTCGCATGACGGATTACGTACGATGCTGTCATCCCAATCGTATCGCTGTGATCCAACTTG
>Ga0256406_1003619_pt1 | contig 18921 bp, 14 predicted proteins | sample RumenRJG_03DNA_FD_185986 | JGI IMG/M metagenome (GOLD analysis project Ga0256406, IMG submission 185986) | Bovine rumen microbial communities from Lethbridge, Alberta, Canada - RJG_03 | ecosystem: Host-associated > Mammals > Digestive system > Stomach > Rumen | place: Canada: Alberta | collected...
CCGTATGCCACCGCTCCTCAAGGCCGGCGTATCTGTATTCTGACGGTCTTTTGGCTTTGGCCGGCTTGCGGCTGCGACGGGTCTGGGCTTCCTTTTCAATCTGTTCCTTGGCCTTCTCTATAGCCTTATCTTTCTCGTCACAAGCTTTCTTGAAAAAGTCATCGAACAGTGTCGGCTCGTTGGGAGAAGAGGGTTTGGGAGCCTTGTCTCGTTTAGATCCGAAGAGCATACGCTCAAGCCAGATTATACGTTCCTCCTTGCGGCGGATTTCCACCCTCAGCCTCTCGTTCTCCTTCTCAAGTTCCTTGTATGTCGGTTGCTTTTTCATACTACAAAGATACTGAATTTTAACGAGTTAGCCAAATTTTCGAGACAGTATTTTTCTTATTTTCAGCATAATTTTCACCTTTGTTTTCGCTTGCTTGGAAACGCTTTCTGCGCCGGGCGTTCAGCGATATTCCTTCTATGAAAAGGACCAGCTCGTCCCAGCGTATCTCACGGAATCCTATATGCAGCTCTGAGGGAAACAGACGTGGTGAAAGCCTGCCTGTCTCAAGCCGCTTATAATACATTACATATCCTCCACGCTCCCAGTGGAGGAGCTTCATGACCTTGCGTGTCTTGCCTACAAAAACATAGACCTTCCCGTCAGTAGGGTCGCCCCCGGCCTGCCGGACCTTGCCGCACATTGCGTTGACTCCTACACGCATGTCGGTAGGAGCATTGGAAATGAGAAACTGATTGTTCTCGTTGAGATTAAACATAAAGCTGAAAATTTTCGGCAAAGATCGAAAATTTACAGCTTATAGAAAAGGCGGCCTAAAATGGATGGTTACTTTGCCCCCAGATGCCTTTTCCCAAAGAAGCACGCGAGAAGACAGTTACCAGAGAGTCCTTGATAGAAGAAGCATTGGCGGAGCCTGGTGTCAGATGATTCGGCCGTGATGTGGTCCTCAGCCGTTCTGAAAAAGCCCCGGCACTCACCTATTGAAAGGCAGTGCCGGGGCCTTGCTGCATCCCGATAGCAGGCAGCTAAATGGCCTTGATCTTTATCTTGCCCGCAATGTTTCGGCTCTTGTCCGTCACCTTGAGCGTCATGGTTCCCTTCTTGGTTATCGATTGAACCAACACTACAAGCTTGCCCGAGAAGAGCTTCATCCGAGGTTCAGTGAAAGGCTCCAGCGATGTAGCATCACCATTGCAGGCAGCCTTGAACTTTCCTTTCCCCTCAACACTGAACAGCAGTTCGTCGGTAGCCGTAGGTACTTCATTACCGTCTTTATCGAGCAGGCTGACCGTGACGAAAGCAATGTCGTCGCCATCGGCATGTATCATCTTGCGGTCAGCTTCAAGCTTTATCTTCACCGGAGCACCTGTAGTGTGCACGGTTTCTTCAGCTGCTTTGTTGCGATTGTCATCGTAGGCCACCACCTTCAGCTCGCCGGGCTCATAGACCACATTGTTCCATCTCAGACGGTAGCGGTCGAGATTCTTCGACTTACCCAGTGTAACGGTGCTGAGATGATTTTTGAATATCCTCCCCTGGCTCTTCCCGTTCACGAAGAGCTCAGCCGATGGGTAATCAGTGTAGCAATAAACAGGTGTCACCTTCCCCTCGCGTCCGGGCCACGTCCAATGGGGCAGCAGGTGGAGCGTGTGCTCCTCAGTGTTCCACACCGAGCGGTAGAGCCAGTAGCGGTCCTTGGGCAGACCGGCAAGGTCGAAGATGCCGAAGTAGCTGCTCCGTGAGGGCCAATAGCGGTCGTAGGGGGTGGGCTCGCCGAGGTAGTCAAAGCCGGTCCAGGCAAACTGCCCGATGGTCCACGGGCGGTCGTCCTGCATCATGAAGTCGTCATCGGGCAGATTGCTCCATGAACCATAGTCCACATCGTAGCTGTTGCACTGTCCGTCGGCGCAGTACATCGTGTCGTTGGGCACCGGCGGAAAATGGTAGACACCGCGCGAGCTGAAGGTGGATGCCGTCTCCGAACCGAGCACAAAGCCCTGGGGCAGAGCCTTGTAGGCTGCATCGTAGCGGTGGAGCCGGTAGTTGAATCCCGGCACGTCGAGCTCGCTGACCAGTCCCGCCTTTACCGCACCATCCACCATGTCGACTCCCTGCGTCACCGGCCGTGTGGGATCTAAACGATGACAGAGGTTCACGAAGCGGCGGGCCTGCTGAGCTCCCCAGGCCGAGGTCTGATCGGGAATCTCATTGCCGATGCTCCACATCACTATCGACGGATGATTGCGATGATGGAGCAGCTCGTTCGTCAGATCGCGCTCCGCCCATTCATCGAAGTAGATGGCATAGCCATTGCGGCATTTGGGATACTTCCACATGTCGAAACTCTCGGCCATGACCATCATCCCGAGCGAGTCGCAGAGGTCCATCTGCATCGCCGATGGCATGTTGTGAGCCGTACGGATGGCATCGCAGCCCATCTCCTTCAGCAGTTTTATCTGACGGATGAGAGCCGCCTTGTTGAGAGCTACTCCCAAGGGGCCGAGGTCGTGATGCAGGCAGACACCCTTGAACTTGCGGCTGACACCATTGAGCTGGAACCCTTTGTCACGACTCACGCTGACCGTCCTGATGCCAAAACGCTGAACCTGCGTGTCGACCACACGGCCGCTGGAGAGCAACTGACGCTCGAGGGTGTACAGATAAGGGGTCTCGGGCGACCACAGCCGCGGATTCGTGAAGCGGAACTGGGTGAAAAGCGAGTCCGACGTCACATTGTCCATACGGGTCGTGAAAACCACCTTCCCCTCTTCATCACGCACTCGCGAAACCAAGGAAAGCTGCTCTTTCGGTCTTTCGGTCAGTTTTGTCAGCACGTCGACGGTTGCTACGCCGCCCTGCAGCGATTCAGTCCGGACGAAGCTCTTCCAATCATCGATGGCGGTAGCTGAGGTCAGCAGCAGAGTCACCGGACGGTAGATGCCGGCTCCGGGATACCAGCGGCTGCTCTCGGGACGGTTCTCAAGATGAACCTCGATGAGATTGTCGCCGCGCTGCAATAGCCGGGTCACATCCAGGCGGAAGGCATTGTAGCCATAAGCCCACCATCCGGCTTCTACACCGTTCACAAAGACATGGGGCTCACTCATGGCTCCGTCGAAGCACAACAGCGCTCTTTGGGGCAACGCCTTGAGAGGCAGGGTGCAACGATAGTAGCCCTTTCCTATCCAGGGCAAGGCTCCCGTGCGGCCCGTAATCTCCGACTTCTCGGTCTCGCCATTTTGCACAATCGCCACTGTCTGCATGTCGGCCTGCTTGTCGAACGGACCGCTGATGGCCCAGTCGTGGGGCACAGTGACTTCGGAAAAGTGAGCATTTTCTCGCGAAAATTGCCAATGTCTGAGCATCAATTCCCGCCGCTGACCCTGCAAGGGAGCGACAGCCGCAAGGAGACTCAGGAGTAAGAGTGTAAACTTCATAATCGTGATATTTGTCAGTAGCTGCAAAAGTACTTAAAAAGATTCTGTAATCGGGCCATATTATCAGGAATCTTGCATCCAGCGTAAAGAAAGGCACCCGTATCCGGAAGGATGACCAGCGCGCAAGCACATTTCCTCCGCACGCAGTCTCCGTAGTCACTTTCGCAGCGACCTTCCCATCTCTCCGCACCTCATCGCCCTTCCTTCGCACCTCATCGCCCTTCCTTCGCACCGCAGCAGCATCACGCAGCCAACGCCCGTGCCCGCGGCTTCCGCTCCCAATTCCCGGTTTGCAGTGCAGACGGGTGCCGCACGCTTAAATCCCACGGTGCTGCCCTACAATATCCCCCCCCGGTCGAATTTCCTGCTCAAGTGAGAATGCCGGAGGGAAAAGCTGCTGATTTCTGCGCACTTCGTACTCGTGTATCCCTTCGGGGCACGTCGGCTGACAGAGGCGGTGCTACCCCTGGTCTGCGCTCCCTTCAGTCGCTTGACCGTGCTACCCATGCTTCAGCCCCGTCGGAACTGTCCTTGCTGACAGCATCCGGGAGCCTGCCCTCATCTTATCAGAACCAAGAGAAGTCCGTGAATCGTCCGTGGCAATCTCTCCCACACAGCTCAACAAGAGTCCGTGGCAATCTTCCCCCCCACAGCTCAACAAGAGTCCGAGGTCAATCCAGCCCCGGAGGGCTTCATCCGCTGCACACCGGAAACGACAAGCAATAGAGGCAAATCTACTTTCCTATGGTTTCCGAAGCTGAAAATTCCGCCCCTCAGCCCCGCTGTGCACCCACACATAAACTTTTTTATCAAAAAAGTCTGAATTTTGTTTGGCGTTAGCAAAAAAATACCTTACCTTTGTGACTGTTATCCTGAAAACAATCTTTTTACCTTAAAAGGAACTAATACCTATTGAAGATTTGGAGCGGTTGCCTGTGAAGGCCGTCGCTTTTTTTATTCCCCTGCATCCGCTGAGCCACGAAGACGAATCCCGTCATGTTAAAATCATGGTTTTCCTTGTCAATATGCGAACAATATTTGGCCATTCTGTGATTTTGCGGTTATTTTGCATTCCGAAACATCAAGACGCTATAATGAAGGCCATTCTCACCATTACAGGTTCCGACAGCACCGGAGGCTCCGGTCTCCAAGCCGACATCCGCACCATCTCGGCTTTAGGAGGACAGGCCGTGTCGGCAGTGACATCCATAACCCTCCAGAACACACTGGGCATCCAGGCCTTCTACGACCTGCCGCCCGAGATTGTCCGAGGGCAGATAGAAGCTGTGGTCAACGACATCCAGCCCGAGATTGTAAAGATAGGAATGATAAGAACCGTGGGGACACTGGCCGCCATTGTGGCCACGCTGACCAAATACAGTCCCAAATTCGTCATCTACGACCCCATCGTGATGTCGGCCGGTGGGGAAAGACTGATGAGCGATGATGTATTGGTGCAAGTCATTCACGAGCTCATCCCCCTCTGCTCGCTGGTGATACTGCGCGACATCGACGCCCACAAGGCCTTCAGCAATGCTGTCGGTGCCGACAAAGCCCTGATCGTGAAAGACCTCACCCGCCATGGCTACTCCAGCAGCTTCTCCTCGGCGCTGTCGGTATTCCTCGCCGAGACGGACAACCTGCAAGAGGCCGTAGCGCGCGCCAAGGAATACATCCGGACCCTCATCACGCGCGACAGCAACCTGCAAGGGCGCAGCAGCCAACTATATGATGAGTTTGCCGAATTGGTTCGCAGCCACTGCAACACTAACCGCGACGTGGCCTTCTACGCCGACTGCATGAATGTCACTCCGCGCTATCTGGCACAGGTGACCCACCGCATCTCGGGGCTCTCGCCCAAGTCCATCATCGACCGGCAGCTGGCCGAGACGCTCCAGCGACAGCTCCTCACAACCCGCAGCAGCGTGCAGGAGATAGCCTACAGCTACGGGTTCACCTCACAGGCCCAGTTCTCCAAGTTCTTCAAAAAGGAGACCGGACTCTCGCCCACCGAGTTCCGGAAGAAGAGCGACAACAAGACCTTAACTCACAACATTATATAAACTTCATCAATCATGGACAAGAAAAGACAAGAACTCAACCGCAACCTGGCTCAGATGCTCAAGGGCGGCGTTATCATGGACGTCACCACACCCGAGCAGGCCCGTGTAGCCGAAGCTGCAGGAGCCTGCGCCGTAATGGCACTGGAACGCATCCCCGCCGACATTCGTGCCGCCGGAGGCGTCTCCCGCATGAGCGATCCCAAGATGATCAAGGGCATTCAGGAAGCCGTCACCATCCCCGTCATGGCCAAATGCCGCATCGGACACATCGCTGAGGCTCAGATTCTCCAGGCCATCGACATCGACTATATCGACGAGAGCGAGGTGCTCTCACCCGCCGACAATGTCTATCACATCGACAAGACCCAGTTCGACGTGCCCTTCGTCTGCGGTGCCCGCAACCTCAGCGAGGCTCTCCGTCGCATTGCCGAAGGAGCTTCGATGATACGCACCAAGGGCGAGCCGGGAACGGGTGACGTGGTGCAGGCCGTGAGCCACATGCGACTCATGCAAAGCCAAATCCGCGACCTCGTAAGCAAGCGCGAGGACGAACTCTTTGAGGCTGCCAAGGAACTGCAGGCACCCTACGACCTCGTGAAATATGTTCACGACCATGGCAAACTGCCCGTCGTCAACTTCGCTGCCGGCGGCGTGGCCACTCCGGCCGATGCAGCCCTGATGATGGAGCTCGGAGCCGAGGGCGTCTTCGTGGGGTCCGGAATCTTCAAGAGCGGCAACCCGGCCAAGCGCGCTGCCGCCATCGTGCAGGCTGTCACCAACTATAAGGATCCCAAGAAACTGGCTGAGCTCTCCGAGGATCTCGGCGAGGCCATGGTGGGCATCAACGAAGAGGAAATAAAGGTCCTAATGGCTGAGCGCGGAAAATGACCATCGCTGTTCTCGCACTCCAAGGTGCATTCCTCGAGCATGAACAGATGCTCAGCCGAATCGGCGCCGACTGGTTCGAGGTGAGAGAGGCTGCCGACTGGACCCGCCATAAGGACGGACTCATTCTGCCCGGCGGCGAGAGCACCACGCAAGGCAAACTGCTGCGCGACCTCGGTTTGCTCGAAACCATACGCACCGACATTCTCAAGGGACTGCCCGTCTTCGGCACCTGCGCCGGACTCATTCTGCTGGCACGCGAGGTGGAAGGACTGAGCACGTCGACAGTCGACCACCCCTCGCTGTCCACCATGGACATTACAGCCTGCCGCAACGCCTACGGCCGGCAGATGGGCAGCTTCTTCACCGAAGCCGAGATGAAGGGCATCGGCAGAATTCCCATGACTTTCATCCGGGCACCCTATATAAAAGAGGTGAAAGCCGACGCTGAGACACTCGCCACCGTCGACGGCCGCATAGTGGCTGCACGCGAAGGCAACCAGCTGGTGACGGCCTTCCACCCCGAACTCAACGACGACACGCGGGTCCACCGCTATTTCCTCGATAGCATGGTGGGCGCCCGCTGAGGCCGTCGGTCACATCACTCATCACGCGATGGGAGCTTGCTGGCAGTGCAGTCTCCCATCGCGTTTTTTTGGCTCAGTGCCAGTCTTTTTCCCCCGGCAGAGAGACCGGCAGCGGCTTCGGCAGAGCTTTTCGGCGACTGAGCATTACAGCACTCCGCACCCCTTCCACCTCAGCAGCCGAGACCCTTCAGTCATGGGACGCAGAAAAAAAACAGAGTGCCGGAAGATGTACTTTCAGAAATTATCCCTACTTTTGCAATCGCATGTGTCCCACCTAAAGAAAAAGTTTTATCATGAAGCAAGCATTATGCCTCCTCACCCTGCTGCTCGCACTCTCACTGGGCCGCGCAGCTGCCGCCACTCCGGCTAAGAATGAGCAAGCTGACTCCTTTCCCGGCACCGTCAGCCAGTGGCATGGCTACATCAGGCATGACTTCAAGTTCAATGGGCGCGATGCCATCGTCGTCGTTCCCCAAGCCTCGTTGCCCGGGAAGCCGTGGATATGGCGTCCCGCTTTCTTCGGCGCCTTCGCCTCTGTCGACGTCGCCATGCTGGCTCTGGGCTACCATGTGGCCTACTACGACGTCACCCACCTCTACGGCAGTCCTCACGCCGTGGAATTGGGCACGCTATTCTTCAACGAGATGGTAAGCCGCTACGGACTGAGGGATAAGGTCATCGTCGAAGGCTTCAGCCGCGGCGGTATGTTCGCAGTCAACTGGGCAGCCGCCAATCCATCCAAGGTGTCATGCCTCTATCTCGACGCACCCGTATGCGACGTGGAGAGCTGGCCCAGCCGGAAGGACACAAAGCTATGGAACGACTTTCTTACCGAATGGCACCTCACCGAAGCCGACATGCCCACCTTCAAGGGCAATCCGCTCGACAACCTGCGCCCCATCGCCAAGGCCCGCATTCCCATCATCGGAGTGGCCGGCGACAGCGACAAGACTGTGCCCTACGACGAGAACCTGAAGATTCTGGCCAGCCACTACCGGATAATGCACGGCCTCATCCAGGTAATCCTGAAACCAGGCTGCGACCACCATCCACATAGTCTCGCCGCACCGGCTCCTATTGTCAGATTCATCATCGACAAGGCCAGGTGAGCCCCTTCCCTGGCCGTCAAACTGTCATTCCCCCATAGACTCACAACAAACACAGTCTCTATATGATTCATTTTCACGATGTCGGTGTCCGCGACCGCGAGCTCATCCAGCGCTACACCTTCCCGGGCGACCGACGCAACTGCGACCTCTCATTCGCCAACATCGTCAGCTGGCGTTTCCTCTACGACACTCAGTACGCCGAAGTCGACGGCTACCTGGTGTTCAGATTCTACACCGGGCGGCATCTCGCTTACATGCTGCCCATCCCCAAACCGGTGATACAATCCGACGGCAGCTACGTGCTCCCCTCTGAGGAGGCCACGCCCACCATCATCCTGAAACTGCGCGACGATGCCATCGCCATGGGCCACCCCTTTCTGATGATAGGTGTGGGCCACAATATGGCCGACATCCTGGAGCGCCACTTCCCCGGCATGTTCAGCGTCAAACCCGAGCGCAGCTTCTTCGACTACATCTATCTGCGCGACAAGCTCTCCACCCTCTCGGGCAAGCATCTGCAGAGCAAGCGCAACCACTGCAACAAGTTCCGCTCACTCTATCCCGACTACGTCTACCGCCCGCTCACCAAGAGCCTCATCCCCGAATGTCTGCGGCTCGAGGAACAATGGAGGGAAGCCACGAAGGGAGAAGCCACAGAGGCCCAGGATACCGAACTGAGCGAGGAGCTCAGGTCCATGACCCGCGCCTTCACGCTCTGGGACTACATCGGATGCACCGGAGGCACCATCTACGTCGGCGACCGGCTGGTGGCTTTCACGTTCGGCTGCCCCATCAACCACGACACCTTCGACGTGTGCGTGGAGAAGGCTGACGTCAGCTACGAAGGCTCCTTTGCCATCATCAATCAGGAGTTCGTCCGCCATCTCCCGCCCCAATACACCTACATCAACCGCGAGGAAGACTTGGGGCAGGAAGGACTCCGCAGGGCCAAGCTCTCCTACAAACCCAAGATACTGCTTGAGAAACACTCCATCATGGAAAAGCAGCCGCTCCGGGAATTCGAAGACCCCGACCGCATCAAGCGGGAGACCGAAGCCCTCTACCGCGACACCTTCCACGACTCCGAGACTTTCACCCAACTCTACTTCAGCCGCTGTTATCAGCACGAGCGCAACATCGTAAGCCAGCTCAACGGCCATGTGGCAGCAGCCCTGCAGGCCCTCCCCTACCGGCTCCGGTGCGACGGCTGCGAGGCTCCGACGGCCTACATCTACGGAGTGAGTGTCAGCAAAGCTTTCCGCCGCCAGCACATCGGTTCGAGTCTGATGCAGCAGGCTCACCACACCCTGTTCGGCCAAGGCTATATCTTCGCTGTGCTCATTCCGGCCGAGCCCTGGCTCTTCGACTGGTATGCCGCCATGGGCTACACCCAAATCATCCGCACTGTGGTCCCTCCTGAAAATGTCAGCGAGATGAGCTTCTCCGACTTCGACAACTGGCAACACCAGCACCCATGCTTCCTGCAGCAAAGCGAAGACAGCTTCACCACGGCTCAGGCCGACATCCGGACCGAGCACTATCTGCCCGCTGCCGCCCCCGGCATGCTGCGCGTCATCAACGGCAAGAAGGCGCTCGAGCTTTTTGCCACACGGCATCCTGAATATGAAGGCAACCTCCGGGTGTATAACGATAAGGACATTGCCGACAACAACATCTACTTCCACATCAGCCAGGGCCATGTGACGCGAACCGACCGCCCCCTGCCCGAGGCCAGAGCACTCACCATCAGCGAGCTGGCCGCCTTCGTCTTCAGCGGAGAAAAGCCGCTGATGACCCTGATGATGAACTGAAATAACATTATTTATATCAAATTCCTTCCCAGGCATTGATAATATTGCTACATTTGCAGCAACACATTGCTAAAAGAAAGGAATATGAAGCATCATCTCTTCGTCCTCCTTCTGCTGCTTTGCTCGCTCCGGGCAGCAGCAGAAGAAGGTCAACTCACTGCCGAGAAAGGCGTCGTCGACAATGGCTACAACTTCTGGCTCTATACCCCCTCCGACTACGAACCCAACGGTCACAAGCTGCCCCTGGTCCTCTTTCTCCACGGGGCCAGCCTCTGCGGCAACAACCTCGACAAGGTGAGGCGCTACGGCACCATCGACGCCGTGGAGAAGGGAAAGATAATACCCACCTTCATCGTTGCACCGCAGAATCCCGGAGGCAGCTGGAAGCCCGAGCGGCTCAACAACATCCTAGAATGGATGGAAGCCCGCTACCCCGTCGACACCACACGAGTCTACGTGCTCGGCATGAGCCTCGGAGGTTACGGTACACTCGACTTCGTGGGCACCTATCCCGAAAAAGTAGCGGCCGCAATGGCGCTCTGCGGCGGAACCACGCTCAAGGACGTCGCTCCCTTGGGCAAAGTGCCCTTGTGGATCATGCACGGCACTGCCGACCGAGCCGTGAGCATACAGCAGTCGAAGGTTATTGTCAATGCCTTGCAGCAACAGGGCAACGACCATCTGCTGCGCTACGACTGGGTAAAGGGGGGAAACCACGGCATCCTGGCCCGGCTCTTCTACATGCAGAAGACCTACGACTGGCTCTTCACGCATTCCACAGCCGATCATCCCCGGACCGTGGCCCGCAATTTCGAAATCACGAAGGACGACATCCGAAGCACTTATAAGGACCTGAGCAACAAAGACCTCTATGAGTTCGACTGACGGCTCATACGCTGCCGCCCACTCATGCCACCACCATCAGCTTAAGAGCCACAGAGCGGCGGGGCACTGAGCAGCCTCAGTGAATATAGTCAGTGAATATAGAAGGCCGACGTGAGGGCTGCATACCACTCCGAGCGGCTGCCGTCCTGATTCTGCAACGTATGCTCACTCATGGCGACACCGTCGGGCGACCGCAGCACGAAACTGAGCAGATGACGCCGTGGAGGCTTCCGCTCCGTGGTCCGCACATCGCAACGCGCCTTGATGAAAAAACCATTCAAGGCTGCCGCCATGGTCAGCGCACTCAGACTCCCCGAAGGAACGATGACACAAAGCTCACCCGCAGGCTCCAGTAACCGCTTGGAACAGGCAAACAGCTCTTGGAAGGTCAGCCGGTTATTGTGACGGGCTGCTGTCCGCTGCTCGTCCTTGCAATGCAGACTGTCGACAAAATAAGGAGGATTGCAGACTACTACCCCAAACTTTTCCTCAGTACTTTCCGCAAACCGCTGCACCGAATCGCCCACTAAATGAAGACGCGAGGCGAAAGGGCATGCCCCAAAATTGGCCGCAGCCTGACGGCATGCCGCAGCATCTATCTCAAGGGCCCACACCTCGGCGGCAGCGAATCGCTGTGCCATCATCATTGCTATAAGGCCAGTGCCGGTGCCCACATCCAATATGCGCCGACCTCCCGAAGCCCATGCCCCGAGAAGCACCCCATCGGTGCCCACCTTCATGGCACAGCACGACTGAGCCACGGAAAACTGGCGGAAAGTGAAAATACGGTCTCCCATGTTGGGATAACGACTCTTATCAACAATTATTTCAATCACCAAGGGGTTATATCAATAGAAATTAGTAACTTTGCACCTAAATAGTGACCTTCGCAAACGGCCCTAAAGGATGAGTTGGTGAACGCTCGCCGTTGACAATGAGGGTCAACCGAATATCCCGGCAGTAAATAGCCAATCTTTAATTTATTGAGGTAAAACTAAAATGTCTAACAAGCAAAACGCTTCCATACAAATGATAGCCGACTATGAGGGCGACATCTCAGAGTTGCTCAACGTCAAGGTTGACGGCGATTGTCCCATACTGGCCACACGCAACATGGTGCTCTTCCCCGGCGTCATTACGCCTATACTAATCGGTAGGAAATCGAGCCGCAATTTGATTAACAAGTTGCAGAAGGCCGAGGGCACCGTCTTTGCCGTGATGTGCCAAAAGCGTGCCGATACCGACAACCCCTCCTTCGACGACCTCTATCACACCGGAGTCTTTGCACGACTGGTGAGGGTGCTTGAAATACCCGGCCCCGGCAACAATGTCACCGCCATCGTGCAGGCCCTCGGCAGATGCACCCTCGTCGACATCACGAAGACCAAACCCTTCCTGATGGGCAAATGCGTGCTCACCGCCGAAGTGCTGTCCGACGATACGGACGAAGAATACAACACAGCTTTGGCCGACCTGAAGAACCGAGCCTCTGAGTATATCGATGCCAACGAAGAGATGCCCGACGAGTCCAACTTCGCCATCCACAACATCCAAAACGACGTGCTGTCCATCGACAACATCTGCACCACGCTCCCCTTCAGCATCACCGACAAAATCGACCTCCTCGAGTGCAACACGCTCAAGGACCGTGTCATCAAGGCCCTGAAATGCCTTGACAAGGAGATGCAGCTGCTCAAGCTCAAGCAGGACATCCGCTCGAAGACACGCCACGACATCGATGAACAGCAGCGAGAGTACTTCCTGCAACAGCAAATCAAGAACATCAAGGAGGAACTCGGCAACGGCAAGGGCTCACCCGAGCGCAAGGAACTCGAGGAGAAGGCTGCCAAGAAGAAATGGAACAACGAGGTGGCACAAACCTTCAAGAAGGAACTCGACAAACTCGACCTCTTCAACCCCCAGAGCCCGGAATACAGCATTCAGCTCACCTATCTGCAGACCATGGTGAACCTGCCGTGGGACGAATGCACCACCGACGACCTGAGCATACAAAGGGCCCGACGCATCCTCGACCACGACCACTACGGCATGGAGAAAGTGAAAGAGCGCATTCTGGAATACATCGCCGTGCTCAAGCTCAGAGGCGACCTCAAGTCGCCCATACTCTGCCTCTATGGGCCACCGGGAGTGGGCAAGACCAGCCTCGGCAAGAGCATCGCATCGGCCCTGAAGCGCAAGTATGTCAGGGTGTCGCTCGGCGGACTACACGACGAGTCGGAGATTCGCGGACACCGCCGCACTTACGTCGGTGCCATGCCCGGCCGCATCATCAAGAGCATCCAGCGGGCCGGCTCAAGCAATCCCGTGTTTATCCTCGACGAAATCGACAAGATATCGCAGAACACCATCAACGGCGACCCGTCGTCGGCTCTGCTCGAAGTCCTCGACCCCGAACAGAACTCGGCATTCCACGACAACTATCTCGACATGGACTACGACCTCTCGAAGGTGCTTTTCATCGCCACGGCCAACGACCTCAACACCATCCCCAGCCCGCTGCTCGACCGTATGGAAATCATCGAGGTCAGTGGCTACATCACCGAAGAGAAAATTGAGATCGCACGACGCCATCTTGTACCGAAAGAGCAGGTGAACACCGGACTCGACAACCACACTCCCAAGATAAAGTTCAGCAAGGCCGCCCTCGAGAAAATCATTGAGTCGTACACCCGTGAGAGCGGTGTGCGCCAGCTGGAGAAGCAAATCAACAAGGCCCTTCGAAAGGTGGCCTACAAGATAGCCATGGGCCAGGAATTCGACGACGCACAGGCCAACATCACCCCCAACCAGCTGGAGGATCTCTTAGGGAAACCACCTTTCTACCGCGACATCTACCAGGGCAACGATTATGCCGGTGTCGTCACAGGACTGGCGTGGACAAGCGTCGGTGGTGAGATTCTCTTCATCGAGACCTCGCTCTCCAAGGGCAAGGCCGGAAAGCTCACGCTCACGGGCAATCTGGGCGACGTGATGAAGGAAAGCGCCATCATAGCCTTGGAATATGTGAAAGCTCATGTCGACGTACTGGGCATCGACTACCGCATCTTCGAGCACTGGGACATTCATATCCACGTGCCCGAGGGAGCCACTCCCAAAGACGGTCCGTCGGCCGGCATCACGATAGCCACCTCAATCGCATCAGCACTCACACAGCGCAAGGTGAGGAAGAACACGGCCATGACAGGTGAGATAACCCTGCGCGGCAAGGTGCTCCCCGTAGGAGGCATCAAGGAGAAAATTCTGGCCGCTAAGCGAGCTGGCATCACCGACATCGTGATGTGTCAGGAGAACAAGAAGGACATCGACGAGATTCCCGAAAAGTATCGTAAGGGCGTGACGTTCCACTATGTGGAGAATGTGCAGCAGGTTTGGGACTTCGCACTCACCGACGAGAAAGTCGACCACCCCGTTGATTTCACAATCCCTAACGACGACAACAACAAGAAGGCATGAAATTCGAGATACAGCACAACGACCCCGCTTCCAACGCCCGTGCAGGCCTCATCACCACCGACCACGGCCAAATAGCAACGCCCATCTTCATGCCCGTGGGTACGGCAGGCTGCGTGAAAGCCGTCAACTTCGACGAGCTGGAACGTCAGGTGAAAGCTCAGATTATCCTGGGCAACACCTATCACCTCTATCTCCGGCCGGGGCTGGAGGTGCTGCGGGCAGCCGGAGGCCTACACGGCTTCAACGGGTGGCAGCGCCCCATCCTCACCGACAGCGGCGGCTTTCAGGTGTTCTCACTGACGGGCATCAGGAAGCTTTCGGAGGAGGGTTGCGAATTCCGCTCTCATATCGACGGCAGCAAGCACTTCTTCACACCCGAAAACGTGATGGACACCGAGCGCGTCATCGGGGCCGACATCATGATGGCTCTCGACGAATGTCCACCGGGTATGAGCGACTATGCCTACGCCAAAAAAAGCCTCGGACTGACGCAGCGGTGGCTCGACCGCTGCATAGAGCGCTTCAAGGCCACCGAACCCCTCTATGGCTACCACCAGAGCCTCTTCCCCATTGTCCAGGGGTGCACGTACAAGGACCTCAGACAGGAAGCCGCAAAATACGTGGCCGACAAGGGTGCCGAAGGCAATGCCATCGGAGGACTGGCCGTGGGTGAGCCCACGGAAGTGATGTACGAGATGATAGAGGTGGTGAACGACATCCTTCCGAAAGACCGTCCACGCTATCTCATGGGTGTGGGCACCCCCCAGAACCTGCTCGAGGCCATAGCGCGCGGTGTCGACATGTTCGACTGCGTGATGCCCACGCGCAATGGACGCAACGCCATGCTCTTCACCTACAACGGCACGATGAACATGAGGAATAAGAAGTGGGAGATGGACTTCTCGCCCATCGATGCTGACGGATGCGACATGGACCGCCGCTACACCAAAGCCTACCTGCACCACCTCTTCAAGGCGCAGGAGCTGCTCGCCATGGAAATAGCCAGCATCCACAATCTGGCTTTCTATCTGCGACTCGTCACCGATGCGCGCCAGCATATTGCACAAGGTGACTTCATGGCGTGGAAGAGCAGCATCATCGAACAACTCGGACAAAGGATATAAGACATTCTGCGACATGAACCTTAGCAACATTGCATCATCAGCCAGGGCCCGGTGGAGCACCCTGACCACCACGCTCAGGCGCTGCGCCGCACGTGTGCGCCAGCTGTGGCACAGGCTGCGCCCGCGCCTCAGGTTCCTGCGCATTCTCAACCCACGCCGGTATGTCACCCTGCTCGACTGGTATCTCATCAAGAAGTTCATCGGCACCTACATCTTCTCCATCGTGCTGATCATCTCGATAGCCATTGTTTTCGACTTCAACGACAACTTGTCGAAGTTCACTCAATACCATGCCCCCTGGCACGCCGTCATCTTCGACTACTATGCCAACTTCATCCCCTACTACGCCAACCTCTTCAGCCCGCTCTTCGTGTTCATAGCCGTCATCTTCTTCACCTCGAAGCTGGCTGGCAACTCGGAGATAATAGCCATGCTGGCATCGGGAGTGTCGTTCAAGCGGCTACTGCGCCCCTACATGATTTCGTGCATCCTCATCTCTTCACTTTCCTTCTATCTGAGCGCCTACGTGATACCCCACGGCAACGTCATCAAGCAGAACTTTGATGCCCTCTACCGCAACAGCAAGCGCCTCACCACGGCCGACAACGTGATGCTTCAGGTGGGAAAGGGGCGCGTCATCTCAATCCAGCACTTCGACAACAACACCAAACGGGGCTACGGCTTCTCCATGGACAAGCTGCAGGACAAGAAACTCATCAGCCACCTCACGGCACAGGAAATACAGTACGACACCATCTCGGAGGCCAAATGCCACTGGACACTCATCAACTGGAAGGTGCGCGAGCTGCGGGGACTCAGAGAGCACATCACCACCGGGGCACAGAAGGACACGCTCATCCAGATGGAGCCCACCGACCTGGTCTTCTCCAAGGGGCAGCAGGAGACCTTCACTAGCCCCGAACTGAAGGAATACATCTCAAAGCAGATAACACGCGGCTCAAGCAATGTGGTGCAGTACGAGGTGGAGTACCACAAGCGCATAGCAGCCTCCTTCGCATCCTTCATTCTAACCATCATCGGAGCCTCGCTCTCAGCCAGAAAGCGCAAAGGAGGCATGGGCATGTATCTCGGCATCGGACTGGCGCTGAGCTTCATCTACATCATGCTCCAGACCGTGTCCTCAACATTTGCTGTGAATGCCAACTTCCCGCCGATGCTGGCAGCATGGGTGCCCAACCTCATCTTCACCGTGGTAGCCTACTTCTGCTACCGCTTCGCCCCCAACTAACGAAATAAAAAAGGTAAAAAGATTATATTCATGAAGTTTGAAGAATTAGATTTAAACGACAACGTCCTCGATGCGCTCTACGATATGCGCTTCGACGACTGTACGCCGGTTCAGGAAAAATGCATCCCCGAAATCCTCAAGGGCCGCGACCTGCTCGGTGTGGCCCAGACCGGGACGGGCAAGACAGCAGCCTACTTGCTGCCCATTTTGAGCAAGCTGGCTGATGGCGGCTATCCGCAGGATGCCATCAACTGCATTATCATGAGCCCTACCCGTGAACTGGCCCAGCAAATCGACCAGGCTATGCAGGGCTTTTCCTACTATCTCGACGGCGTGAGCAGCGTGGCTGTCTACGGCGGCAACGACGGCAACCGCTACGACCAGGAAGTGAAAAGCCTCCGACTGGGCGCCGACGTGGTGATAGCCACTCCGGGACGCTTCATCAGCCACATCAGCATGGGTAATGTGGACATGAGCAAGGTGAGCTTCTTCGTACTCGACGAGGCCGACCGCATGCTCGACATGGGATTCTCGGACGACATCATGACCATAGCCAAGAATCTGCCCAAGAACTGCCAGACCATCATGTTCTCGGCCACTATGCCGCCCAAAATCGAAGAGCTGGCCAAGACGCTGCTGAAGGACCCCGTGGAAATCAAGCTGGCCGTAAGCAAGCCGGCAGAGAAAATCAAGCAGAGTGCCTACGTCTGCTATGAGACTCAGAAACTGGGCATCATCAAGGACATCTTCAAGGAGGAGGACCTCAAACGGGTCATCATCTTCTGCGGTAGCAAGATGAAAGTGAAGCAGGTGGCTCAGGCGCTGCAACGCAAGCACATCAACTGCGGCGAAATGCATTCCGACCTCGACCAGGCCGAGCGCGACCAGATGATGTTCAAGTTCAAGAGCGGCCAAATCGACGTCCTTGTGGCCACGGATATCCTCGCACGCGGCATCGACATCGATGACATCTCTATGGTCATCAACTTCGACGTCCCTCACGACGCCGAAGACTATGTGCACCGCATTGGCCGCACCGCACGCGCCGACAAGGACGGAAGAGCCATTACACTCATCAGTGAAGAGGACATGTACTACTTCCAGCAGATAGAGAAATTTCTCGGCAAGGAAGTGCCCAAGAACCCGTTGCCTCAAGGACTCGGCGACGGCCCGGAATACAAGGCCTCAGGAAAACCACGACGGGGCGACAGCGCAAAGAGCAGGCGCCGCAAAGACCGCGACACTACCGCACACCGTCGCAAACCCAAACGGGATGCAGCCAGCACCCAACCACGCAAGCAGCAGGAGGGCAACACGCACCAGCCTGCCGACAGCCGGGAGCCCAAAGAGGAGGGAAAGGACAACGCCACAGCCAAGCAAGGACGTCGGCGCAACCAGCGCCGTCCAGCCTCCGACAACCGCAACAAGCAGAACGAACAGCAACGCGGAGAGCGCAACGCGCAACGACCGGACAACGCAAAGAACACAGCCAAGCGCAATCAGAACCGTAATCGCCATCCCAAGCGGGGTGACGCACAGCAAATGCGCGCCAAACAGCAAGAGGCGGTGCCTGCAAGCAAGCCGAAAAACGAAAACGGATTGCAGAAGCTTTTCCGTAAGCCGCTGAAGTGGCTGAAATCGCTCGGAAAGAAGAACTAAGCCTTGCATGGCAAGACGTCAGCATCAGGAAGCAAGTGAGCACAGCAGACTCGCTTGCTTCTTTCTTTTTTATCCCAAATCGGTCATTAGAAAAAGCTTCTTGTCATTTTCTAATGACCGATTTGGGTTAAAATCTACGGAGCGAAAGATCTTTTGTTAGAAAGAAAATCCAAACGAGATTTTTGTTAGCCAGAGGCGTATACTGTATTTTTTTGCCTCCACACTTGTTTCTGTCTAATATTTCACTTATCTTTGCAATTACAAAATCATATTAAAGAACTGCCCGCCATGCGCACTCCTGTTTTTCTGACCCTGCTGTATCTCTGTCTCCCCGCCAGCATGTTGGTGGCGCAGACCCACCATCACGGCAAGCGACCGGTTAAACTGCAAATACCCATAGACAGCCTCACCGTCAACGGCACCTCGCTGGGATCTGTCGATGTGGTGACCGAAAACCACATGAACAAAGGTTTGGTCACCAATCCGCTCAATGCACTCACGGGTCAGGCAGCCGGTGTGAACATCACATCGGGCGAGAACCGTATGGCACAGCTCAGCTCGGTGCGTGTGCGAGGCACCACGTCCATCACCGGCGGCAACGACCCACTCGTGATCATCGACGGTGTATATT
>Ga0256406_1003620_pt1 | contig 18916 bp, 17 predicted proteins | sample RumenRJG_03DNA_FD_185986 | JGI IMG/M metagenome (GOLD analysis project Ga0256406, IMG submission 185986) | Bovine rumen microbial communities from Lethbridge, Alberta, Canada - RJG_03 | ecosystem: Host-associated > Mammals > Digestive system > Stomach > Rumen | place: Canada: Alberta | collected...
GCCGCGCTCGCCCGCGCGCTGGTCACAGAGCCGAAGGTGCTTCTGCTCGACGAGCCGCTGTCCGCGATCGACGCGCTGCTCCGCCACAGCCTTCAGATCGAGATCCGACGGATCCAGAAAGAGGTCGGCATCACCGCCGTCTTCGTCACGCACGACCAGGACGAAGCGATGGTGATGTCGGATACGATCCACCTGCTCCACAGCGGTCACATCGAGCAGTCCGCGCACCCGATCGACATGTACACGAAACCCGTGACGCGCTTTGCAGCGACCTTCATCGGCCACTACAACCTTCTGAGCGCCGCCCAGCTGAAGACCGCCTGCGGCGGAACAGCTTTCGCCGAAATGACGGCCTTCCGGCCTGAGATCATCGACATGCATCCGGCAGGCGGCGCGGAGCCGGAGAATCCCGACGCCTACCTGATGCGGGGACGGATCGCGGCAAGCCTTCCCCACGGCAACATCATCCGCTACGCGGTTCTCTGCGGCGGTGTTCAGATTGACGTGGATACGCTGTTCGGCGACGAAAGTCTCTTCCATGAGGGCGACGAGGTGACGCTTTCCATCCCGAAGAGCAAATGCATCGCGCTCTGACGGAGCTGTTCCGGCGCCGGGGGCGGTTCTTCCCTCCGCCGCCCGGGCGCCTCGATCCGGAAACGCCTCCTTCTCTCTCCCTTGCCAGGAGCGTAAATCCGAAAGGCGCGCAGGTACGGCTGCTTTCAGCAGCAGGCCGTTCCTGCGCGCCTTTTATCATGATTCGCATTCTGCCCGGGCGGCTTTTGCGCGGATCTTCCGTCAGTTGCTGATCTCGATCATGTCCGCCTGAACCCACGGGATCGTAACGCTGGCACCCAGCACGGTCTCATAGGTGTACTCGCCCAGATCGACGCCGTAGACCGTCACCTGGTCATTCTCCAGCAGGTTGTAGTCGATGATGTCCGGATCAAAGGTGACGAACAGCACCGAATCGTAATCCGAATTAACGGCCAGCCGGATGTAGGAGGGATCTCCGTTATCCGCCTGAAGCACCTCGCCGGAGAATTTTACCTTCTGATTCAGATAGGCGTCCGGGTTCCGGGCCAGCTGCTGATAGCTGTAATCCGTGCTGTACTGCCCCTTCTGCGCCTCCTGCTTCGCCTGCGCTGCCACCTGATCCGCGATCCCCAGCGACTGAAGCAGCTGGTCTGTGATCGCGCCGTTGACCGTCAGTCCCTTCGCCGTCTCATAGGCGCTGATCTGCTCCGCTGTCTTCGCCCCCGGAACGCCGTCCGGATTGCCGCAGTTGTAGCCGGCCGCGTTCAGCGCCTGCTGCACCAGCCGGACCGTCGCCGCATCCGAATATGTGACGGTTGTATCCGCGCCGGCCACGTTGTCCGGAAGCTCCGGCTTCGACTCCGCGCTTTCGGCCTGTCCGTTCTTCAGCTCTTCCACTTCCTTTGTCAGTTCGTCGACCTTTGCCTTCAGCTCGTCCCGCTCCTTCGTCACCTTAGCCAGCTGATCCTCCAGCTTCCCGCTGTCTGTGCCCGCCGTCTGCGGCGCCGATGACGTGACGGCCGCCCCCACGGCCGTCCCCGGAATTGCAAGGCAGATTGCCGTGATCCATGCGGCCGCCATCCTGATTCCCCTCGATTTCTTCATACGTCTCTCCTTTCTCCGGCTCCCTGAGCCGTCTGTCCTTCCGCCGCCTGCCAGCGGCCGACGCCTCCGCGTCTCACTCTGCGCCTCTTCAGGCTCCGGCGCACCCGCAGATGTCTCTGCGTCAGTGGTCCTGACTGTTTCGCCGGCGGACTCTGACGCGCCCGCGGATGTCTCCTGTCACCCGGTTTCTGTATGCCCATTATAGGCGCATGTCTGTACAAAAAAAGAGACACCTGCACGGTGTCTCGGAAATTCATCATATTAAGCAAAAAAGATCAGGATGTCAGGCAGTCTGCCAGTGATGTATCCGTGAACAGTGTGTTCGCGCTGTAGAGAATCAGAACGTCCGTGATCTTGTTCTGGCTCATCGTGCTGCTGATGCTGTCGTAATAGTAGCGCGGATCGATCATCAGGATCCGGTCATAGTACGGCAGCAGAAACTGCACGAAGCTGTTGGCGTAGGAGTCCTTGAAGAGCAGCAGCGTCCGCCCCGTGCCGGCGTTCGTCCGGATATCCGCCACCGGATGGTTGCCGCCCATAAAGACCTGATACTGGTCCTTCTCTTTCAGCTTCGAGCTGTCATAGATCGAGGTGCGCGTCTTGTCATCGCAGGTAACGTACTCACTGACGTCCGCCTGCGGCACATAGATGCTGATCATGTCTCTCGTCCCGAACCGGCCGCTCTGGGATCCCAGCGTTCCCAGAAAATCAAAGGACAGGATATACCGCGTGTAGGTCGTGACCGGATTATCGATTCCCAGCTCCCCGGCGCAGCCGTCGAAGACGCGGCGCGCGCCGAGACTCGTCCAGTGATGATCCGTCCGGTAATACAGCTGCTCTTTCTTGTGCTGCGCAAGCACCTGAGAGGGATCGATAAAGGTCACGGAGCTTCCGCTTCCAAGCGCCGCCTTCAGCGACCGGATGTCGGCCAGCTGGTCGCGTACCGGCGCGTGGGACGGCAGTTTTTCCGGATAGATGGCCGCTGCGCAGGGAACGGCCATCATCCGGACGCGGATGTCTGTGTGTTTTGAGGCGAAGGCATTCACCGCATCCGCAATGGATTTCACGCCGTCCGGGTCCGGCGTCTCCGGATTGGCGAACAGGCAGTGATCCTTTCCGATATAGACGCCGTGAGACTCCCGGCGGCCGGCCAGCCCCTCCTCCCCCGATTCCAGCGAAATCCAGAGATCCCTCAGCCAGAACTGATCGCTGAACCGGCTGCCGAGATCCTTGAAAAACGTGCCGTCCGCCAGTGCGGACAGCGAGAGGGCCGGCCGTCCCTGAAGCGTCCGGTTCTCATTGGCGGAGAAAGTCCGGTCCGGCTTCAGGATCGTGACGGCTGAACAGACCGCAATCAGAGCCGCCGCCGCAATGCCCGTCACGCGGTAGATCTTCTGAAAGCGTTCCCTTCTGCTTGACTTTTTCAATGCGTGCCACCTCTTTATAACATACCGTGATCAACCGTCAGAAGCGGAAATAAAGGAAAGAGCTGTATGTACTGCTGACCATGCCCGCCACGCAGCTGACCAGAAGAATCAGATGCAGCGCGGCCGCCGCACCGGTCAGCACGCGCTCATCCAGATGATACACGTTGCTGAAGAAAATCCTCCGGAACGTCTGGTCCACCCACTCGGTCGCGCCCACGGCTGACGCCAGAAGAAGCAGGAAATTGCCCTGAAGAGCGAACAGAGCCGCGTTCCCGGCAAGCCCGGCCGTACCCGCGCCGAACAGCGCGCCGCACCAGGCGGCCGCCTCGCCGGGTGTCCGGGTGAAGAAGAAAATCCATCCGACGAAGGCGATGAACGACGTGATGATCACCCGCACCGCGTCCGGAAGCCGGTCCGCCCGTTCCCGGATGACAAACTTCTCCAGGATCACGAAGAAGCCGTGATAGAGCCCCCAGATCAGAAAATTCAGCGTGTTCCCGTGCCAGATTCCCGTCAGGAGCCAGACCGTCAGGAGATTGATGAAAAGCCTTCCGTCTGACACACGGCTTCCTCCCATCGGGAAATACACGTACTGCTTGAACCAGTTCCCGAGCGAAATATGCCACCGCCGCCAGAATTCGGAGACGGAACGGCTGAGATACGGATGATCGAAGTTTTTGCCGATGCGGAACCCGAACATCCGCGCGATGCCGATCGCCATATCCGAATAGCCGCTGAAGTCGTAATACAGCTCGAAGCCGTAGAACAGCATCCCGAGCCAGGCGCCGAGCACCGTCGTCTGCGTTCCCTTCGAGACAGCGGAGAAAGCCATGCCCAGCTGATCCGCCAGCAGCACCTTTTTCGCCAGTCCGATCAGGAACAGACGCAGGCCGGCCAGCAGACCGGCCCGGGTCATCGGATGGTTCTCCGCCTGCGGCGCGAAATCCCGGTATGTCACGATCGGTCCCATCGTCAGCTTGGGAAAGAAGCTGACATAGAGGAGATAGCGGAGCACGTTCCGCTCAGGAGGCGTCTGCTCCTGGTACACGTCAAAGAGATAGGACAGCACCGTGAACGTATAGAACGACAGTCCGACAGGCATATGCCCCGCGAAATACTTGTACAGAGCGAGCACCGCCACATCGGCGGCCGCCGTAGCCGCCGTGACCGCGCGAAGCGCCCGCCGGTCTCCCTTCCGGAGCAGACCGTCCATCTGAAGTCCCGCCAGATAGTTGCAGGCGGCAAGGATCAGGAGCACGATCAGATTCGACGGCCTTCCCCACGCGTAAAACAGCAGACTGAGCGCGGCAAGAACCGGATTCACCGCCCTCTCCGGCACAAACCGGCAGATCAGAAGCGCCAGCGGCAGAAAGACGAAGACAAAATACAGTGTGCTGAACGTCAAGTCGGACTCCCTCCCTTACAGCGCGTTCTCGAACGCCCGCTTCACCTTCTGCGGCTGGTTTCCGCAGTAATAAAGCACATACCCGCCTCTGGATTCCCAGACGCTCTTCTCCAGCATCGCCGTCTGTTCGGCTCCGTATCCTTTGAAGCTGTTCTTCTGGGTCCGGATGCGCTGCTTCACCGCCTGTACGGCTTCCTTCTCCTGCGACTGGTCCTTCAGATGGATGAGAAAAAGCTCCTCGGCACCCATGTTGGTCTTCGGCGCGTAGAGAAGCACGCCCTCATAATCGGAAGGCGTGAGACGGTACAGCCGGCGCACCATCTGGTTGTCGGCCTGATCCGTATTGCTCAGATCGGCGGCTCCCGTGACGGCCTGCGTCATCTGATCAAAGGGAGTCCGGCTGGGCCGTCCGCCCCGGATCCGCCCGATCAGTGTGATGAAAAGGAGCAGGAAAAGAGCCCATTTCAGGACGCAGGGGATCAGAACGCCCGGATCTCTCCGATACGGTCCCTCACTCATCTCCGCTCTCTCCTTCCGCCGTCTCCGCGGAGCTGTCCGCCGTCTCGACGGCCTCGGCCGCACTGACGGCTCCGCTTTCGGTACTGATTCCGTTTTCATATTCATAGATACTCCTGATGATCCGTCTGCCCCAGAGCGGATAGGCATCCTTCAGGAAATGCTGCCCGTCGGTGTCATACAGATCCTCGTGTCCGCTCAGCAGATCATCGCAGTCGATCCAGACAAGGTCGTTCGCCGCGCACATCTGCTTCAGCGCCTCGTTGTAAGCCGGTATATTCTCGTAGTTGGAGTCGTTCTCAATGGCATGCTCCGTGACCGGAATGATCGAATTGACATAATACTCCGAATCCGGCAGCTTCGCGCGGAATTCATTGATAACTTTCAGATATTCGGCCGTGAAGGCGTCAGCGCTGCTGAAGTTGCCGTCCACGTCGTTCATACCGTAGGTGAAAATGATCTGCTTCGGCGCCATGGAAGCCACGGTGTCCAGATAGTCGAGCGCCTTCCCGCAGCTCGCTCCGAGGTCGCAGAGAATTTTCGATTTCGGCAGAAAGCCGTTGTACTGGAAATCGTCCCCCCGGGAATCGCCAAGAATCACCGCGTCGTCGAAGCAGGCCCAGAGATCGGCCTCTCCGCTGTCGATTTTCGCCAGCAGCTCTTCCACAGACGCCTTTTTGTTGTCAGTCTGCTTTTCCCGGATTGAGGCCTTGACTGCGGACAGGTCCTGGGATTCGAGAGCGCGCAGATAGGCTTCTCCCTGACTGGTATAGGAGTTTTCCAGCGCCCGCAGCCTTGCGGAACGGACGGCGGATACGATCACCGCGATGACGATCAGAGCGGCAGCCGCAGCTCCCGCGGCGCGGAGTCCGCGCCTGTTGATATGCTTTTTCATAGATTCCGATGAAGTCCTCTCCGGCCTTTTACCGGCCGGCTGAGCCAGCCTTTTCGCCAACGGAGACAGTATACCACAGAAGCCGTTTCCTTTGGACTGCCGGATTGAGTTTTCCGTTTCTCTATGCTATCGTTGATAATATCTGTGCGCCGCGCCGTCTTTTTGAGGCAGGCCGATGAAAAGAAAGAGGGTCATGTCATGAAAGCGAAGAATCGATCGGTGATCCGGTCCGCCGCGGCCGTCCTCACGCTGGCGCTCGCGGCAGCCGGCTGCGGTGCAAAGCCCGGAAACACCACTCATCCTGCCGATTCCCCGGCAGAATCTGTCGCGTCAACCGGAAAATCCGTCGGAATCGCCTTTCCTTCCGATGAAACGGAGCGCTGGAAAACGGAGGGAGAGTGGCTCGCGAAGCGCTTCACGTCCCGCGGCTATGAAGCGAAGCTCATCTACAGCGGCGGTCAGGCGGACCGTCAGGCCAAAGATCTCGCCTCTCTTATCAGCGGCGGCGTCAGTCTTCTGATCGTCGCACCGGTGGATGCGGAGAAGCTCTCCGATCCGCTGGCGGCAGCCAGAGAGGCCGGCATACCGGTGCTTTCCTACGGCTCCGTGATACGAAACTCAGACGCTGTCACCTGCGCGGTGCTTCCGGACAGCCGTCAGATGGGCGTGCTTCAGGCGCAGTCCGTCATCAGTGCGCTGGGTGTATCAAAGGACGAAAACGCGAAGGTAAGCCGGATCGAGCTGGCCGCCGGCCCGGCGGAGAACCCTCAGACGGCCCTTCTCTACGACGGAATCTACGCCACACTGGAGCCCTATCTCAGCGCAGGGAGTCTGAAAATCCCCTCGGGTGAAGTCCGTCTTGCCGACGTGTCGGCCGGCAGTCAGGAGAAAGCCGAATCCCGCATGGAGCAGATCCTGAAGTCGGATTACGGAAAAGATACCGAGCTGGCAGCGGTTCTCGGAGGAACGGACGAGTCCGCCCGCGGCGTCATCAAAGCCGTCAGCCGGAGCTACCGCGGAAAAAACGACGTCATCGTCACCGGCTCCGGCACAGACAACTCCAGCCTGAAGGAGCTGGAAAACGGAGATCAGACGATGTCCGCCTATGTTGATACGCAGAACGAAGCCATCGTGGCCTCCGATGTGGGTCTCTCCCTGATGACGGAGGAATCGACGGACAGCTACGTCATCAATAAGAGCGGCTGGAGCTTTTCCTGCCGGTACGACACGGCGGACATCGACGGAGGCAAGGGCGTGATTCCGTCCTTCCTGATCGGGCCGGTCAAAGTCACGAAGAAAAACGCCGTTTCCGTGATGCAGTAAGACACCGGGCCGCGTCCTCTTTACGCCGCCTCCCTTTCATCATCCCCGGAAAAAACGGCGGGAAAGGCAGTCTGTTTCTGCCTTTCCCGCCGTTTTTTATTCGCTCTCAGTGAGCGAGCACCTCGCAGCCCGTATCGGTGACGACGACCTGCACCTCCCACTGGGCGGACGGCTTTCCGTCCTCCGTGTAGATCGTCCAGCCGTTGCTGTCGTCCTCATAGATTTCGTCCAGTCCCATGTTGACCATCGGCTCGATCGTGAAGCAGAGTCCCGGAACCATCAGCATCCCCGTGCCGGGCATCGAGGTGTATCCGACCCACGGATCCTCATGAAACTCCTTTCCGCAGCCGTGACCGCCGATCTGACGGACGATGCTGTAGCCGTTCTCCAGCGCATGCTGATGCACGGCCGCGCCCATGTCGCCGAGATAATGCCACGGCACGACCTCGCGTACGCCGATCTCCACGCACTCGCGGGCGACCTCTACCAGCTTTCTCGTCTCCGGACTTACGTTTCCGATGCAGAACATCCGGGAAGAGTCGGAAAAATAACCTTTGCAGATCGTGGACACATCGACATTGATGATATCGCCGTCCTTCAGAATCACGTCCGGGGAAGGAATACCGTGGCAGACCTCATCGTTCAGCGAGGTGCAGACGCTCTTCGGAAATCCCTCATAGTTCAGCGGCGCCGGGATGCCGCCCATCTTCTTCGTCGTCTCATAGACGATCCGGTCGATCTCCTCCGTACTCATCCCCTCACGGATACGGGAGGCCACCTCGTCGAGCACGGCGATATTGATCTTCGCGCTGGCCCGGATTCCTTCGATATCCTCAGGCGTCTTGAGAAGCCTTCGTTCCGGCACTTCATGTCCCTGCATCTCCGCCGCCCGGATCTTCTCGTCAAAGGCCATATGGCACTGCTTATACTTTCTTCCGCTTCCGCACCAGCACGGTTCGTTGCGGTCCAGTTTTGGATTGGTAAATTTCATGGCATTCCTCTTCCAACTATGTCATACTTGACTGCAGTTCAAGGCTGCGTCCGCGCAGCCGGTCTGAGCATAGCACCAAAACGGAGGAAAGTCCATGATTCAGGATATTGAGCCGTCAAAACTCACCAACACATGGCGTCCGGACATGCACCCGGAGGCGGACAGCCCTGTCTGCATGATCCGCAGCGGCTGCATCGCCGTCAGACGGGGCGACCTGTCCGGCACCCGGGACGCCGCCCACGCGCAGCTTCCGGATCCGGACGTCTCGCTGCCGCTCTACCGCGACTGTAATCCGGCCGCCGGCTACATCTATCTCTTCTCCATCGACGATACGCCCTGGTTCCTCGCGGAGGAAGCGCCCGATCTTCTCCCGGACGGTTTTCTGTACGAATCCGTCCGCGCCCTGCGCCGCGCGGACGCCGCTCCGAAGTCTTTCGTTTTCGGCGCCGTAACCGCGCTGCAGCTCGCACGCTGGTACCGCGACAACCGGTTCTGCGGCACCTGTGGCTCGCGCACGCGCCTCTCTCACACCGAACGGGCCATCGTCTGCCCGAAGTGCGGCCGGATCATCTACCCCCGGATCATCCCGGCCGTCATCGTCGGCGTGACGGACGGAGACCGCCTTCTACACACCCGGTATGTCCGTTCCCGGAAACTGCCGTATTACGCGCTGGTGGCCGGCTTCACGGAAATCGGCGAGACGCTGGAGCAGACAGTGGCGCGCGAAGTGATGGAGGAAACCGGCCTCCGGGTAAAAAACATCCGCTACTTCGCCTCTCAGCCATGGGGCGTCGTGGATGATCTGCTCGCCGGCTTCTACTGCGACGTGGACGGCGACACCACGATCCGTCTCGAACGGAGCGAGCTGTCCGAGGCGGTCTGGATCGAACGAAAAAAAATCGTCGGCCAGCCCAACGATTTTTCACTCACAAACCATATGATGATGACATTCCGGGACGGGAAGGAACCCCGCTGAACGGCCGGAAACGGCCGGAAATCAGTCTTCGGAAGAAGGCACGGGCCGCTTTCCCGCGCCACCTTCCGCCGCGCCCGCGAAGGTCTTCCTCTGCCGTCTTGTTTCAGAAGTCCTGAACAAAGTGGCCGCCGCAGATCCCGCACGTATAGCTCCGGTAATTGCGCGTGAATTTACAGACGCGCATCTTGCGGATAATCTGCCCGCAGCCGTCGCAGTGATACTGATGAAGCACCTGGGACGCGGTATCTTCCGGCGGAAGTCCCTTGTCCTCGTTGGAATCCGTCCGTTTGATGTGGCAGCTCAGTTCGCGGTTCACCACCTCCGCGAAATGTTTCCACATCGCGCCATGATTATTGCACATCGGGCAGGTATGGAGCAGCTCGTGCATCACCGTATCCCGCAGTCCCTGCTCCGTATTTCCGTCGAGCAGACGGTCGGCGATGCTGATGTGAAAGCCGTCCGCCTCCTTCCGGCAGAGTCCCCAGCGTTTCCGCGCACGGGTGTTGACGGTCACCTCGACAACATGTCCGTAAGGCACCTGGATCGAGTCCAGCTCCTTCATGCACTGCCTGACCACTCTGCTGAGATACCTCTCCCTCTCCATCCTGCTCTGATTCATTTCTTCAAGTCCTCCAATGTCAGTCACGTTCCGCCAGCCGCGGATCCCCTCCCTCGTCCGCTCCGGTTCATTTCTTACAATGCTTCGGATGATTGATTCTGCTGGCTAAAAACCCGGCGCCGAACCCGTTGTCGATATTGACGACCGAGACGCCGCTTGCGCAGCTGTTCAGCATGGACAGCAGCGCGGCCAGCCCGTGAAACGACGCCCCGTATCCCACGCTGGTCGGCACAGCGATCACCGGGCAGTCCGCCAGTCCGCCGATGACACTGGCAAGTGCGCCTTCCATGCCCGCGATGCAGATCAGAACCGAAGCGTCCATGATCTCTTCAGCGTGGGCCAGCAGACGGTGCAGGCCCGAAACGCCCACGTCGTACAGGCGGACCACGTCATTTCCATAAAATGCAGCCGTCAGCGCCGCCTCCTCGGCGACCGGGAGATCGCTGGTACCGCCGGTGGCGACCACGATCCGGCCAAGCCCGTCCGCCGGCGGCATCCCGCCGATCAGGCCGACCCGCGCCCGTTCATGATAGTCCAGCGGCTCCGTCTTCTGAAGGAAAGCCGCCTTGTCAGAAGAAAGCCGGGTGATCAGCACCCTCTCCTGCCCGTGGGAGCGCATCACCTCGAGAATCCCGCGGATCTCCTCCGCCGTCTTGCTCTCGCCGTAGATCACCTCGCCCTGTCCCTGCCGTATGGCCCGGTGAAGATCGACCTTGGCGTAGCCGACATCGACAAACGGCTCCGTCTTCAGCTTCAGCATCGCCTCTTCGACGCTGAGACGCCCGTCCGCCACCTGCTCCAGTATCGCTTTCGTCTCGTTCATATCCGTCATTGCCTTTCATCGGATGAGACCCGGGTCCCGTCAGCCGTCAAAGCGTATTGGCCTTCTTCTCCTCCTCCGAGAGCGTCTCATTCATGCTTCCCGTCCGGTATCCCGAAAGATCCGCCGTCACATAACGGAAGCCGGCCCGCTTCAGTCCTTCCGCAATCGCGGTCCGGTTCGGTTCCGCGAGCAGCTCCGGCACCCGTTCAGGCTCCACCTCAATCCTCGCCAGATCGCCGTGAATCCGCACGCGGACCTGGGGAAACCCGAGATCCCGGATCAGCTGCTCCGCCTCGTCCACCATTCTGAGCTTCGGCTCCGTGATCATCTCGCCGTAGACAAACCGCGATGCGAGGCAGGCAAAGGACGGCTTCTTCCACGTCGGAAGCCCAAGCTCCTTTGAGATCGCCCGGATCTCTGCCTTGCCAAGACCCTGCTCCCGGAACGGACTCCGGATTCCCAGCTCACGGATCGCCACGAGGCCGGGGCGGTAATCGCCGAGATCATCCATGTTCGACCCTTCGGCCACCCAGTCGATTCCCTGCTCCTCCGCCAGCTTCAGCACCCGGCTGAGCAGTGCTTTCTTGCAGAGATAACAGCGGTTCGCCGGATTCTCCCGGAAACCATCGACGTCCAGCTCTTCGGACTCGACGAAGTACTGGCGGATCCCCTGCTTTTCGCAGAATGCAGCCGCCTCCTTCCTCTCTCGGTCCGGAAAGGAGGCTGACACGGCCGTCACCGCGACCGCCCGGCTTCCGAGCATATCATGGGCCGTACGGAGGAGCAGCGTGGAATCCACGCCGCCGGAAAAGGCAACCGCCACGCTTCCCATAGAGCGGATCGACGCTTTCAGATTTTCATATTTTTCAGCGAGGTCGTTTGTCATAATTGCGATAATTGTACTCCTTTGTTCACAATATTTGAACCATTTATCCGGTTTTTTTTACTATCCCGTCCGGCGAAACCGTCACATCGCCGTTGGAAAGCCCGGCGATATGATCAAGAATCGTCTGTTTCCGTTCCGGGTCCGTCACCAGATCCGTATGCAGATCGTACTGGGTGCACGGCAGGAAAGCCGTCTCCGTCAGCGTGACCGGCTGCGTGCGATCCTTCGGCACCCGAAGCGAAATGCGTGCCATGCCGGAATACAGAGGCTTTTCGTTGAACCAGAAATTCCCCAGACTGTAGAAGACCGGTGCTCCGTCGATCAGATTGATTCCCTGCAGGCAGTGCGTGTGCGACCCTATGACCGCGTCCGCGCCGGCCGCTACCATCTGCTCCGCCAGTGCGCGCTGGTCATCGCTGTAGTGTTCATCGTACTCAAGGCCCCAGTGAACGCTGGCCACAACGAAATCGCTGTTTGCGTCCGCCGCCCGGATCTCCTCGAGAAAGCGCGACGGATCATAGCAGGCGAGGACACCCGGCTGCGTATCCGTCGCCGCCTGAGTGTGGATCGCAGACTCATACTGTTCCGCCTTCGTCGCCGCCACATAGGCGATCGTCCGGCCGTTGATCCGCGCATAGTACGGAGTGGCCGCCTCCTCAAGGTTCCGGCCGGCGCCCACCTCCGGAATGCCCGCCTTCGCGAGCGTATCCAGCGTGTCCGTCAGCGCGTCGGTGCCGTAGTCGAAGACATGGTTGTTCGCCAGAAGGACAAGGTCGACGCCCAGCTTCTTCAGATTTTCCACACGAGAAGGATTGGAGCGGAAATGATAGGTCTTCGGCACCTCGCTGCCCCGGGTGCTGTAGGTGAACTCGTTGTTCAGCATGAACAGATCGAACCCGCGCATCGTGTCGATGCAGTCCGGCGAGAAGCAGTCCAGTATACCGTCCGGCTGCGCGTCCATCTTCTCTGTCGTCGGCCACCCTTCCGCGAAGTTGATGTCGCCGGCAAAGCCGAGCGTGACTGTCTCCGTGTCGTCCGCCGTTTTCTCCGCGGAGGAGGAAACCGCCGGTATCTCCGCAGCCTGAGAAACGGACGCAGCCGACGTGGAAACCGCTGCGGCAGCCGATGCAGCCGCTTCCGCGGTCGATACGGCGGATTCCGCCGGGGAAGCCGTCGGCACGGCCGGCGGGACCGTCCCCGCGGACGACACAGCCGGTTCTGCGGTCGACACGGCAGATTCCGCCGGCGCCGGAACCGCTTCCGCGGACGATGCAGATGGCACCGGACTCACGGACAGCGCAGGTGACGCCGCGGAACGGACTGGCTCCGCGAAGGAAGAAACCGCCTCCGCGGACGACGGAACCGGCCGGCTTTCCGTCCCGGAGCCGAACGAAAAACTGCGCGGACCGCCATAGCCCGCGGCCGTATTCGGGCTGTGCCCGCCGGAAGCGGCCGTCTCCGCAGATCCGGCCCCGACCAGCACGCGCACGCCGGTTTCCGCTTTGCCCCGGCCGGCTGCAGGCACCGTCCCGGCCAGAACCAGAAGCAATCCGGCGCAGACCGCCGCCCCGAGGCGGCGGCTGCGCCGCTGTTCCGTCTCCGGAATACCGACGCCGTTCCTCCTGTTTCCCGCCTTTCTGCGCCGCATCATACTCTCCGCCGGATGATCTCGGTCAGGATCGTTGTGGAGACGCCCGGCGTATGCGGAAGAAAGACGACGTCCACGCCGACCGCCTTCAGCTTCTCCTCGATGGAGCGGTAGAGATCCGTCCCCTTCCAGTCATCACCGTGAAACAGTGCGTCGTAATGATAGGTCTTCCACGCGGCAAACTTATCCATATTCTCCTGCACGACAACCTGATCCACATAGCGGATCGCGCCTACGATCGCCATCCGGTCCTCAAGCGGAACAATCGGCGTCTTGTGCTTGTACTGTTCGATCAGCGCGTCGCTCGAGACGCCAACGATCAGATAGTCGCACTGCTCCTTCGCGCGTTTGAGGATCGCGAGATGGCCTGCGTGGAACATGTCAAAGGCCCCCGTCGTGTAGCCGATCCGGTATTTCTTCTTCGTTTCACTCATCTCGCAGATACTCCTTGTAAGAACGCGACGTGTCATAGATCACGCCGCCGTGTGTCGCCGTCCCCCTGACCGGCGTCTTCCAGTCTCCGTAAAACCGATCCAGCAGCTCAAGATAACCGCCCGGAGCCGGGATCTCCATCATCTCAAACGGCAGCATCACGGTTGTGTCGAACCAGGACCGCTCCCACACGCGGCGGCGCCGGTCCTTCTCCGTCATCAGCCCGTTGAAATACTTCGCTACGCGCGTCGTCGGCTGGCCGTCATATTTCGTCACTTCCCGGATGTAATCCCTGTAATACTTCTCATAAAAATCCACCTTCCGGAGCGGTCCAGCAAGGACCGCATGCGCGGCGGCCTTGGCCGCCTTCCGCAGCGGGTTCGGACTGTCCTTCACATACCGGTCCTTGTACAGCGCCCGCGTCCGCGCCTTCCGGATCAGAGTGTCCGCCGTCCGGCACTGAAGAAGAAAATCCTGATCGTCGTCCGGCACATTGTCGATCGGAAAAATATCAAGAAAGATTCCCTGATTGAACGGCAGCCTCCAGCGCGCCTCGCTCTCCCGTATGCCCGTCGTCATGCTGTTTCGCAGCTGCGCGTGCTCCCTCAGCGTCCCGGGTTCAGTCTCCTGGGTCTGAAAGAAATACGGATCACGAAACTCCCCGGAGGCAGCCGCACAGAGTTTTTCGTAATCCGGACGCATCATCATGACATCCAGATCATCGTCCCACGGAATATAGCCCCTGTGCCGCACCGCGCCGAGCAGCGTTCCCGCGTCCGCGTAGTACTGAATGCCATGCGCCTCGCAAACGCGCATCAGCTCTGCGAGAAGGTCGAGCTGCACAGCCCATACCTCCTTCATTTTCGCCGGAACCGTATAGTCCTCCCGGACTTCCTCTTCCAGAAAATGCTCCGGCAGCTTCAGCTTCAGCTCAACCATCTGTGCCGTTCCTCTCCTTCATGGATCCGCCTGATACGCGGACTCACTGTTTCCCGATCAGTAGTATCAGAGTATAGCATGAAATCCCGTTTCCGGACAACGCGGCCTTTTCCGCCCATCCGGCTCCGTCAGTGAATGAACATCCGGATCAGCCGGTCATGCAGCGCTGTGTACGGCTGATACCGCATCGGAAGATCCATCCATGTTTTCTTGTCGACGATGCTTTTCCTGTGAGAAAACGCCTCGAATCCGCGCCGCCCGTGATAGCTGCCCATCCCGCTCTCGCCGACGCCTCCGAATCCCATCGCGCTGGTCGCGAGATGGATCACCGTGTCATTAATGCAGCCGCCGCCGGAACGGCAGACCTCCGTCAGCATCCTGCAGTGCGCCCGGTTCTCTGAGAAAATATATAATGCAAGCGGCTTCGGGCGGTCCGCCAGCATAGCCGGCACATCTCCGATCTTCTCATACGTCAGAACCGGGAGAACCGGCCCGAAAATCTCCTCCTGCATGACGGCGTCCTCCCACGTCACACCGTCAAGGACCGTCGGCTCGATCCGGAGCGCGGACCGGTCGTTCCGGCCTCCGAAGATCACCTTCGCCGGATCGATGAGTCCCATCAGACGGTCGAAGTGTTTTTCGCTGACAATATGACCGTACGATACCCGTTTGAGCGGATCCGCGCCGAACTGCCTGCGTATTTCCCTCACAAGCGCTTCCAGAAGCGCCGGCTTCACGCTTTCCTGACAGAGAATATAATCCGGCGCCACGCAGGTCTGGCCGCAGTTCAGAAATTTCCCCCATACAATCCTGCGCGCGGCCAGCGAAAGATTCGCGCTCTCATCCACCACGCAGGGACTCTTTCCGCCGAGCTCAAGGACGGCCGGTGTCAGCCGTTCCGCCGCATGCCGCAGCACCTCCCGGCCAACGGCCTGACTTCCCGTGAAAAAGATCTTGTCAAAGGGCTGATCAAGAAGAGCCTGATTCTCTGCGCGTCCGCCTGTGATCACCGCCGCATACTCTTTCGGAAACACCTCCCCGATCATCTCCGCCAGTACTGCGCCCGAAGCCGGCGAATAGGCGCTCGGCTTCACGACCGCCGTATTGCCCGCCGCCACCGCGTCGATCAGCGGATCCAGCGTCAGCAGCACCGGATAGTTCCAGGGGCTCATGATCAGCACCGTTCCGCAGGGAGAGGGCTTCACGAAGGACCGGGACACATACTGCGCCAGCGGCGTCGGCACCCGCTTTTCCGCCGCATAGCGCCGGGTATGCCGCAGCATATGCGTCAGCTCCGACAGCGCCAGTCCGACCTCGCACATATAACTTTCCGACGCGCTCTTTCCGAGATCCTTCCGCAGCGCTTCATTCAGCTCCGCTTCATGCGAGCGGATCGCCGCCCTGAGCTTCCGCAGATACTGAAGCCGCGTATTCACGTCCAGCGTCGCTCCCGACGCAAAAAAATGATGCTGTCCGGTCACCAGTTCCTGTATCTTTTCCGTCTGCATGGAGTTCTTCTTCCCATCATAAAAAGGTGCAGCCACGGAATCCCCGCAGCTGCATCACGCGTTTCCTTTCTATATCATACCAGATTTCTGTGAATCTGGCACGACGCTTCTCTTTCCATCTCCACCCGGAGATTCATTCGGCTCTTGAGCCTCCGGCCTCCAGCTCGTCCAGATTCACATCCGCTCCGTCGGCGTCGGCCTGCTCCACATCCTGTTCCGTAAAGGGCTCCGTTTCCGATGCTTCGGATACGGATTCTTCGTCATCCGGCAGCGGATCAACATCGCCGACCGGCGAGATCTCCGTTCCCGCTTCCGGGCCTTCCGCCCCTTCGGTGAAATTCTGCTCGTCATACGGAATCGCGCCGTCGTAATCGGACTCGCTGACCGGATCCGCATCGGCTTCATCTCCGTCTGATTCGATACCGGCTGTATCCTCCGTATCGCTGTCATCCTCATCCGTGACGTTTTCCGACCCGCCGTCCGCGGAGTCCATATCCTGCTCCGCTTCGCCGCACGGTTCCGCTTCTGCCTGTTCGTCGTCGGATGCCTGTTCCGGGTCTGTTACGGATTCCGAATCCGATGTCATCTTTTCGTCATCTTCTGCTGTCACTGCATTTTCATGTACGGTCTCCACATGCGCCGGTCCTCTCCGTACCTGCATCGCGTCGAAGGACGCGTGCTCGATCGGTTCAGCCGCTTCCGTGCGAATCCGGATTTCCTTTTCCGTCGTCTTCTGATCCATTGCTGAAACACCGAAGGAACCGCATCCCGCCATCACAAGCACCGCAGAGACAAACACTGCAAGCATTGACTTCTTCATGGTCTGCACCTCCTCTTTTGTTCTGAATCTATTATAGGTCCGGGAGTTAGAGAAGGCAAATTAAGACTTGTTGAAGAGTTCGCGACACATATATTACAGATGTTACATTTCCGATACGGTCAGGCGCGGTCTGAATCAAGGAAGCGCCAGACACAGGCCGCCAGCGCGCCGCCGAGCATCGGTGCCAGAATGAAGATCCAGAGGCAGCCTGCCGGCTGGGCATTCCCCTGCGTCAGCGCCGCCAGCGCCGGTCCGACGGACCGCGCCGGGTTGACGGATGTTCCGGTCAGACCGATCCCGAGGATATGAACGAAGGTCAGTGTCAGGCCGATCACCAGACCGGCAAAGGAACCGTGGCCGGCTTTCTTCGACGTCACACCCAGAACGGTCAGGACGAAGACGAACGTCAGAACCAGTTCCACGAGGAAACCGGCCCCCGCCGATCCGTTGACACCGGCCAGCCCGTTGGCTCCGAATGCTCCCGTCTGGTCCTTCACGCCGCCCATCTCAAAGATGGCCTTGAGCAGGAAACTTCCGGCCGCCGCTCCGAGCACCTGTGCGATCCAGTAGCCGATGAGATCCTTCCCCTTCATCCCGCCGTTCAGAAAGACGCCGAGCGAAACAGCCGGATTGACATGGCAGCCGGAGATGTTGCCGATACAGTACGCCTCCGCGACGATCGACAGTCCGAATGCGAGCGCCGTCAGCAGATAGCCGGTTCCGGCCGACGGATCGCAGCCGGCCAGCATCGCCGTACCGCAGCCAAAGGTAACGAGAACCGCCGTACCGATAAACTCGGCGATATACTTCTTCATAACACATACCCCCTACTCGAATGGATACTCTGCGATCAGAAAAACGACACCTGTATTATATTGGATACCTGGATATTTAACAATCTGATTATTTCTGTATCTGCATCTTATTTTCGGACTTTTCTTGTCGCTGTGTAAAGTTTTCACCGTCTGTGCGTCTTTTTCCGCCCTTCCGCACTGATGCCTCATTTTCGCATCGCCGCGCTGCTGCCCGCATGCGCGGCGGTGTTTTTACCAGCGGGACGCGGTTCTTTCAGACACCGGGCGCTCCGATCGCATCCAGCAGCGCCTCATTGAAGGATTGCATGGTCGTAACATGAAATTTCGCCAGAATCACTGCATTCATCTTTTCAAGCTGTGCAGCAGAAAGATTTTTCAGCGCCGCCAGAAGTTCGTCCTTCGAAGAAACCACTTCCCCCGCTCCCTCCGGAATCACATCTTTCGCTCCGACGTGATCGCTCACGATGACCGGAACGCCATAACTCAGTGCCTCGATCACGGTGTATCCAAAGGTCTCATTCCACACACTGGGCTGAATCAGGACATCGGTATGATCCATGATGCGTTCCAGCTGTGCGTAATCATATCGTTCATGCTGCCGGATGTAAGGGGCATCTTCCGTTGGTTTAAAGAACACGTTCAGTTCGAAGTCCTGTCTTTCTTTCCATAGTTCATCAAGGACACTTTTCAGAACAAAGTACCCCTTTGCGGCGCTCTGGGCGGATAAATAGGTGAACCGGATCGGTCTGCCGGATTTTTTCTTTTTCCTGTGATCCTGTATGTCTCCATGGGTGATCGGAATCAGTATGCTCTTTCTCCCGCCCATGTATTGCTCATATACCGCTCTGGTCACAGAACTGTTGTAATGGATCATGTCCATCAGATCCAGAAGGCTTCTGTAGTATTCCCGAAGCTTCCGGTAATCCTCCGCTGTCCGGATCGGTTTCCCTCCGACTGCTGCCTGTCCGCTCAGATACTCATCGCGGTGACCTTTGCGAAGCTTCTTCACAATCGGACTGTCCTTCAGAATTCGATATGCCGGACTCTGCAGCACCTGAATCTTCCTGAGCGACAGCGCCGTCATATTGCATCCGGGACAGCTGGCGCAGGTATCGGCATCCGGGCAAATCATGCCATCCCTGAACAGCGTCACCTTGGGACAGATCGGAAAGAAATCATGCGCGGTGAACACGGTCCTGATCCCCATCTTCTTTGCTGCCGCAAGAAGATTCCTGTGTAGTCCCATCAGAGTATG
>Ga0256406_1003622_pt1 | contig 18913 bp, 11 predicted proteins | sample RumenRJG_03DNA_FD_185986 | JGI IMG/M metagenome (GOLD analysis project Ga0256406, IMG submission 185986) | Bovine rumen microbial communities from Lethbridge, Alberta, Canada - RJG_03 | ecosystem: Host-associated > Mammals > Digestive system > Stomach > Rumen | place: Canada: Alberta | collected...
GACTTGCGATCGATGGCCTCTTCCTTCTGCTGGATACGACGTTCGTTGCGCTGAACCTCACTTCTGCGGTCCCGGATTTCCTTTTCAAGATCATTTCTGGTCTTGATATTCTCTTCCTGGGCCTCAAGAAGTGCCTCGCGCTTCTTCGTCTCTGCAGTCGTCAGTGCCTCGTCGATGATCGCCCTTGCCTTCTCCTCCGCGCTTCCAACCGTTGCGTCATTCTGCTTTCTGACGTAATTTCTGGACACCGCGAAGGTCACCGGAACTGCGATCACAAGGGTAATTATCACCGCAATGATAATTGCCAGAGTCATGCAGGAGCACCTCCTTATTTAGTTTTCATTGTGCAAAATCACAACAAAACTATTATATAGATGTAGCTTTTAAAGTGCAACCGCAAAGTTCTGACCACAAGTCATTAATATCCGAAAACACGGGAACCGCAGCTTTACTGCTCCAGATTGCTCCACTGACTCGCAAGCTTCGCTGCCGCCGTTCCCAGGTCGTCCTTCCCATAGAAATACCTTACCGCTTCCTCGCGGAAGGCACTGAGCACCGTCTCATTTTCCAAAGACGGATTCATCGTTTGATATTTATCCCGATTTTGCAGAATGGCATTTCCTGCCTCGGCCGAAAATCCATCCCGCAGCTCTCTGTCTGGCAGGGCTGAACGGGCCTTTCGCGACACCGGAACACCTTTTTCCAGTCCCTGCAGGCGTGCCATATCCGGGTCATTTATCAGAAAATTCAAAAGTTTCCCCGCCTCTTCCGGATGTTCCGTATCGTTTCGGATTGCATACATCGTTGCAGGCTTCACGTACCATCCAGTGTAGTCTGATGCGGAGATCGAGATAGGCTGTCCTTCCACCATGTCATATCCCTGTTTCTCCATGCTGTCGCCATAACGGTCCGCATCGCTTGCCCAGAATACTGCACCGGCAGCCTTCCCGTTGGTGAAATCATCCGCATTGCTTTCTCCGATCGGCCTGATGATATGACGGTCCGAGAGTTCCCTATAAAAAGACAGAAATTTCCGCGCAGCTTCTCTTCCGCCTGTGTAATTCCCGTCGTCGTCAAAAACAGTCTTGTGTTCCGTCTGCTCATAGTACGCATTGATCAGAAACAGCAGGGTCTTCTCATTCAGATAAAGTGGAACAATACTGTCTTTTTGCAGAACATCCGCGGCTTCCGCCAGATCATCCCATGTTTCAGGAACCGAAAGGCCATAGCGATCCAGGATATTCTTGTTATAAAAGAAAACTGCCGCGTTATAGGCTGTTGACAGCGCATTGAGATGCCCGTTGACCGTTCCGCTGGTGAGATCTTCTTTCGAAAATCCGGAAGTATCAACGATATCGCCGAGCGCCAGGAGATCATAATATCCGGTACCATCGGCGGAATATTCCTTCAGCCAGTTGTAATTGATCAGCATCACGTCCGGCTCCGTCCCGGATCGCATATAGATTCGGTACCGATGCTCATAGCCGGACCACACACTATACTGACATTCCACAGAAACACCTGGGTTTTCCTTCTCGAACAGGTCGACCCCTTTCAGCGTATAGATGTGGCGCTCATCATTCCCCCACCAGCCAAAGCGGATGGTTTCACTGCGGTGGTTCGTATCCACGGCTGTGATGTCATTGCGATGAGGGCCTGAGAAATACAGCATGAAAGTGCTGATCATCAAAATAAACGCAAAAATCAGAATATCAATCTTCTCAGTCTTCTTCACGGCCTGCCTCACTGGAATCGCGGTCTTTTCCACTTCTCTTGCTCCGATAAAGAAGATCATCGGCCAACTTGTGCATCTGTTCAAAATCTGTTTTCCCCGGCGCTGGGTAAGACGTACCGCTCGAGAAAGAAATCCGGATGTTCTCATTGGGAAATTTCACTTCCGGGAGCGACTTTCGCAGCATATCCAGCTTGCCCGCAATCCGGTGCGAGGCTTCCCGGGCATCGATCCCATCAAATTGTGCAAAGATACCGAATTCATCGCCTCCCAGTCTTCCAACCATATATTCCTTTTCCTGAAAGATTTCCCGCAGCAGTTTCGCAAAAGAGATCAGAACCGTATCTCCCATCGCATGCCCATAGGTATCGTTGATCTCCTTGAAATAATCGAGGTCCATGATCGTGAACGTATATAAGCTGTTTTCTGACGGCGCAGCCAGCCGTCTGGCGGCTTCCTGCTCAAATTCTGTCTTATTGTAGAGTCCCGTCATGCTGTCATGTTCCGCCCGTGTCTGCAGCGTTTCCACAATATCGACCGCAGAAAGATTCATTTCCTTCGCCCGCCGCAGGCCAAACCAGAGAATCAGCGCAATGATCACCAGCACATACAGCAGAGAGCGCCTGCTTTCAGCCTGTGTCTGCCTCGTCATATTGTCTGTTGGCATGGTGCAGACGATGCGCCAGCCGTTCTCGCAGGTGTTACTTGTGACAAGCATATCTCTGGTCAGAACAATGCCATCCGTCTTCGTTCCCAACCTGGTCCGTATGTCATCAGAAAGCGCCTTTCCGATCTGGTCATCGTCACTGGAATAGAGGATATTGTTTTCGTCGTCAATCAGAGCAACCTTCATTCCATCCAGCTGCTCCGGAATCTGGAAATAGTTGTCCAGTTCCAGCGAATAGAACGAGACCATAATGATTGCTCTGCTGTTATAACGCTTCAGATAGTAAAGATGATCCGTATTCCCATTCAGCCCGAATACCCACTGCTGATCCGTGTCACCTAGAATACGGGTAAAATCATCATGCATGACAGTGTCGGCATACATTGCCCGCGTCGTCTTCGAGATCCAGCCGATCGAATCCCCGTTGCTGTAGACAACGCTGAAGTCCGTGTAATTGTCCAGGATGCCGAAATCATTGATGCGATCCGCCATCGACGCGGCAATCTCCTGTTTTTCAAAAGGGTCCAGGGATGTATCATCGGGATTGTATGTGTAATACTCCTCATCGCCAAACAGCAGAGAGGCCGCTTTTTCCACATTCGTCAGATAAGCGTTGATATTCATCTCCATCTGATTGTTGTGCGCCGCAATAAAATGCGCAGCCGTCTCCTTCAGCGTGTAGTCAGCCTGCCTGCTTAAAAGAACAGTCAGATAGAATGACATCCCCAGCACTAATGCGGTAAAGAGCCAGATCGTCCGCATCTGTATTTTCCGAAATTTTTCCTCCATGATCTGTCAGTTATGGTTCCTCCCCCTCTTTTCTCCCATTTTACTACAGATGCTCTGATTTGCGTTGTTTCCGGTGAGTTTCGGAATTTTCTGTGAAATAAAAAAAAAAGCATCCACAGCCGGGATGCCTGCAAAAAAACATCCGCAGCCGGGATGCGTGCATGACGCGAGGTTTCAATCCATCCCTGTCTCATTCGCTGCTTCCTTCATAACCTCGCGGATGAGTTCCATGGGATAGCCTTTTCGGAACAAATAGGCCTTCTGCTTCTGCTGCTCGTTCCAGTCAGACGCAGGGTCGAAATTGCGCTTCGTGAGGAGCATCCTGATCTGTGCTTTCTCCCGTTCCCGCAGTTCATTCTCTCCTTCATCCCGAAGAACCGCCGCAAACGCCCTCTCCGCAGTTTCCTCTCCGACGCCGCGTATCCTCAGGTCCTGCCTGATCCGTTCCTGACTCCTGTCCCTGAGGTGATAGCGGATGTATGTCTGCGCAAACCGGTCGTCGTCGAGATAGTGGGCATCCTTCATCTCCTGAATGGCGGCATCCGCAGCATCTCCCGGGATTCCTGCGTGAAGAAGTCTCTCCCGCAGTCTTTTCTCCGTGTAGTCCTGCAATTTCAGCAGCTCGCCGCACTTCCGAACGGCGGCGAGCCGGAGAACCTCCCGGATTCTCTGTGCGAGCTGCGGCGCGATCTGAAGCGGCTCCCCTCCCTCGTCCTCATTGATCTCCATCGGATGAAGCCCCAGCTCATCGAGGTCGCGCGAAGAGAGAACAAAGCTGTCCTCATCGCTCTCTACTTCATAGCGATGCTTGGAAAGTTTCCGGATCGCATAGATCTCCATCCCGTCTCCCTGCCTGTCGTTCCAGCCTGCACATCTGTCAGAACTCCTGTCCTTTATAATCGGATACTATGGAGTATGTGATCAGATGCTATGGCATCCGGTAATCAGCCGTCCTGAACCGGCCTTCGTCAGGCTTCCTGTTCCGCGGCATTTCCCTGCGCTTCCGCAGACTGCGAAGATCCTTTTCCTGTTTGTCCTGCCTCTGCCTGATCAGTGGTCTGATCAATCCCAATGCCATAATGCTCCCGCACCTGCTGCGCCACTTCCTCCATCACATCCGGGTGCCCCTCCAGATAGAGCTTGGCGTTCTCGCGGCCCTGCCCGATCTTTTCGCCCCTGTAGGCATACCAGGCGCCGCTCTTGTTCACCACATCAATTTTGGCTGCCAAATCCAGCACATCGCCCGAGTAAGAAATGCCTTTGCCAAACATGATGTCAAATTCGGCTTCCTTGAAAGGCGGCGCGATCTTGTTCTTGACCACCTTGACCCTGGTGCGGTTGCCGATAATTTCCCCGCCCACCTTGATGGAATCCGTCCGGCGCACATCCAGTCGGACAGAGGAATAGAACTTGAGCGCACGGCCGCCGGTCGTCGTCTCCGGATTGCCGAACATCACGCCGACCTTCTCACGCAGCTGGTTGATGAACACCACGGTGCACTCAGACTTGCTGATGACTGCAGTGAGCTTCCGAAGTGCCTGGCTCATCAGTCTCGCCTGCAGGCCGACATGCGCGTCGCCCATGTCTCCGTCGATCTCCGCCTTGGGAACCAGCGCAGCTACGGAGTCAACAACAACAATGTCGACCGCGCCGGACCGCACCATGGTTTCCGTGATCTCAAGGGCCTGTTCTCCGCTGTCCGGCTGGGAGATATACAGATTATCGATATCGACGCCGATATTCTTCGCATAGACCGGGTCCAGAGCATGCTCGGCATCGATGAATCCGGCGATGCCGCCGCGCTTCTGCACCTCGGCGATCATGTGCAGCGTCAGGGTTGTTTTACCGGAGGATTCCGGCCCGTATACCTCCACGATTCTTCCTTTCGGTATACCTCCAAGGCCCAGCGCTATATCAAGGGAAAGAGAACCGGTAGGAATCGTCTCCACATTCATCCTGTTGGCCGGGTCCCCGAGCCGCATGATCGCACCCTTGCCATACGCTTTCTCAATCTGCATCACAGCGGCGTCGAGCGCCTTCTTCTTCTCATCCTGATCCATCGCACTACCCATAATTGTCTGTCTCCTGTCTTCCTCCGGGCTGTTCTGCTCCGGATACATGTTCCGGGAAATCGAACATGTGTTCTATATTATGATACCCTCCGCCTTGTTTCTGGTCAAGACCAATATTCCCCCTCTTTTTTTCCTCCACCCCCAAATTTCCTCCGGCCGGTTTATCCCTTGTCAGCGAAAGACAGGCATGGTCATGCCGCCGGATCGCATCATTTTCGCTGCCTCTCTTCTGTATTTCCTGTGCTCCCGCGATTGACGAACCAATGATGAACTATTTGCGGAGAATCCCGCGGACTGCAGCAGAAGCGCTGCCAGACGGGCAGAACGCCCGACATCTAAACTATAGCAAAGGAAACCGGCAGAAACAACAAGATTTTTATATCCTTCGATCTGTCCTGTATCGTCTACGGGCCCAGATACGGCGTGATATCCAGCCCATATTTTGCCATATAAAAGATGTCGGTATAATCCTGAATGGCGTCCTCCGGGTAGTCTCCGGTCTTCTGCACACTCTCCGCCACCCGCTCGCGGGTGCCGTAATCCCATGGCCAGTCGCGTGTGGAGTTAAGCCGCACCTTTTTAAGGAACAGGATAAAGACCAGCGCTGCGCAGAGGACAGAGACAATCTGCAGAACGCGGCGGGCAGAAGTACGCCGCGCGGCAAGCTCCGCGGCAGCTGCCTGCGCCAGTCCGTAGCCGCCCAGAACCACGAGCGGCCAGAATGGAAGCGTCGTCCGGCCGGTCAGGTATCCCCGGTGGAAGACCGCGCCGATCGCCATGCTCACAAGTGCAAAGAGCGCGAGCATCCAGAAATAATCTATGGCACCTTTGGAAATAACGCCCGCATGAGTTTCCTCCCGGTTCGGCACTTTGGCGCCTGCATCATCCATGTCCGTTCGAAAGTGACGCACCTGCACCGCGTTCAAACGACGCGCCGGCACTGCGTTCAAGTGATGCCCCTGCACCGCATTCGGACTTTGCCGCCGCACAGCTCCCTGGACCAGAATCACACCCGCCGCTGCCGTGGCGGCCAGAATCAGTGTCGCCAGCGCCAGGGAAGCGGTTCTGCCGGTCACCAGCATATGAAGGAATTCCATGACGGTGGAGTGAACGTAGTCCTGTGTTCCGACATAGAGGGCGGTGTCCCTGACGCTCACCTCCAGATGATAGCGCACCAGCAGACAGGTGCACAGCACAAAAAGGACTGCCGCGATGAAATGAACACGGAGGAAACTGCCGAGCCGTTTTCCCCGGATCATGTGATAGAGCATCAGAAGACCGACCGACGGATACAGGAGCAGCACCACCGTATTGGAAGCGGCACCGAGCGTGAGACAGAGCAGGATGAGCAGCACATATCTGCTATCCCTGCAGCCTGTTTCTCTCCAGTTTCCGTACGCGAGCAGCGTAAACAGTACGAACGCCGCCGCCATTCCATATCCCCGACCAAGTCCGAAGAACTCATTCAAATAATAGTTGGAGATCAGAAAGGCGCTGCACAGAAAAGAAATCCGCCCGCGTCTCAGCGCGGCGAGCACAGCAGCAAGGTACCCGGCAAACAATACGACGTTCGGAAGACGGATGGCGGCCTCGCTGTAGGGTCCGAGCACCTGAGAGGTACACCATATCAGAAAGGTGTTCAGCCAGTGATTGTTCGCCTTGCAGGTGCTGTACAGGTGGATCAGCCAGGATAAATTCAGCGGCTGATATGCCCTGACATAATTGATATAGGTATAGGCCTCATCATCCGTGAGATTCGTGGTAAATGCCCGGATGGCCGTGCAGCAGAAGGCAGCGGCAGCCATAAGCACGGCCGCAAGGAACAGAACTTTGCGCACACTTTGGCGCCTGTTGTATCTATGGATGCGTTTTTTCTCCCGGCTACAATCTCCTGCAGTCATCTCAGCCCTCTATATTTCCGGCCATTGCCCGGCGGCGATCACGCGGCATCCGGCCAACGTACATGATCTTGCGGCGCCTGATTTCCGGCTATTACCCGGCCGCGGCCGTGCGGCTCCCGGCCAACGTGTGCCGTCACGCGGCATCCGGCCAGCGTATATGGTATTTCGGTGCCTGGCATGCTCCGTCGTTTCCTCACACCGTGAAGGTCATCAGCCCCAGCTTGGAGATCTGTATCTCCTGGATGAGAATACCCCGCCGCTTTTTCTCCTCCGGCGTCAGCGCCGCGAGATCCGCCAGCTTCCAGATCTCCTCCTTATAAATCCGCTCCGTCCCGCCAAACAGCTTTTTCCGGGTGGCAGGGACCGACAGACGGATTTTGGTCTTCAGCTGCTCAAACACCATGTAAGCCTCATCCCCGGGCTGCATATAATAGAAAAGACTCTCCAGCGTCGTATCCGGATCAAGATCCTTCCTAAGGTAGCCGCGGATAATCTTCTTGACCTTAAAGCTGCCGTTAGGGTCGTCAAGAATGTCCTGAAACGTATATTTTGCACCGTAATACAGGACCGTGAGATCATTCATCTCATATTTGAAATCTTCATTGGAACCAGTGTTGACATTCAGACTCATATTACACCCCGTGCCGCGTACTTTGCCGGACACACCGTCCGCGGGAGAAGTGCTCGAAGGGGCTTTCTCCCGAATCGGAAAATGGCCGCGTTCTCTGCGGCAAAATTATGGCTGGCGGTAGTCGATGTCCGGAATCTTATTATCGCAGAAGCGGATGGCGTCCATGACCTCATCCTCGGTGAACTCGCCCTCTCCAACGAGTTCCATGACTGTCACCTTGCGACCGAGCTCCTGTGCCAGCTCGTGCGCAGCCTCAGCCACCCGGTTCACCTTCTCCAGGGCATCCTCTCCGATCGCGGCGCTTCCCATGTCCTCGTTGATCAGCTCCTCCATGGCGTTCATGACGCGCTGCGCGAGATCGCCCTCCACTTCCTCCGGCCCGCTGAGCGGTGCAAGGAGCTTCACGCCGGCCATCAGCGCCATGTTCCCGGTCCCGATGAGATCCTGAATATACACCCCCTGCCCCGCATACAGCTTTGCGATGTCCACGACCTTCGGCAGCATATAGGTGGCGAGCTCATTCTGTGCCTCTGTCTCTCCCGCCATTGCGTTCAGCTTGACCGCGTCGAGCACATCCGGGTCCGGCTGCTCCAGAGAAGTCAGCTCCCGCCCGTACTCCCGGAGATACTTTTCCTCCTCCGGCGTCAGAAGACGCTCGATGTCCACTGCCCTGCCGATGCCGACGTGATTGTCATCGAGGTAATTTCGCACCACCTCATACTGCTGCTCATTGAGCGGCGTCTCAAATGCATCGCGGACCTCTTCCTCCGTGACCTTTCCGCCCTGCCTCTTCGCCTGCTCCAGAAGCTCCTTCATATCGAGGAGAAACTGCTCCTCCGGACTCCGATTCTCTTCCATGTCATTCTCCCTGTGGCTTCGTCTCCGATTTTGGTATCATGCGCACGTGCCCATCCTTGTCAAAACAAGTGGGATCGCCGGTGCGCACGTGAATGTGCGTAAAAATATGATCCATGCAGTACTCATAATTTCCCTGACACTTGCTGCAGTAGCGGAACTCGAGATTCGGATCGTCAAGTTCTGTCCTGCCGCAGACGGCGCAGCGGTGGAGCGGCTGCCGGAAGTCGTGGTGGATCACCCTGCCGCGTTCTTCCGCACCGGAGCCGTTCTGCGCGCTGGCGCCGGTTTCGCCCGCTCCGCTGCTCTGCTTTTTCCATCCTGTCCGGTGCACATCATCTGTGTCCTTCCAGCGCCCGTCCCCGCCCGCTTTTCCATTGCCGGAGGCATGCATCCAGCCGTCCTCCCCGCGCTGCCAGCTGCCGGTGCGGACGCCGCGTCTATAATCGCTCTGCCGCTTCATCTGGCGCGGGTCAAGCCGCCTGAGGCTCCCGCTCCGGATCCAGAGCACAATGAAGTTCAGCAGGGATGCGATGATCGCGATGCGCACCGCAAAATTGCTGAATATCACATCGTACACGAGAAACGCGGCGTAGATGACGCCGAGCCACTTCACCCGGATCGGGATGATGAACATCAGCAGCACCTGCATGTCCGGAAACGTCACCGCATACGCCAGGAAGATCGACATGTTCACATAATAGGTGCTGAAATACCGGCTGTAATTGGCAAAATACGTGCCTGCCCCATACGCCGCAATGGTCCCCGGATCCACGAAGTAGGCGACGCCCATCATGATGAACGCGCCGAAGATTGTGAACAGCAGACCGCTGAAGATATAGACATTATACCGCCAGGTTCCCCAGGTCCGCTCGAGCGCCGTCCCGATGCTGTAGTAAAACAGCAGCATAATCAGAAAGAAGAACAGATTGTCCGTGGACGGCGGCACGATCACCCAGGTGATCAGCCTCCATATCTGCCCGTGCACGATCGCATACGGATTCAGCGTGAGATAATTCAGAAAATCCGCATTGATGAAGTACATCAGATAACCGAAGAAATAGCTGATGATGAGCGCAAGCGAAAGATTGCGGATCGCATATCTCCCCAGCTTTCTCTCCATCTTCCGGTCAAATTCATCAAATGACATAGAAAACTCCCTTCGCAGATCAGATTTTCGCCGGCCATGATTTTGCCAGCCCTGTTTCTGTCAGTCCCGATTCTGCCAGTCCTGATTTCGCCAGTCCTGATTTCGCCAGTCCTGTTTTCGCCAGTCCTGATTTCGCCAGTCCTGATTGACCAGTCATGACTCCTGCCTTCAAACCATTTACCCATCATACCGCACAATGACGAGTTTCTACTATAATTTAGACAAAATTAATCTTTTGTGGCAGGACCGTTCGTTGCTTTTTACATGCCCCGATTTTATAATCCCGTATGAATCCTGTGCAAGACTATTTTGTTATATTTTGCAGGAATGAGTACAACATATTGTATTCCCACACCTGCCAGCGAAATCGTCACACCATATCAATGATCGCACCATTGTAGAGATTTTCAGAAACTGAGGTTTTCATGATCAATCGAGACGATACATTAGGAATCGATATTGGCTCCACCACGGTCAAGGTCGCTCTTCTGGACCCGGACCATCACCTTCTCTTCTCCGATTACAAGCGTCACCACGCGGATATCCAGGCGACCCTGCGCGACCTCATTGCGGAGGCCTTCGACGCGTGCGGCGATGTCACGGTGCACCCGGTCATCACCGGCTCGGGCGGACTTGCGCTCGCAAACTGCATCGGCGTGCCCTTCACGCAGGAAGTGATCGCTGTCTCCACCGCACTGCAGGAGATTGCGCCGAAGACCGATGTCGCGATCGAGCTTGGCGGTGAGGACGCCAAGATTATCTATTTCGAAAACGGCACCGTCGAGCAGCGCATGAACGGCATCTGCGCCGGCGGAACCGGATCCTTCATCGACCAGATGGCTTCCCTGCTCCAGACGGACGCCGCCGGTCTCAACGAATATGCCAGGCACTACCAGTCCCTCTATACCATCGCGGCGCGCTGCGGTGTCTTCGCAAAATCAGACATTCAGCCTCTGATCAATGAGGGGGCTACGAAGGAGGACCTGGCCGCCTCGATCTTCCAGGCCGTGGTCAATCAGACCATCTCCGGTCTCGCCTGCGGCAAGCCGATCCGCGGCCATGTCGCCTTCCTCGGCGGCCCGCTGCACTTCCTCTCCGAGCTCAAGGCGGCGTTTATCCGCACGCTGAAGCTGGACGAGGAGCACACCATCGACGTGGACAACTCCCACCTCTTCGCCGCCATGGGCTCTGCCATGACCGCGCACGAGGACAACTTCATCACACTCGGCGCACTGCGTGACAAGCTCTCCGGCGATATCCACATGCAGTTCGAGGTAGCCCGCATGGACCCGCTCTTTGCAAGTCAGCAGGAATATAACGAATTCCAGGAGCGCCATGCTAGGGCAAGGGTGAAGAAGGGCGATCTCGCATCATACCGCGGCAACGTGTACCTCGGCATCGACGCCGGCTCCACGACCACGAAGCTCGCCCTCATCGGTGAGGACGGCAGTCTGCTCTACTCCTTCTACTCCAGCAACAACGGCTCCCCGCTCAAGACGGCCATCCGCTCCATCCGCGAAATCGACGAAAAGATGCCGAAGGACGCCAAAATCGTCGCCGGGTGCTCAACGGGCTATGGCGAGGCGCTGCTCAAGGCTGCCTTCCTGCTCGATTACGGCGAGGTCGAGACCATCTCGCATTACTATGCCGCGCAGTTCTTCGACCCTGATGTGGACTGCATTCTCGATATCGGCGGACAGGACATGAAGTGCATCCGCATCAAGAATCATGCCGTCGATTCCGTCACGCTGAACGAGGCCTGCTCCTCCGGCTGCGGGTCCTTCATCGAGACCTTTGCCAAGTCTCTCGACTACTTCGTCCAGGATTTTGCCAGAGCGGCCCTGTTCGCGGAGCATCCGATCGACCTCGGCACGCGCTGCACGGTCTTCATGAACTCCAAGGTCAAGCAGGCCCAGAAGGAGGGCGCGGAGGTGCCCGACATTTCTGCCGGCCTTGCCTACTCTGTCATCAAGAATGCCCTGTTCAAGGTCATCAAGGTATCCTCCGCCAGCGCGCTCGGCAAGAACATCGTGGTCCAGGGCGGTACCTTCTATAATGACGCGGTGCTCCGCGCATTCGAGAAAATCTCCGGCGGCAGCGTGATCCGCCCGGATATCGCCGGCATCATGGGCGCGTTCGGCGCGGCGCTGATCGCCCGCGAGCGCTATCACAACGCGGTGAATGAGGCGAAGGCCGCCGCCGTTCCCGCGGAAGCCTCCGTGCTGGCAGCCGAGAATTTTGCGAAGACCAATCTCGACACCGCAGCGGAAAACCAGAATAACATCATCACCGGAGGAGCGAACGCGTCTGCGGCTGCCCCGCTGTCATCCGACCCGGCGGAGCGCGCCTACGAGGAGGCGGTTGCGGACCGGCGTTACTTCCACTCCTCCATGCTCAGCTTCGAGCAGATCGAAAATCTCCAGTTTGAGACGAGCATGGCGCACTGCAAGGGCTGCAGCAACAACTGCCGCCTCACCATCAACCGTTTCACCGGCGGACGCCAGTTCATCTCCGGCAACCGCTGTGAGCGCGGACTCGGCAGGCAGAAGAACGCGAACGGCATTCCGAACCTCTACGAATACAAGCTGAAGCGGATCTTCGACTACGAGCCGCTGCCCGCTGACAAGGCGCCCCGCGGCACGGTCGGCATTCCCCGCGTGCTCAATATGTATGAGGATTACCCCTTCTGGGCCGTCTTCTTCCGGAAACTCGGCTACCGCGTGGTCCTTTCCCCGGCTTCGACACACCAGATCTACGAGCTCGGCATCGAATCCATTCCCTCCGAGTCCGCCTGCTATCCGGCAAAACTCGTGCATGGGCATATCGCGTGGCTGATTCATCAGAAGGTGGACTTCATCTTCTACCCTGCGCTGTTCTATGAGCGCACCGAGACAAGAGAGGCCGACAACCACTACAACTGCCCGATTGTCACCTCCTATTCTGAGAACATCCGCAACAATGTGGATGAAATCTCGAGCGGTCAGGTCACCTATCGCAATCCGTTCCTCGCCTTCACCTCCCTGCGCACCGTCACGGATGCGCTCGTCAATGAATTCTCGAAGGGCGGACAGGATCCGGAGCGCGCTGAGATTCAGGAAAAGGCTACCGGTGTCGTGATGCCGGAGCCGGACTATATCGCGAATCCCATTCCGGAGCAGGAAGTGCGCGACGCCGTCCGCGCCGGCTGGGAGGAACTTGCCCAGTGCCGCGAGGATATCCAGATGAAGGGCCGAGAGACGCTCCAGTACATGACAGAGCATCATGTGCACGGCATCGTCCTTGCCGGCCGCCCGTACCATGTCGACCCTGAGATCAATCACGGCATTCCGGAGATGATCAACTCCTACGGCATCGCCGTGCTCTCCGAGGATTCCATCTCCGAGCTCGGCGACCCGGAGCGCCCGATTGTCGCACTCGATCAGTGGATGTATCATTCCCGCCTCTACCGCGCGGCTTCCTTCGTGCGGACGCGGGACGATCTCGACATGATCCAGCTCAATTCCTTCGGCTGCGGCCTCGACGCCGTCACCACAGATCAGGTGAGTGACATCCTGACCGGCTCCGACAAAATCTATACCTGCCTGAAGATCGATGAGGTCAACAGCCTCGGCTCCGCGCGCATCCGTGTGCGCTCGCTCATCGCCGCGCTCCGTATCCGCGCGAGAAAACGGAGCGGCGCCTCCGATGCGCAGCTCCTGCGTGAGGCCAGAGCAGAGGCCTGCGGCGCCGCGCCGGAGGAGACTTCTGCCGCGGCAGCGGCAGGGGATTATACCTCTGTATCTGCTTCGTCCGCGCCAGAGAGCACGGACACCGCGTCTTCTGCCGCTGAGACAGCTGCAGCGGGCGGTAACCGTGAACAGAATACTGTATCTTATGCCGCAGAAAGCCGGGAGAGTCACGGTCTCTATGAAAACGAGGTGACGGGCCAAAGCCCGGCAGGCCGCGGCGTGCACTCCACCCGCATCCGGAAGGTGCCCTTCACGGAGAAGATGCGCGAGGAGCAGTACACCATCCTCTGCCCGCAGATGTCGCCCATTCACTTCGAGCTCATCGAGCCCGCCATGCGCTCCGTCGGCTACAATTTTGTCGTGCTCAGCAACGCGACGAAGAGTGCCGTTGACTATGGCCTCAAGTATGTCAACAACGATGCCTGCTACCCTTCCCTGTGCGTCGTCGGGCAGTTCATGGAGGCCCTGGAATCCGGAAAGTATGATCCGAACCGCACGGCCATCATCATGTCGCAGACCGGCGGCGTGTGCCGTGCCTCCAACTACATCGGGTTCATCCGCCGCGCTCTGAACAAGGCCGGCATGGATCAGGTTCCGGTCATCAGCGCGAACCTGTCCGGACTCGAGGACAACCCGGGCTTCAAGGTCAATCTCAAGACGCTGACCCGTCTTGCCTTCGCCTGCGTCTTCGGCGACGTGTTCATGAAATGCCTGTACCGCGTCCGCCCCTACGAGGCTGTTCCCGGCTCCGCGAACGCGCTGCATGAGAAATGGAAGGAAAAGGTCGTTGCTTTCCTGACCACCGTGAAGGGGCCGTCTCTCCATGCGGTGCAGTCCATGTGTAAGGAAATCATCGCAGATTTTGACAGACTGCCGCTCCGTGACGTGCAGAAGCCCAGAGTCGGCATTGTCGGCGAGATCCTGGTCAAGTACTCTCCTCTCGCCAACAATCATCTGGTCGATGTGCTCGAGCAGGAAGGTGCGGAGGCAGAGGTGCCCTCTCTCATGGGCTTCATGCTCTACTGCTTCTACAACCAGATTTACAAGGCAAAGGAACTCGGTACCTCGAAGAAGGCGGCGATGCTCTGCCGGGTCGGCATAGGCGCCATCCAGGCCTTCCTTGGGCCGGTCAACCGGACTCTCGCAAAATCGGCGCACTTCACGCCGTTCACGAGCATCTATGAGACGGTCGAGGACGCGGAATCCATCGTCTCCATCGGCAATCAGTCCGGCGAGGGCTGGTTCCTGACCGGCGAGATGGTCGAGCTGATCAAGAGCGGCACGAAAAACATCGTCTGCATCCAGCCCTTCGGCTGCCTGCCGAACCACGTGGTCGGCAAAGGTGTGATCAAGGCCATCCGCCGCGTCTATCCGGACGCCAACATCACCGCCATCGACTACGATCCCGGCGCGTCCGAGGTAAACCAGCTCAACCGCATCAAGCTCATGCTCTCCACCGCGCAGAAAAACCTGAGCGCAGGACAGCAAAAGGCCGCCAATTGAGAAAGAGGCTGAGATCCATTCGCATGGGTCTCAGCCTCTTTATCAATTTCTCTGTTTCACTGCTTCCATTGAAGCGCTTCTATTGAATGAAGCGCTTCAATGGAAGCATCTCTTCTGAAGGTTCTCTTTTAAGTGAATCAGGCCTCAGCAAAAATATCTGTTGCATACAGCAGACGCAGTGGCGCACAGCCTGACCGGCGAAAGGCAGTAAATTTCCAGTCAGGCGTCGAGAAACTGCTCTATTTCCTTCCAGTAGACAGCAAGAATATCGTCCGTGTTCCGATAGATTTCATGCTTCGCGCCGCGCATCACGCACAGGCGGCCATGCTCTCCGATACTCTCGATGAAATGATTCTGTCCGCCGGGCAGAACCGTGCCATCCTTCTCCGCCTGAAACAGCAGCACCGGTATTTTTACTGCCGCACAGTTGTCCGGCTTGGCGATGTCACGCGTGAGCTTCAGGAATTCGAGTGACGTCTTCACCGAGGCACCGCTCATCTGATTCTCCTGATGCGCGCACTGCTCGCGGAACCAGTAGTCATACCGCTCGCGGCAGTTTGTGCAGCTGTTTTCAAAATCCGGCTTTGTCTCCCATCCGTGCGCTCCGGGCATAAAATTCCCGCCCTTTCCGAACAGAATCAGCAGCCGCGCCGCAAGCTCTGCCTGCCACACCGGCGTACTGCCGCTGTCGAGCTGCAGCATCGGCGAAGTGAGAATCGCCTTGTCAAAATCATCCGGATAATGCTCGATCAAATCCGCGCCGACAGCGCCGCCCATGGAGTGCGCAAACAGAATCAGCTTCCGCGCCCATTCTGAACCCTTCGCTTCTTCTGCTGCATTAGATGTGGGCTGAGCCACATTCCCTGCTCCTTTGGACGCAGTCCGAACGGCATTCTCTTCTCCATTGGATACGGGCTGAACAGCATTTCCTGCTCCATTGGATGCAGGTCGAACGACATGTTCCACGAACGCGTGCAGATCCGCAATCAGACTCCGATAATCTCCAATATGAACCAGGCTGGGGATCTTTGTTTCATGATAGGACAGGCCGTGGCCGCGCTGCTGATACAGCCAGACATCATAGCCCAGATGCATGAAATACCACACCGTCTCGTAGAACTTCCGGACTCCCTCTGAAAATCCATGCACCAGGACAATCGTCCCCCGATGGCCTGTGCTCCGGACATCTTCCTCTGTCAGCGAGATATGCTCGTAATACATCGGCTGCCCGTCCACCCTCGCGTAATAGCCTGTCTTACGCCGTGCCACTACATAGGGCGTGATCACCGAATCCATCGTCTCTGAAAAATCCTTAGCCGGAAAAATCTGTACCATCCCCTGACCCTCCAAATACATTTGTCATGCAAGATCAATTGTAGCAAAAACCGACGCCCTGTGTCATACATAAAAAACAGAGACCACGCATCTCTGCGCAGTCCCTGCTTTTATTGCCTGCTCGTTTGCGCTTCGCGCAAACACTTTTGGCCTGTCATAGCCTGCCAGATTGTGCGTAGCACAATCTGGCGTTTTTCGGCTGATGCTCTGCATCAGCCGAAAAACCATTACTTGCCCAGCTGAGGATCGTCATTGCCGGAATCAGAAGCAAACATCTCCAGCATGTTGATCGGATCGTCGTAGTCAGCGAGCCAGCCCTCACGAGCCACGCCGAAGTTGCCGGACTTACGATCATTCAGGAAGGTCTGCCAGTCCTCAGACTGAATCTCAACCTGGATACCGATCGCACCGAGGTCCTGCTGAATGAGCTGTGCGACAGCCTGATGGCCGCTGCCGTCGTTCGTCAGATAAGTGAAGGAGATCGGCGTGTCAGCGGAAAGCATGCCGCTGTCATCGAAAGTATAACCAGCATCCTCGAGAAGTTTCTTGGCCTCAGCAAGGTTGCCATCCGGATCCACGGAGTAATCCTTGTAGTACCCGGTATCGACAGGATAGGTATAGGCATCGGTGTTGGCCTTGAACGTGCCGCCGTTGCCGTCGCTCATACCGGTCGGGATGAAGGAAGTAGCGACTTCCTGATCCGTCTGACCGACCGTATCGACAATATACTGACGGTCGATCAGGAGACCCATCGCACGTCTCATCTCTGCTGCCTGCTTCGGGGTCTTGCCGTCAAACATCGGATCATTCACATTAAATGCGACATAGTAAGTACCAAGGTTCGGGATGACATGGAACTCAGGCGTATCCTTGAGGTTTGCAACCTCATCGGTCGGAACGGAATCCGCATAGTCAATGTCGCCGGACTGGAATGCAGCAAGAATCGCGGTGTCATCAGCGGAGAGCATGAAGTGAAGCTCGTCGACAGATACATTCGCTGCATCATAGAAGTTCGGGTTCTTGACATAGACCATAGACTCGTTGTGCTTCCACTCCTTCAGCGTGTAAGCGCCGTCGGTGACGAAGCCAGCCTCGGTAGCCCAGGAGCCAGGCGTGCCAGCCTTGACTGAATCGAACGCAGCCTGCGGAACCGGCATGAATACCGGGAATGCAAGCAGGCTCATCATGTAAGGGCAGGGAGCAGTGAGCTTGAACGTAACCGTGTTGTCGTCCGTAGCCTGTGCGTTGATTTCTGTGGAGCCATCTGCACTGTAGCCGTCAAAAACAGCGAACAGATAGGAATAATCCGAAGCCGTGTTCGGATCGGCAGCCAGCTTCCAGGAATTGACAATGTCATTGGCGTTCAGATCAGTACCATCGGACCACTTGAGACCGGTCTTCATCTTGATGGTGTAGGTCAGTCCGTCGTCAGAAACCTCCGGATCGCCGTCAGCCAGCGCCGGGACGATCTTGCCGTCCTTGTCATAGGTGTAGAGACCGACAAAGGAGTTTGCCGCAAGTGCTGCACCATCGACCGTGCTGTTCAGCTGAGGGTCAAGGTGATCCGGCTCGGAAGCAAGGTTGATGCTGAAGACATCGGCATTCTTGCCGTCCTTCTTCGCATACATGAAATACTTGGTGCCGAACACCGTTGCAAAATCTCCGCTCCACGCCGTGTTCTCCATATAGAGATCATTGTAGTAGTAAATCGGAAGAATTGCGCCGGTCGCCATCAGCATATCCTCTGCCTGATGCATCTTCGCGACACGGTCCGTCAGATCGGTGTCCTGACGAATCTCATTGATCAGATTGTCATAATCCGACCAGTCCGGTGCAGCCGGGTGATCAGCAGACGCCTTGAACTCGATGCTGTCCGGCCACGCGCTCGTGCTCTCCGCAGCGGTCGTTGCAGCCGTCGTGGAGCTCTCCGTTGCCGACTCTGCAGCCGCCGTGGTTGCTGCCGCCGCCTCACTGCCTGCGGTAGAAGCCGCTGCAGGGGCCTTGGAAGCATCCGCGCATCCTGCAAGCAGAGTTGCGGCAGTCGCACCAACAAGAACCAGTGCTAATGCTTTCTTTTTCATAACTGTCCTCCTTGTGAAAATAGATATCGAATGAATCCCGCCAATCGGGTTTCATTCATAATACGGAAAACGTTGATATCGTTATGATCAGTAACGGAAATCTTTCATTGCAAATCTGCAATTTCAAATCACAGATTCCCGTATGATACATAACTGAAACCTTAGTTTTCCGGTATTACCGATTTTAGTAATCTGTGGCTCCGTATCGCCAGAACAAACGTCCATGTCAGTAACGGCTTTACAAACTCTTACTAAATCCTTACTTGTTCCAGCACGCAACCATATGGCCGTTGCCGCGGTCAGTGAGCGGCGGCATCTCTTTGCCGCACTGCTCCGTCGCGTGGCGGCAACGCGTCCGGAATGGACATCCTGACGGCATATGGAGCGGCGACGGAACATCGCCCTCGAGGATGATCCGCTTTGACTCCCTCGCCCGCTTCGGGTCCGGAATCGGCACCGCGGACAGCAG
>Ga0256406_1003623_pt1 | contig 18911 bp, 17 predicted proteins | sample RumenRJG_03DNA_FD_185986 | JGI IMG/M metagenome (GOLD analysis project Ga0256406, IMG submission 185986) | Bovine rumen microbial communities from Lethbridge, Alberta, Canada - RJG_03 | ecosystem: Host-associated > Mammals > Digestive system > Stomach > Rumen | place: Canada: Alberta | collected...
CCTTTTGGGATTTTTCTCTTGAGAATACCGGGCGGACACAAATAGTATCAATCCAGTATCAAGAGCAGTATGGACGGGCAAAAAAGCCTGTATTCATGCGGGTTTTCGCCGTTTCGAGCGTCATTCCAGCTCTTCGATTGAAAAGGGGTTAGAGGTCCATAGATCCTATATCAGCGTGTGAAACAGTTCACTTCTGAACTGTTCTTTTCTGATTCATGAATTTACGGATGATTTGAATGTCATTTTATTGTCACGAGTGACAATATCATTATGCCGTTAATCACTTGGCATTGCAAGCAAATAATATATGTCTTCAAAAATTTAGGCCGCAACAAACGTCGTAATGGCAAATATAAACGCCACTATATCAGCCAGTACTGCTTTTCTAAAAAGGCTATACTTTTTTACTGTAATCTGACTATTTACAACAATCTCTTCAGCTAAATCACGAATGAGAATATCATTTTTGAAATCGTCATCCCCTGGATAATAATTATTAACGACATTATCTATGTATTCTTCTGCACTGGACATCTTGCTGATATCTCCAAAAAATACTAGATTGAGTTTTTTACTATTACTTTTTTCTTCGTCTTTAACTACATTCTTCCCTAGGTTTGGAAAGAATGTAATAAGGCATAACAGACTGGATAAGATAAGAACTATAACAGTAATAGTCGTTAGAACTTTCGCGCTTTGAAAAAGATTTATTACAACCGCTATTAGAGCTATATTGACAGCGATCATCCCGGCGGATTTCGCCTCGGCAAAATTAAGCCACGAATTAGTTCTTTCGAGCTGTTTTTCAAAAAAGGCCGTAGGGTCTCCTGTTTGTGACTCCTGCTTGCTAATTTGGTCTGTATTTTTTCCTATCGGTTTCGTATTGTCTTTCCCCATCATACCCATGAGCATATGCCTTCAAAATCAGCCTCTGTGTTTTACCGCATAATAAGAGTTCATATGCATTTAACATTTCATCTGCCGTACGAACGTTTTCAAGCAATACATTTTTCATATCAATAAATGAACTTGGAACTCCAACACAGAGTAACGGCATACCATTTTTCTTTTCAGTAGTATAGAAGTGTTGGTCCGATTCTTTGATTCGTTTAGCATCTAACCAAGCACCACCGTAAACATTACAACCTCTTTTCTTATAATCAAAGGGGACAACTACTTTTAGCCGTCGGCTATATTCTCCCGTGAAATCAGTTTCTTTAGCTTCCATCTCCTTAACGAGTTCCCTGCTAGCCGCGACAATCTCGATTTCTACCGGAGAGGGTTTTACTGTAGGGATGATACATATCTTCGAAAACGGATAATATTCTTTTAACTGGTTAAAATCTTTTTTGATATCTTCATAGTACTGCCTATAATCAAACAACCTCTGTATAGCCTCTCCAAGCACCATTGTAGTTATTTTGATGAGTATTAATTATCAATTTCTTCTGCTCCGATTGGCGAAGAAGTTCTCTATACCCAACTCGTGTACGATATGCCTCCTGGTCCTTAATCTTTTCAAAATTTTCTGCCCACAATGGCTTATTATTTTTCAAATACTCATAAATTTCTCTTGATACAACCAGCTGATTTTTTCCTGCAAACTCATCTTCATAATGATCAGCCTGAGTTACAATACTTCCTAAGAGAAGATTATCCTTCTCTCCTCTTGCTCCAATTTTAGTAGCAAATAAATTGCCAATTGATTCCCCAATCCCCACAGTGACCTCATATTCCTGAACTTTATCGATAATTCTCAATCCGGTCTGTACTGCATCGACAATGCAATTATAGTTTCCATAGTTATGAAAAAGTGCTTCTTCTCGATCACCCTGAAACTGAATATGCACACCATGATTATTTTTAACAGTAACATACATTGACGTTAAAATATTCTGTGTTTTTATTGCCATTTGTTCAAGATTTGAGTCATCTTCCTCAAATTGTTCCGTAAATCCTCGTACGTCTGAGAAGAGTGGTATGCCATATAATTTCTTGCAATTTTTCTTAGAGAGATTGCTAAAGTCAACGATTTGTCTCGCTTCGGAAAAATTTATAGCAGTCAAATTAAGCCTATTTGCATATGACCGGGCGTATTCCAATTCTTTGGTAACATCGATTCGTCTCCGGAGTTTATTAATCAGTGTACTAGCATAATATTTCTGATCATATTTTTGAATTTTATCACTATTAATAATTTCAAAAACTCTCTTGTAGTCTTCGTCAAGACTTTCATAAATATCAGACGAAATGCTTATATATGCTGGTCTAGTGAGGCCTTGAAGTTTAGCTGCATAGTTTGCGGCATATCCGATAGAAGTCTCTTCGTCCATATCCTCTGCAGTATAAGTGAAATCGTAAAATTTCCCGTAACATGCTCCTATCTGAATCGAAAAATTGATGAGAGTTTTATACTTTGAGACCTCACGATTTAGATATGATGAAAGCTGATTAGCATACCCGGAAATCTCTGCTACAACTGGAAATGCATTCTCAATATTGTCAAGCACATACATATGAAGCCGTGCACCAGTGACTTTCTCTACGTGAAATATAGTGCCATAATGTTTTTTTCCAAATGCTTCAATACACGAAAAGTAAGTATCAAGCTCATGAATTGAATGAGTGACCGTTCCCGTTCTCTTCTCTTCGTCTAACACAATATTGTCAAAGTTTACAATGTTAATATAAAAATGTAGCCCTTCATATTTCTTCATCCGGCAAGCCCTTTCTAAAATGCAATATCATCTTCGGATATTATTATACCATATATATGCCATTTATTCCATTTAGCATACAATATATTGTGTTTTATATTCTGTTCCCTCATGCAACAAATCTCTCGGTCTCGCCGTTTGACAATACTCCATTATTTATTACGACAGATTCCGCCCGAACAGAATCAGGACCGTTCCGGCCGCGGCACCGTACAGAACGCTCATGACGACCGTCTGGCGCAGTCCCTTCTTCACACGGTCCATGCGGAGAGCGCCATAGTTTTGACTGATGAACGTGGCAATCGCAGTCGCCATCGCGTCAAACGGGCAGAGAAACAGCTGCTTCAGCTTCGTTCCGGCTGTAAACCCGGACACATACACACTTCCGAGGCTGTTATTCGCTGACTGCATGACCATCGATCCGATCGCGGTGATGGAATACTGAAGTCCCATCGGCAGTCCCATGACAATGAGCACCTTTGCCGTGCCGCCGTCAAAACTCCGATCTTCACGGAAAATATGAAGGATCGGAACCTTCCGCAGGATATAGATAAGACAGAAAAGTCCGGAGAGCGCCTGGGAAGCAATGGTGGCAATCGCCGCGCCTGCGCATCCCCAGTGCAGAACCGCGATGCAGAACATATCGAGGAAGATATTGAGGAAGGTGGAAATCGCAAGGAAAATGAACGGTGCACGGCTGTTGCCGACGGCACGCAGCATTCCCGCGGTCATGTTGTAAAGGATTGTGAACGGAATCCCGAGGAAAATGATGAGGAGATAAGAATATGCATTATCGATGATGTTCGCCGGCGTCTGCATGAGGCGCAGAATCGGCATGCAGAGAATTGCCGTCACGGTCGTCATAATGACGGCCAGCGCCGCGCTCAGAATGATGGAGTGAAACACATAGCGCCGCACGCCCTTCCCGTCATTCGCGCCAAAACGCTGTGAGATCGGTATGGCAAAGCCGGCACAGGTGCCGATGCAGAGGCCCAGAATCAGAAACTGAACGCTCGAGGAGGAACCGACTGCCGCCAGAGCGTCCGCGCCGAGCATCTGCCCGACTATCATCCCGTCGACCATGTTATAGGCCTGCTGGAAGATATTCCCGAGAAGAAGCGGCAGCATAAAACTCACAATGAGGCCGAGCGGATTTCCATCTGTCAGGCTCTTCACCGCACTTTTTCCGGCACGGCTTCCGGCTGCACTCTCCCTTACATTCGTATTTTCATCTGAATTGGCCGAACTTTTCATCTGATTTTTGTCCTTATCTGCATATAACAGGTTTGATCCGGTATCATCCGTTTTATCTGCGCCAGTCTGCAGACCGAATGTCCCAACCTGCCGACTGAATGTCCCGGTCTGCGGCATGGGCAGTCCGCGGAAGTTTACCAAAGATGCCGCTGTTTTCTCCTTCACTTCTGTCACGCGAGGTATTTTTTCAGAGTCTTTCTCACAGCTCCCTTTCCGGCAATTTCCCCGGCAAACATCTTCTCGATTTTGACGCCGATGCCGGCTTCGTAAAGACTGATACCGAAAATATTCGCATTGGAGAGAATCGGACGGAGTCTCTTCCGGATGCTCTCCGGGCTTTCCCCTCCTCCGAGGCGGATTCCGTCTTCCTGTCCCACTCCCAGTGCCGCCTGCAGCTCCGGAATCATCGGGTCCGGCGCGAGTTCAAACGGTTCACCCTCATCATCCACTGCGAGCAGATACCGGAGCCAGCCAGCGATGGCAAGCGGAATACCCGTCAGCCGTTCCGCACTTCCATACCGCTTCACATAGGATTTGATGGTCTCTCCGAACCGGATTCCCACCATCTGGGAAATGTCCACCGCAATCCTCTGCGATGTGTCCCCGAGATACGGGTTCGGCATCCGGACATGAATCACTTCATCGAGGAATGCCTTCGGAGACAGAATACCGGGATCCGCCACGACCGGAAGCCCCTCCGTATAGCCGATCCGGTGTGCCAGCCTCGAAAGCTCGGGGTCCTTTATTCCGTCCGCGAACAGCTCATACCCGAGCATGCAGTCATAGGTGCACAGTGCCGTATGAATCGGATTGAGGCAGGTGCAGACCTTCATTCTCTCCGATTTATTCACCGTCTCGCGGTCCGTCATATAGACGCCTGCATCCTCAAGCGGCGGCCGCCCGTTCGGGAACGAATCCTCGATCACAAGGTACTGTGCCTTCTCCGCATTGCCGAACGGAGCGATGAAGGTTTTCCTCTCCGTCTGCACGATATCCATATCTTCGATACCGAGCGACGTGAGTCTTAACGCCACTTCCGGCTCCGGCCGCGGCGTGATCTTGTCGATCATTGTCCACGGGAAGGCGACCTTCTTTTCATCGCACAGATAATCCTCGAACTCCTTCTCGCAGTATCCCCTTCGGATCCACTCCCGCGCGACCGTAAGCACCGCTTCTTTCAGCCGCTCCCCGTTGTGAGAGCAATTGTCCATCGATACGAGTGCGAGCGGATACCGGCCCGCCCTGAAGCGTCTGTAGAGCATGGAAGTGACGATCCCCATCGCAAGCAAAGGCCGATCCGGCCCGTTTTCAAAATCTGCCTGCGCTGCCTTTGAAAAGCCCCCGTCTGCCCGGGTGAGCGAATAGCCCTTCTCCGTGATGGTAAACGATACCATCTGAAGGCTCGGGGCCGCAAAAACTTCGGAAAGCCTCTGCCAGTCCTTCTCAAATCCGGGCGAGGCCAGAACCGCCTCCGCAAACGGTGCCAGCACGCGCTTGTCCTGTGATCCGTCGTTATTGAGAATGACGCTCAGCTCAAGATTGTCATACGGATTATAAATCTTTCTCACAACATCAAAATCAAAGGTCTCCGCGCAGATGATGCCGGAACCGAGCTTTCCCTCCTCCATCAGTCTGTCCGCGATGCTCCCGATGAAGATACGAAAAATATTGCCGATTCCGAAATGGACCCAGGTCGGGTTCCTGCGGGCGCTCTCCCGTACTGCCTGCACATCATAGTCCGGAAGGGCGACCCCTGCTCTCCTCCAGCTTTCCCTGTCTTCTATTCCATCCAGTGTTAATTTCATATATTCCTCCAGCAGCGTTCCTTCCCGATTTCTGTTTTTCCTCAGCCTGCAGCGGTCTGCGCTTTCCGGCTGCTCCTTGCTCTATTTCATTATCGCATCCAAGGCGCCCATTGTGCACTATTTCACAGTCGTACCCTGCGTCTTGACTCCTCCGCATCAAATGCAATGCTGTCTGTCATGGAGAAAGTAATCCGTCTGACAGAAAAATGAAAACATCCGAAACGAAAAAGAGGATCCTCCATTTGGGAAGACCCTCTTCTCTCAAGTAAACTGCAGGAAATACTGTCAGGTATCGCCGCTAGTCATAAACGCAATCAGCTTTTCGCTGTCCTCCGGCTCATAGGCTACAAGCTCCATCTCCGGAATGGTTGCATCGGAAAAGATTTTTGTCAGCGATACGTATTGGGAAAGCTTTGACTTCAGGTTCAGGCGGTCCCCTTCGCCGGTCACCAGCTCAACCCTGCCCTTGCAGGAATCGATGACCTTAAAGAGGCCCTCCACGTTTTTCACATTCATCAGTTTCATGACTACACCTCCTGCCGCCTAATTTGCGGCATCCGCGGGAGGAACCCCCGAATGGACTTTCTCCCGGATCGGGGCCATGGTTCCGCTGAAGCTCCTGGGCTCCGCTGGAACTTCTGACTCCGCTGGGACTCCCGGCTCCGTCATAACCAGGGTCAGTTTGAAAGTAACGTATCGACGTCCCTTTCAAACCTACTCTTCCCCTCCTTCGGATCCTCCGTCTCTCTTGAACTTCAAAATAGCCCAAATACCAAAGGCGGCGCCTGCCGCCAGAAAGAAGACTGAGGCCACGGTAAGCATTATGTTGCCCTTCTCCGGCCAGATCTGCAATCCCAGATAAGCAAGATACCCTGCCACCAGAATACGCAGACTCAGCGCCATCAGAGGATTTTTTCCCCCGCCGCTCATGATTTTCCTGTCTTGTGATTGGAGACGACATCGAAGATGACGGCTGCAAGAAGCACTGCGCCCTTGACGATATACTGGAACTGATCGGGAAGGCCAAGAATGGACATACCCATGTTAATGACGCCAAGCAGAATAGCGCCGACCATGATGCCGGGCACCGTTCCGGAACCGCCGTATGCAGAAGCACCGCCGATGAAGCAGGATGCGATAGCGTCCATTTCATAGGAATTGCCCATGTTTCCGTCGACAGAACCGATCCTTGCACCGACGAGAAGACCGGAGAGGCCTGCCAGCACGGACATCAGGAAGTAAGCCCAGAAGTATACCTTGCGGGGGTCAATTCCGGAGAGCTTTGTCGCCTTCTCATTTCCGCCGACGGCGTAGAAGTGGCGGCCAAAAACAGTCTGGCTGGTCAGAAATGCAAAGATGAGGACAACAGCGAGAATCCAGATGACCATGACCGGAATACCCTTGTAGCCCATAAGGCGGGAGGAATAGGCAACGATCAGGACATCAAAGATGGCAGCTTTTGCAATAGTGGAACCCATGGAAGAGACTTCATATCCCTGCTTTTCCTTCTTTGTCCGGTCCAGAATCATGTACACGGTCAGTCCGACCGCAATAATGATGCCGACGACCAGGGCAGAGACACAGTGCTTGTTTGTATCCACGCCCGGGATCTGAATGTAGGAGGTAAACAGATTCAGGAAGCCGTTGTCCATGATGGCAATGGTTCTGGAGTCCAGAATCACACGGGCGATGCCGCGGAACAGGAACATGCCTGCCAGCGTGCAGATGAACGGCGGGATGTGGATATAACCGATAAGCCATCCCTGCCATATACCGATAGCACAGGAGACCAGCATGGCAACCAGAATCGCGGTGCCGGCACCGCCTCCGACGTCCATGATCTTGGCCGCAAGGGCTGCAGAGAGGCAGAGCGTGGAACCGACGGAAAGATCGACGTTGCCGCCGGTCAGGATGCACAGCAGCATGCCGCAGGCCATGATCAGAACATAGGCATTCTGCAGAAGCAGGTTGGATATATTCTGTGAATAGACAAGTCTTCCGCCTGTCAATATCGTGAACAGGACGAAGACCAGCACCAGGGCAAGAACCATGGTGTATTTCTTGATAAATGCACTGACTTTCATAGGTAATAGCCTCCAAAGATCACTAATTTGGATTTCAGACTGCCTTTCCGGCCTTTGAGGAGTCGCTGGAGAGGATAGTACTCATGATCTTCTCCTGCGTTGCCTCCTCTGCGGTGAACTCGCCAACCATCTTCCCTTCATTCATGACGTAGATCCTGTCGCACATACCCAAAAGCTCCGGCAGTTCCGAGGAGATCATAACGACAGCCTTTCCCTGAGATACCATTTCATTGATGATCTGGTAAATCTCGTACTTGGCGCCGACGTCGATACCTCTTGTGGGCTCATCCAGGATCAGTACATCCGGCTCTGCAAACATCCACTTGGCAAGCAGGACTTTCTGCTGGTTGCCGCCGGACAGGTTCCCCGCATTCTGCTGAATGCTCGGGGTCTTGGTGTGCATGGCTTTGACGTAGACTTCCGCCTTCCGGTTCTCCTCCTTGACGTTGAGAATACCGTATTTGGAAGCAACCTTGTCCATTCTTGCCAGTGTTGTATTCCTTGCGATAGTCTCATCCAGAATGAGGCCGTTGGTCTTCCGATCCTCTGTTGCGTAGGCAAGGCCATGCCGGATGGCATCCGCCTCGTCCTTCAGGTGAACTTCTTTTCCGCCGATGAACTCCTTCCCGGAGATGTGGGAGCCATAGCTTTTTCCAAACAGGCTCATCGCCAGTTCGGTCCGTCCTGCACCCTGAAGTCCCGAGAAACCGACCACCTCTCCCTTGTGAACGTTAAAACTGACATGATCATCCATACATTTTTCCGTGTAGACCGGATGATAGACTGTCCAATCCTTACAGGCAAAGAGGATTTCTTTTCCTATTTTGTGCTCACGCTTCGGATACCGGTCGGTCAGCTCTCTTCCGACCATACCCCTGATGATCCGGTCCTCGTCGATGCTGTGGTCCGGGTTTTCCATCGTCTCAATGGTCTGGCCGTCGCGCAGAATCGTGATCTCATCCGCGCAGTAGGCAACTTCGTTCAGCTTGTGAGTGATGATAATGGAGGTGATGCCCTGCTTCTTGAAGTCAAGGAGCATATCAAGCAGCATCTTCGAATCCTCCTCGTTCAGAGAAGATGTGGGCTCATCCAGGACCAGGAGCTTGCAGTTCTTCGAAAGCGCCTTTGCGATCTCGACGAGCTGCTGCTTGCCGGTTCCGATATCCTTGATCAGCACATGGGAAGACTCCTTAAGGCCAACCCGCTTCATCGCATCCTGTGCCTCTTTAAAGGTCTGATTCCAGTCAATGGTGCCCCGCTTCGTGCGGCGCTCATTTCCCATGAACATGTTTTCGGCGATCGTGAGCTCAGGGATCAGCGCAAGCTCCTGATGAACAACCGCAATGCCGGCCTTTTCAGAATCACGGATGCTGTGGAATTTCTGAATCTGTCCGTTGTAAATGACATCTCCGGTGTACTGTCCGCAGGGAATGGTCCCCGACAGGACCTTCATCAGGGTGGACTTGCCGGCGCCGTTCTCCCCGACGAGGGCGTGGATCTTGCCGCGCTCCACCTTGAAGTTGACATTGTTCAGCGCTTTCACGCCCGGATACTCCTTCACAATGTTCTTCATTTCCAGAATAATGTCCGCCAAGTGAATACCTCCTATACAGGCGAAAAAGAGCAGGCGGGGCAGCTTTCCCCCCGCCCGCTCTTCGTACTGTGATTGCTGTCTTTCCTCAGAGCTTCAGATTACTCCACCGGATGAAGATATCCGTCTGCATCCTTTGTGTAGTAGCCGGTGTCAACCAGCTCTGCATCCATGTTGTCCTTGGTCACAACCGTAGGAACAAGCAGGTAAGAGGGGATGATGCCGGTGCCATTGTCATAGGAAGATGTGTCATAAGTGCAGTCAAAGTCCCAGCCGGACTTGTCAATCAGAGAGGCATCCGGTGTCTCGCCGTTCAGGAGGGCAACTGCAAGATCCAGGGTTGCAACCGCCTCGTTTGCCACTGCTTTGTAGACCGTCATGGTCTGCTTGCCGTCAACGATGTTGGCGAGGTTCGCCTCATCACCATCCTGTCCGGTGATGATTACCTGGTTGCTTCCTGCGTAGTCGGACTCAATGGCCTGCGTAACGCCGAGCGCCGTAGAATCGTTGGAGCACAGCGCCACATCCAGCTGTGTTCCGTCGCTGTAGTAGGAGCCGAGGATATTCTGGAAACGCTTCATGGCAGTGGAGGTGTCCCACTGTGCCGTTGCTACCTGATCAAACTCGGTCTGGCCGGACGGGACCACAAGAGTGCCGGCATCCAGGTACGGCTTTAAGGTGTCATACGCGCCGTTGAAGAAATAAGTGGCGTTGTTATCTGCAGGATCGCCTGCGGTGAATTCGATGTTGTAGGTCTTGTCACCTGCATTGGCAAGATCGAGCTGATCGGCGACGAACTGACCCTGCAGTTTACCTACAGTGTAGTTATCGAAGGAAATGTAATAGCTGATGGCATCGGTGTTCATGATCAGACGGTCATAGGAGATTACGGGGATGCCGGCTTCCTTTGCGGATGCAAGCACCTGAGAGAGTGCCTCGCCATCGATGGCTGCCACCACCAGAAGATCAACGTTGTCTGCGATCAGACCCTCGATATCATTGTTCTGCTGCGCGGACTTATTGTCGGAATAGGTCAGCTCCACATTGTAGCCCTTGCTCTCGAACTGCTCCTTAAGATAGGAGCCGTCGCGATTCCATCTCTCAAGGCTCTTGGTGGGCATCGAGATACCGATGGTCATCTGGGAAGAATCCGCTGTGGTTCCTGCCGCCTCCGTTGATGCAGTATCCGCTGCCGCCTCCGTTGATGCCGCAGTGTCTGCAGTAGCGGAAGCCACAGAGGAAGCGGAAGAACTGCCGGAAGAAGATCCGCAGCCTGCCAGCATTCCAGCCGCCATTGTGGCACAAAGCATTGCGCTGATAAGTTTCTTATTCATAAGTACTACCCTCCTTTTTCGAAATGCCGCTGCATTTCTCACATACCGTCATTCTATCATCTGATATGCACAACAAAAATATGCCATTTTTGTCATTTGTTGTACACATCGCACACATTAAAATCAAGGCGCAGCCCCGAATCTGCACTTTTTTAACAAAGCGGGCCGGAGAACAAAAAAATCCTGTTCTCCGGCCCGCTTCCCTGTTACTTATTTTGCTACTCTTTCCGCTTATTCTGTTTCTGTACTCTCTGGGTTCTCTGTTTTCTCTGTGCTCTCTGCATTCTCCATATTTTCTGTGCTTCCCGCATCCCCCACATGCAGGTACACATCCTCACGGTTGTGGAAACCGCTCTGAATGATGACGGCATCCAGGTTGTCCTCCGAGACGGCAATGGGACTGATTGCAATGTACGGTATCTCATAACTTCCGTCGCTTATCGTCTCATCTGTCTCCGGCTGTTTCCCGTCTGCCATCTCCACTGCGACCCGGGCAGCCTGTCCTGCCAGCTTCTCAATGGGTTTGTAGATCGTCACGGTCTGCGTGCCTTCCACAATACGCTGGCAGGCAGCAAGGTCCGCATCCTGTCCGGTAACGATCTTCTTCCCGGCAAGTCTCCTCTCCGCGAGTGCCCGCACCACCTGCCCCGCAATCGAATCATTCCCGCACATGAAAGCATCCGCACCTGTCAGATCCTCCACATGCTTTGTGAGATAGTCAAAAGCCTCCGTATCATCCCAGTTTGTACAGGACATGGTGTCAATCATCGTCATGCTGCCCCCGATCGCACCGTCAAAACCTTCCTGCACCATATCCACGTTGTGATCCGTCGGGGAGCCGCAAAGCTCCATGTAAGTCCCGCCGTCGGGAAGTGCTGCGTTGATGGCCTGTGCCATGTACTCGCCCACTTTATAATTATCAAAAGTGATGTACAGATCCGTATCCGCATTCTCAATGATTCGGTCGTAGGAAATGACAGGGATTCCCGCCTTATGTGCGCTGTCCACGCTCTCGGAAAGTTCCGACCCGTCGATGGCGATGATCACCAGTACCTCGACTTTGCTGTCGATCATGTGCTGAATCACCTTCTTCTGTTCCTGCGGATCACCGTTTGCATTGCCGACTAAAACGTCCGCTCCGAGCTCCTGCGCCGTGGAAGTGAAGATATCACGGTCCCGCTCCCAGCGCTCGATGACATAGGAGTCAAAAACGATCCCGATGCGAGGTTTGCTTTCCTTTGCCGCTTCTGTCTGCGTCCCTCTGTCATCCCGCGTGCCCCCGCAGCCTGCAGCCAGCATTGCCGCTGCAAGGAGCAGAGCACATACTGTAATACGGTCTACCCGTCCCATTTTCCCCCCTGTTTTCACTCTGCCCGATTTCCTTTCAGACAATCTTCACAAAATTATCCTAACGTAATCCCGTTTTTCCCTATTATAATGGCTTCATGAAAAAAAAGAAAAATTTCGATGAAAAAAAGAGCCGGAGCGGAGCCCTGCCATCCGACGCGGTACGGCGTCTGAACCGCAGTATTTTGATCCTCTCGATTGCCATCATAGTGCTGGCAGTTGGGACAATCATGTCCTTTCTGCTCTATCACCGGCATATGAATTCCATCCTTGCCACAGCTGACAGCAGCACTTCATTCCGCCGGCACTTTTCCTATGTCGGAGACTCCACAAGTTCCTTCCAGAACGCTGTCTACGATGCTGCATCAAAGGAGGCCGCCGCAAACGGCGATTATGTGGAGTCTGTCGGAGCCTCTCTCGAAGTGTCCTACACTCCGGAAGAACTCATGAACATCGCCGCAGCCTCCGTCCCGGACGGCATCATTGTCAACGCGGTCAACAACGCGGACATGGAAGAAGCCGTGAACCGTGCGGCACAGCAGAATATCCCCGTCATCTGCGTCGGAACGGACATCTATGGGTCCCGTCGGACAGGGTACGTCGGTATTTCCTACTACACTCTGGGACAGGCCTATGCACAGTGCATCCTGCCTCTTGAACAGGACAGGCTGCAGAATGTCCTCGTCATCAAGAGCCCGGAAGAACACACCACAGGGGCTGCACTGATTCTCTCCGGCCTGCACGATGCACTGCGGCAGAGCGGGGCAGATGGTTCCTTCTCCATCACCTACCAGACGGTTGGGGACAGCAAGAGCTTTTCCACCGCCGAGGCAGTGGAGGACCTCTTTACAGCCGGGGACCTTCCGGATATTCTGATCTGTCTCGACGAGACCTCAACCACCTGCACCTGTCAGGCTGTGGTGGACACAAACCACGTGGGCGATGTGGCAATATTCGGTTACTATATCAATGACGTCTCCCTGGACGCAATCCGGAAGGAAGTAATAAACGGCTCCCTTACGGTTTCCGCAAAGGAGATCGGGAAGAGCGCGGTGGACAGTCTTGAGGAATATCTCTCCTCTGGTTTTACCAACGAGTACGCCTCCATCAGCATTGAGAGCGTCACCCCTGAGAATGTCGACGCATATGGAGAAGAGGAGGAGACACCATGAAGCGGATCCGACAGATTCTCTCCACCCTGGAGGGGCGGCTCATTGGTCTCTTTGTCCTGACCTCCTTTATTATTTTCTTCGCAAACGTGATGCTTTTCTCCAGCCTGAACACCGCCATGAATCAGATAGATCAGGTCTTCTCCTCCAACGTGGATATTCTCCAGGTGCAGACGTACCTGAACGACACGCAGGCAGAGCTGACAAACTACCTCAACACGAATTCCTCGGCGGCACTTCAGAATTTCTATGAGTCCGAGAGCCGGTACAGCAGTACGCTCTCGGAGATTGAGATTCTGTCCAATGACAGCAATATCCAGGCGGACATGGAAAACATCCGACACCTCTCCGACGGATACCTCACCCTCTGCCAGGAGATGCTGTCCGCCAAGCGCGGCAGGAACGTGCAGCGCTACCGTGAGAACTACGATCAGGCTGCCGCATACTGCAGCTATCTTCAGTCTTATCTCTACAGTCTGAATCAGCTCCAGCTGCAGTCCAACTCCACGAGCTATATCTCCCTCCGGCAGTCCTTTGGCACTCTCGAGGGCTTCTCCGTCTTCATCCTCGTGATGGTCATCGTCCTGAACCTTGTCATATGCTTTCTGACTGTCCGCACCTCACTGGCCCCGATGCGGGATCTTGTTGACGAGGCAGGGGAAATCGGCAGGGGAAATCTGGAGGTCCCCGCCCTTCCGGTGCGCTCTTCGGATGAAATCGGCATCGTAACCACCGCCTTCAACGAGATGGTCGTCAGCATGCGCGGCTACATAAAAAAACTCCGGGAATCCATGGAGCTGGAAAACCAGATGAAAGAAAAAGAACTCCTCATGGACGCTCACCTGAAAGAGGCCCAGCTCAAGTACCTGCAGGCCCAGATCAACCCGCACTTTCTGTTCAACACACTCAATGCCGGTGCACAGCTTGCCATGATGGAGGATGCCCGCTCCACCTACCGCTACCTTCAGAATGTCGCCGCCTTCTTCCGGAGCAAGACCAACCGGGACGAGCAGGTTTCCTCACTCGCAGACGAGATCCGGCTGGTTGACAATTACATCTACATCATCAACGTGCGCTTCTCCGGTTCCATCCGCTATGAGAAGAACATCGATGAGGATTTAGTCCACGTAACCATTCCGAGCATGACCCTCCAGCCCATCGTCGAGAATGCCGTCAACCACGGCGTCCGGGACATCGACTGGCCCGCCGTTATCACGCTCTGTGTCTATCGGACCGGGGACAGCATCACAGTCTCCGTCCGGGACAACGGCATCGGTATGCAGGAGGAACAGATTGAGGAGATTCTCTCCGGAAAACCTCATCCCCGGAAGAAGGGTGATGAGACAAACGGTGTAGGCCTGTCCAACGTGGTGAACCGTCTGCAGCTCTTCTATGATCGGAAGGACGTGTTTGACATTACCAGCGCAGGGACCGGAAAGGGAACCGAGGTGCTCCTGTTTCTTCCGATGCCGCAGCAATCATGATTTATCAGAAAGGATGAATTTTCCACATGTACCGGATTCTGATTGCAGATGATGAGGGAATTACCATCGACTCCATCACCTTTATCCTCGAAAAGAACTACCAGGGCCGCTGCGAAATCCGCTCAGCAAGGACCGGTCGGGCGGTCATCGAGACCGCGGAAACTTTCCGGCCGGACATCGCGGTCATGGACATCCGCATGCCGGGCATCAACGGCATTGATGCGATCCGGGAGATCCGCAAGTTCTGTCCGACCACGGTCTTCATCGTGCTCTCCGCCTACAGCATGTTCGACTTCGCAAAGGAGGCGATCGATCTCGGGGTACTCGCCTACCTGACAAAACCGCTCAACCTGGATGAATTTCTCGATACAATGAACACTGCAATGTCGAGGATCGACCGGAACCGGGAGAAACGAAGCAGCGAGCTGCGCACGAGGGAGAAGCTCGAGTTCGTCATCCCCGTCATCGAAAACGGCCTTGTCTGCTCGCTCGTGCTTCAGGACTATGAGCCCGCTGTCGTGGAGAACTACTGCAGCCTCCTGAATATCCCGGAAAAGTATGCATTCCTTGTCCTTGTGGAGTGCGGTGAAAAGGAGAGTTCTTCCGCCGGGGGAGAAGACCAGGCGGATTCCCTGAGCAACCCCATCGGCACCGGCATTCGTATCCAGCAGTATTACAACGGCATCCGGGAGACCGTAAAGGAATTCTTTCCCCGGGCTGTGATCGGGCAGATCATGATGAACAAGATCCCGCTCCTCATCCCGCATGAGGGAAGTCATGAGGACTACGCCGGGCGCATCCGCACGATCGACCAGCTGCGGCTTCTGATCGACCGGCTCGAGGAGAAAGCCGATGCCTCCTTCCGGGTCGGCATAGGCTCTGTGCAGCCTCTGGAGGCGATGTCCGTCTCCTATCAGGAGGCCTTCCGCTCGCTTTCCGCGGGGAAGGAGCCTGTCTCCCATGCGGATGACCTCCCGGTTGCCTGCGGGTATGAAAACGACTACCCCATCGACATCGAGCGGGAACTGTTCTCCGACATCAAAAAGGGCGATGCCGACGGGGCGGCTGATGCTGCAGACCGATTCTTCTCCTGGATGGAAAACACCCAGCTGCCGGATCAGGAGATCTGTGTGCGCATGAAGGCCCTCGAGTTCGTCCTCTGGGCAGAACACATCGGATATGAGGAGGGCGGCATGGGAACCTACCGCTTCAGTGATCGGAAGGAGTACCTTCCCAACACAGTGAACCTCCCGATCCCCGAGCTGCACCGGCTATTTGTCGCAAAAATCCAAGCTGCCGCACAAAAACTGGCCAGCAAGTCCCAGAACAGTGCCTCCTCACTCGTTGCAACGGCCAAGACTTACATTGACGAACACTACCAGAAGGATCTCTCGCTCGATGAGATCTCCCGAAGCCTGAATATCAGTCCCTATTACTTCAGCCGGCTCTTCCGGGAGGAAGCAGGCATTACCTTCATCGAGTACCTGACCGGGATCCGTCTCTCCCATGCAAAGCAGCTTCTCGAGAATGACACGATCCCCGTCAAGGATGTCTGCTCCGCCGTGGGGTATCAGGATCCCAACTACTTCAGCAGACTCTTCAGAAGGGCAGAAGGCGTCTCTCCCTCCGAGTACCGGGAGGGAAAGAGAAAGGCGTGAATAGACCGGACAGGAGACGAAGCCTGTCCTGACATGTGCGGCAATTCGGGGGTAAGGGCGCAGTTCACAATCCACTTAAAAAAACTCCTGTCAGTTGCTATACTTGTGTAAATATGCTTCCCATCTTTCATCATCGGGAAGCAGAGGGGGTATAAGGAGTATTCATCATGAAGAAAAACACATTCACCGTTCCTGCTCCCATGACGGAAGCAGAGCACCGGGAAGCAGCGAGACGCAATCTGTGGACCTATCCGGTCGGCACAGTCGGGCGGGACATGATTTACCAGCTTTTCACCAATTACATTCTGACCTACACGCTCTTCACGAGAGAGCTGACCGCCGCGCAGCTCGCCGCCATTACGGGAATAATGATCGCCGCCCGTATTTTCGATGCGCTCAATGATCCGATCATGGGCAACATCATCGAAAGCACGCGAACGCGCTTCGGCAAATTCAAGCCCTGGCTTCTCGCCGGCGTGATCTCGACCTCATTTGTGGTTGCCTTCATCTTCAACACGCGGCTCACCGGGTGGTCCTACATCATCGCCTTCGGCATCTGCTATTTTCTTTACAGCATCACCTACACGATGAACGACATCTCCTACTGGGGCATGGCGCCTTCCCTCGGACGCGATGCGGACTCGCGCAATAAGTTTACATCCCGCGCGACTCTGTTCGCAGGAATCGGCGCAACGCTCGCCACCGTCGCCATCCCGGCTCTCACCGCCGGCAGCGGCGCCATCGGCGGAAATGCCCAGACCGCATACGGTGCTATTTCACTTGCCATCTGCATCTTCGCTCCGCTCTGCCTCTGCATCACCATCTTCGGCGTGAAGGAAGACCTCTCCTATATGGCGGAGGAGCGCCCGAAAGTGAGTTTCAGGACCATCGTCAAAACCATTTTCGGTAACTCACAGCTCGTCATCGCCGCTGCTATTTTCCTTCTTCAGCAGATCGGAAACCAGGTCATCATGGGCGGTGTCGGCTCCACATATATCTATTTTGAATTCGGCTACAACGGCAGCCTGTACTCTGTTTTTTCCATTGTCGGCATGGCCGCGACCGCAGTCCTGATGATCGGTTATCCCGCACTCTCCAGAAAGATAGACCGAAAGCCTCTCATGACAGTCATGATGATCATTGCGGGCATCGGATATGCTCTCATCCTCATCGCCGGTCTTTTCTTCCCTGCTGCGAGCACGGCAAAATTCGTCGGCATCACGATTGGATATATGCTCTCGAATTTTGGCTCCTACTGCTTCTATCTCGTGATGATGATTTCAATTTTCAACACGGTCGAGTACAACGAGCTTAAACACGGCTTCCGCGGTGAGGGTATCATCACGTCGCTCCGCCCGTTCATCACAAAGGCCGCCTCCGCCATTATCGTCGGCATCACAACCCTCACCTACATCACCTGCGGCGTTCTCTCCTACACGAATCAGATTTCCGGATTCGAGCAGCAGGCAAATCAGGGTAAAATCGACGCCGCCGGGAAGGCAGCCGCCATCGATGCCGTCGTGAAGCAGGTCACAGGCAGCCAGAAGGCCGGCCTCATCATCGTTATGAGCATCGTTCCGTTCCTCTTCATGCTCTTTGCCTGGCTTCTCTATGAGAAGAAATATCTCCTCGACGAGAAAACCTACAAACAGATCTGCAGCACGATCGCTTCCCGCAAAGAAAAAGCCTCGGCAAAGGGAATCACCGAGGCAGAATATATTGCAAAATACGGGACTGATGAGGATAAGGTTCCCGGTTTAAATCACAACTGATATCCTTCTGCATTTGCATGTGCTGAATTGCCGCAGATTACAGTGTGCTGTACCCTGCATATAGTCGCAGATCACTGCTTGCTATGCTCTGTTTTATTGTTATTGAATACAGCTCACTGTGCTCAGCATTTTGTCGCCGATTACTATTCGCTGAGCTCTGTTTTTCCTAGACTGCGGGCAAACCAGATGAAATACACCAGGTTGAGGCAGATGCCGAAGGTGGTGGCGAGGGGCGCTGCAAATCCGATATTCGTCAGCGATGCGTTCGGCTGATTGCTCATGACCCAGGCAACCGGCAGACGGATGAGGAAAGTCTGCGCAAGGCTCTGCAGCATCACCCACAGAGACTTCTCATGGCCATTGAAATACCCCGTCAACTGCTCACGACCCTAAAGGGTCGGAGCTTGCGGCTGGCCCCGGAAGTACTAACGTGATCCCAAAGGATCCTCCTTCCATCGGTAAGCAGGGAATACACCCCTTTGCCGCCGCATCGTCGGGTGGCTGACAACACCCGTGGAAAAGCACTCCGCTATACGGAGCCTTGCGCTTGTATATTAAACGTTGGACTGTCGCTGCCGGATACCCACAGCGTTCCCAGAAGCCAGATGTTCATAGCCCCGACACGATCATCGTTGGTAGTGAACCCGCATTTATCACAGTGATAAGCGTGCATCCTGTGGTCACGGTTCTCTCCCA
>Ga0256406_1003624_pt1 | contig 18910 bp, 19 predicted proteins | sample RumenRJG_03DNA_FD_185986 | JGI IMG/M metagenome (GOLD analysis project Ga0256406, IMG submission 185986) | Bovine rumen microbial communities from Lethbridge, Alberta, Canada - RJG_03 | ecosystem: Host-associated > Mammals > Digestive system > Stomach > Rumen | place: Canada: Alberta | collected...
GGCATAACAGTTACCTATATCACCATATATATTTTAATTAATATAATGGTGGTTTTCAATGAATAAGGATATTTATCAGCACAGAAGGCATAACAAAAATCTTCTTATGGTACATTTGATTTTTGTTGCCAGATACAGAAAGAAGCTTTTTTATGGCGAATTCAGAAATGATATCAAACAGTATATTTTTGACACCTGCAAGACACATCATTGGTATATCAGGCGCATGGAAACAGATAAAGATTACATTCACATTCTGCTTCAATACAATCCAACAGACAGCATTACACAGATTGTTTCTACTCTAAAGCAAGTCAGTGCTTATTATGCCTGGAAGAAATATCATCGGCTTTACAGAAACAATATTGGAAAGAGCATACTTTGTGGTCAGACGGATATTTTGCGGCGTCTATCGGGCAGGTATCTGCAGAAACGATCAAACACTATATTGAAAATCAGGGCTGAGATAGTAAAACCGACCCTGAAGGGTCGTGGCTTCCACCGACTAAAAGATTTTTATGAACATGCATTTATCATCGGATGCGAAGATTCTGATCCGCGGTGCCACAAGCGGTACCGGCATTACTGCTTTGAAAATGATCAGGGGTAAATATCCGCATGCGTCAGTGACAGGATCAACGCGGAAGAAAGAAAAGGAAGAAATGCTGAAGAGAGCCGGGTTTGATGAAGTGATTGTGGATCTGGATGGAAAGCTGCAGAGCGATGAAAAGTTTGACCGGGTCCTGGATCTGATCGGGCCGGCTGCCTTGAAAGATACGTTCTGTCATACTGTATGCGGCGGTATTGTGTGCAGTACCGGGGAGCTTGGCGGCCAGTGGACGATGGATGACTTTGATCCCATCATGGATATACCGGATGGGGCAATGCTGACATCCTTCTACTCTGGCAGTGTAACCGCAGAACGCATGCAGAAAATGCTGGATTTTGTCAGAAAATATCAGGTCGATCTGCATCCTGAAAAAGTCTTCTACGGCCTGGAACAGGTGGCAGATGCACACCGTTATCTTGAAGGAAAGAGAAGCTTTGGCAAAACAGTTGTCAGACTGCAGGATGAATAATAACCATCCTTTCTGCTGCAGGTACCGCAAAATCCTGTTATATCAATGCGATCGAAGAAGCGAAAAAAGGCAATTATGAAGGAGCGGAAAAGCTGATCGAGGAGGGTGATCAGGCTTATAACACAGGACATGCCCCGCACGCTGCTCTGGTCTCCAAAGAAGCTGACGGCCAGAGCCGGGAAATGAATCTGATTCTGACCCATGCGGAAGACCAGATGATGTCCTGTGAAGTATTCAGGGCTCTTGCGCAGCAGCTTATTGACCTGTATAAGGAATTGGATACACTTAAGAAGTAAAGAAACAGTTAGAGGTAAAGAAAATGAGTGTATTGAGAGATGACTTTCTCTGGGGCGGTGCTGTAGCAGCGCATCAGATTGAAGGCGGATGGCAGGAAGGCGGCAAGGGCATCAGTATTGCGGATGTCATGACGGCCGGCGGCAACGGAATTCCCCGCCGGATTACGGATGGTGTACTGCCGGGGGAGAATTACCCGAATCATGAAGCGTCCGACTTCTACCATCACTATAAAGAAGATATTGCCCTGATGGCTGAGATGGGCTTCCGGTCTTTCCGTACATCCATTGCCTGGACACGGATCTATCCCAATGGGGATGATGAAGAACCAAATGAAGCCGGCCTGCAGTTCTATGATGATCTGTTTGATGAACTGCATAAGTACAATATTGAACCGGTCATCACCCTGCAGCACTTTGAAATGCCTTATCATCTGGCCAGGAAGTACAACGGTTTCATGGACCATCGCTGCATTGACTTCTTTGTGAAATATGCCCGTACGTGCTTTGAACGGTACAAGGGAAAAGTCCATTACTGGATGACCTTCAATGAGATCAATAACCAGGGGGCTGATCCCTGTGCACACCACATGATTCAGGAAGGTGCCGTTCTGACAACGGATGACAATCCGGATAATGAGCGGATGATGTATCAGTCTTCACTGTATGAACTGGTTGCCAGTGCAGAAGCAGTCATGGTCGGCCATGCGATTGATCCTTCCAATCAGATCGGCTGTATGATCGCATATGAGCCTTTGTATGCGGCAGACTGCAATCCCGACAGCTATATTGAGATGACAGAAGCCAATCATAAGCGCTACTGGTATATGGATGTACAGTGCCGCGGCTTCATTCCCAATTACATGTATAAGTACTGGGACAGAATGGGATTTGATCTGAAGCTGTCCGATGCGGATATAAAGGCCCTCAAAGAAGGAACGGTTGATTATATCGGCTTTTCCTACTATATGTCTCAGACTGTAGCGAAGGGAGAGAACAATCCTCACTTCAACTTCTATGAAAGAAAGAACACGGTAAACAATCCTTTTCTGAAAAAGAGCGACTGGGGCTGGCCGATTGATCCGGAAGGTCTGCGCTATGCCTTATGTGTCATCGATGAGCGCTACAATAAGCCGATGATGATTGTGGAGAATGGATTGGGTGCTTATGATCAGAAGCTGGCGGATGGAAGTGTGGATGATACGTACCGCATTGATTATCTGAAAGCCCATATCAAAGCCATGAAGGAAGCTGTGGCGGAAGATGGTGTCAATCTGCTGGGCTATCAGATGTGGGCGCCGATTGATATCGTATCGGCTTCAAGCGGTGAATTTGATAAGCGTTATGGCTTTATCTATGTCAATAAGAACAATAAAGGAGAAGGTGATCTTTCCCGCTCCCGCAAGAAGAGTTTCTACTGGTATAAAAAGGTAATTGCCTCTAACGGTGAAGAACTGGATTGAGTAAAACGGAGCTGTCACACAGCTCCGTTTTATGATGCGCAGAAAAAAAGAAGACTGTATGATAACAGCCTTCTGATCAGGTGATTATTTCAGACCGCCGCGATGATCACAGAAGTAGTAAACCGTAATGCCGGTAGGGCCTAAATGTGTTCCGACTACCGGTCCGACCCGGCCGATGAGGACTTCCTTTGTCTTGCCGGTTTCAAGCAGCTTCTGCTTCAGAAATTCAGCATCTTCCGCACATTCACAATGGCAGATCAGAACCGGTTTATCGGCAGATACATCAATACGGGCAGCCATGATATCAGCCAGACGCTTCAGGGAAGAACGGCGTCCTCTGACTGTTCCCAGGGCAACCAGCTGACCGTCATCATTGATATCGCCTACGGGTTTGAGCTGTAAGAGAGTTCCGGCAAAGGCAGCGATGTTGGTCAGACGTCCGCCTCTTCTCAGATGGTTGAGGTCGGATACGGTCCAGGTGTAATTGATATGGAGTCGGGTATCTTCCAGCCATTTGGCATTGTCTTCAATGGACATGCCCTGATCGCGGTTGAGGGCCGCAAAGTAGGTCTGATAGCCCATGCCGCCGGTAGCGCCTCTGGAGTCGACAATCAGAAGCCTGCGGTCCGGGAACTCCTCTTTCAGCTGTTCCTGTACCAGTAAAGCATTGTTGTAGGTGGAAGACATGCCGGAAGTAAAGCAGTTGTACAGGATGTCATTGCCATCCTGCAGTAAAGGACGGAAGAAATCAAGATACGCCTGCGGGGTGACGGCGGTGGTGGAAGACATCAGGCCGCCCTCTACCTTATGATAGAAATTCTCCAGCGGAACTTCCGCATTATCATATGTCGCATTGAACTTGAAGCCATCTGTCATTACCACTTCCATCGGAATGACGAGAATGCCTTCTTTATCTGCATATTCAGGAATAATATCTGAACAGGCATCTGTAACAATTTTATACGTCTCACTCATAATCTGGCTCCCTTATGTTGCATTTTAACCTTATCTGTATCGTAACACAATAAATATACGACAGAAAAAAGATTCTGTACTATCTGTATATGAATTGCCAATGCCATTTTACCCTAAGAAGACAATGATTTCATCCTGGTGAAGCTTAAGACATACACTTTTTCAGTCATTGTTAAGAAAACAGCAGCGATGATGTGATCGCTGCTGTTACTGTACCGGGGCAAATCGGGCAATGATCTGCTCGGCACACTTCAGGCCGTCTATGGCACTGGAGACAATTCCGCCCGCAAAGCCGGCGCCTTCACCAGCCGGCCAGAGGCCCTGCAGGGAAGATTCCAGCGTTTTGAAATCCCGGACAATCCGGATCGGTGAAGAAGTACGTGTTTCCACACCGGTCATGGTCGCACCGTCCTTAGTAAAACCTGGCCAGATCTGTTCCATATAGGCAAAGAATTCTTCCAGAGACCGGTTGATAGCCGGGGTGAAGAGTTCATGCAGGTCAGCCGGGGATGTGCCCCGGGGGAAGGTGGGAGTAATGGTACGGAAGGATGATGTCGTATCGTGATGACAGTAATCTTCAATGCACTGGGCTGGGGCTCTGCCCTTGCCAAGGACAAAGGCCCGCGCTTCCAGATTTTCCTGGAAATGCATGCCGTCAAACAGACCGTCTCCAAAATCAGATGAATCGACCTGTACGACAATGGCACTGTTGGCCTGGCGGCCGTCACGGGCCGCATAGCTCATGCCGTTAGTGACGACAGTATCCTGCACGGAAGCACCGTCAACGACATAGCCGCCCGGACACATGCAGAAGGAATAGACACCTTTATGCAGGGAAGAGGTGTGGGAAAGATGGTATTCTGCCGCCGGCATGACAATGTCATCAGGAATGGTGCGGTACTGTCTTGCATTGATGAAAGACTGCAGGTGTTCCACTCTGACACCGACCGCAAAGTTCTTGGGCTGCAGAACCAGATCTTCTTTTTCAGCCAGCATATGCATGGTATCTCTTGCACTGTGGCCGATGGCAAGAACCAGTACATCACAGGGCAGCTCTTCTCCTTTGTCGGTCACAATGGCTTTGAGCTTTCCCTGATGTGTCTTCACATCTTTCAGTGCGGTATCAAACCTGACTTCCCCACCCATCTCTTCAATCCTGTGACGGATGGCTTCATCAATGGTGACTAAGGCATCAGTTCCGATATGAGGATGATTGGTCCAGGCGATGGAAGGATCAGCCCCGGCTTTGATGAGCTCTTCCAGGATCAGATGAACACGGGGATCTTTGACCCGGGTGGTGAGCTTGCCGTCTGAGAAAGCACCGGCACCGCCTTCGCCATACTGTACATTGGACTCCGGATTCAGACGTCCGCCGTTCCAGTAGGTCTGTACATCCTTCTGACGCTTGTCGATGCGTGAGCCCCGCTCCAGTACGATTGGCCGATAGCCTCGATCGGCAAGGGCGAGCGCTGCCGCCATGCCGGCTGGGCCGAAACCGATCACAACAGGTTGATTGGCCAGCGGCATACTGCCGTTTTGGGGCAGATGGTAGATGAACTTTTCGGTATGACGGGCGCCTTTGATCTTTTTCAGATACTGTTCTTCATGATCCACTTCAAAATCGATCAGATCCACATAACAGGCTTCGTGATGCGGCCTTGCGTCAAGTGATCTTCTCCAGATGGAGGCACTCTGTATATCGTTCCGTTCAATATGATAATGCTGGATGGCATGTTCGATGGGGTCTGCAGGATGGCGCAGGCTTGTATGGATTTCTACTCTCAGCATGTCTCTTTTTCTCCTTGAAACAGGTATATTCTACCAATGTTTACGGTAAAGAAAAGAGAAATGCGTTCTATAATAGGCACATGCGAATTGATCGAAACAGAGCTTTGGAAGCGTATCAGAACTATGCCGCATCCTTCAATAAACAGGATGTGAAAATCAGACTGAAAATTGAACATACTTACCGGGTTGCGACGCTGGCAGAGCAGATTGCGGCAGGTCTTTTCCTGGCGAAAGAGGATGTGGATCTGGCCTGGCTGCTGGGCCTGCTCCATGATCTTGGCCGATTTCCTCAGATCAGAAAATACGGTACCTTCAATGATTCTTTCTCCGAGAACCATGCGGCCATGAGCGGCAATCTTCTTTTTCAAGAAGGCAGAATCAGAGACTATATCGATGATGACAGTGAGAATGTCCTGATTGAAAAGGCTGTGCGTCTGCACAGTGCCTATGCACTGCCGAAAGGACTGTCAGAAAGGGAAAGAATGTTTGTCGAGATTCTCAGGGATGCGGACAAAGTGGACATTCTGAAAGTAAACTGTGATTTTCCATTGAATAAAATCTATGATGTGCCGCTGGAACAGTTCAGAACAGCCGGGGTGAGTGAAGCCGTCATGCAGGATGTCAGACATGAGCGCACTGTAGATCACCGGCATTGCGAAACCTGTATGGATTCTTTTCTGGCTCATATCTGTCTGGTGTATGGATTAGTGTTTCAGGAAAGTATACGGGAAGTCAGAAAGCAGGGCTATCTGAAGAAGATGCTGGAGTTGGAAAGTGATAATCCCGAGACAGTAAAAGCCCTGGCAGAAGCCGACCGCTGTGTTCATGCCTACATGGAAAAAAGACTGGCTGGCTACACAATCGCATGATTCTGCTGCAATGTGGCAGGTCATGTGTTTTTTACGTATGAAAGCGGTATAATAATTGACGTGTGAAATAATGGACAAGTTCAGGAGGCTGAAATGACAAAAATTGTAACACTGGGTGAGATCATGTTAAGACTATCACCGTCCGGTACATACCGGTTTCTGCAGGCAGAAAGCTTTGATGCAGTCTATGGCGGCGGTGAGGCTAATGTGGCTGTTTCTCTTGCCAACTATGGCGATGATGCGTATTACGTCACCAAGCTGCCGGCCCATGAAATGGGCCAGGCAGCCGTCAATGCGCTGAGAAAATACGGTGTCCACACGGATTACATTGTCAGAGGCGGAAAGCGCATCGGCATCTATTATTGTGAGACCGGTGCCTGCATGCGTCCCGGCAAAGTGATCTATGACCGTGCCGGTTCCGCCATTGCGGAAGCAGAGCCGGATGAATTTGACTGGGATGCCATCTTTGATGGGGCTGACTGGTTCCACTGGTCTGGTATTACCCCGGCAATTTCTGAAAAAGGTGCTGCTCTGACCCTGGCTGCCTGCAAGGCTGCCAAGGCACATGGGGTAAAAGTATCCTGTGATCTGAATTATCGCAAGAAGTTATGGACGGAAGCAGAAGCCCAGAAGGTCATGACACAGCTCATGCCGTATGTGGATGTATGTATCGGCAATGAAGAGGATGCCGCCAAGTGCCTCGGCTTTGTGCCGGAAGGCAATGTGGCGGAAGGAAAGACGGATGCCGAAGGCTATTACGGCATCTTCCGTCAGATGAAGGAGAAGTTCGGTTTTGAGATGGTCGCCTCAACCTTAAGAGAAAGCCGCAGTGCATCTGATAATGGCTGGAAGGCGCTGCTGTATGATGGAAAGAATTTCTATCAGTCAAAGCATTATGAAATCATGCCGATTGTGGACAGAGTAGGCGGCGGTGACAGTTTTTCCGGCGGTCTGATTCATGGTCTGTTGAAGTGGCATGATCCGCAGAAGGCACTGGAATTTGCAACGGCTGCCAGTGCACTGAAACATACTGTACATGGTGATTTCAACTGTGTCAGTGAAGAAGAAGTGCTGAATCTGATGAATGGAAATGGAAACGGAAGAGTGCAGAGATGAGTAAAATCGTAGGACTTGGAGAATACCTGCTGAGACTGACGCCGGCTGAGACAGGACAGAGATTTGCGCAGGCAGATGATCTGAAGATGTATTTCGGCGGCTCTGAAGCTAATGCCCTGGCAGCTCTTGCGGAGTTCGGGGATGATGCGTACTATGTCACAAAAATTCCGGAGCATGCCATCGGCCAGAGTGCGGTCAATGCGCTGAAGCGCTATGGCGTTCATACGGATTACATTGTCAGAGGCGGTGACAAGCTCGGCTTATATTATGCGGAGGCAGGGGCTGCTTTAAGACCGGGTTCCATTATCTATGACCGTAAGGGTTCAGCCTTTGCCAAGGCGGATCCGGATGAATTCGACTGGGACGCCATCTTTGAGGGAGCAGATCTGTTCCATTGGTCCGGCATCACCCCGGCTCTTTCTGCTTCCGCTGCCCGCATTACGGAGAGGGCATGTCAGGAAGCGAAAAAGCACCATGTGAAAGTTTCCTGTGATCTGAATTACAGAGGCAGATTATGGAAGCCGGAAGAAGCACAGAAAGTCATGAAGCCTCTGATGCAGTATGTGGATATCTGTGTTTCCAATGAAGCAGATGCGTATAACTGTCTCGGCTATCCGTTAGTCATGGAAAGCGACAATGGCAGGGTGAATGAACAGGCATGTTATGATGCCATGAAGAAAATGGCGGAGGAATACGGCTTTGAAATTCTGACGTCTACCATCAGTGAGAACAGAGGTGCCAATGACAGTTCCTTTGCCAGCATGCTATATGATGGAAACTTCTATGTCGGTCAGTATATGAGCATTGATCCGGTGGTGGAAAGAATCGGTCCCGGCGACAGCTTTACCGGCGGTCTGCTCCATGCCTTATTGAAGTGGAAGGACAGACAGCTTGCCATCAGCTTTGCGGCTGCTTCAGCCGCGGTGAAATACACAATGCCGGGTGATATGCCATGGCTTTCTGAAGCAGAAGTTCTTTCCGTGATCAAAGGCAATGGCGATGGCAGTGTACAGCGTTGATGGAAAAAGTGTTTGAAGTATTGGCACAGGACGGCCTTCTGCCGCTTGTGACAATTGATGATGTGAATGACAGTGTGCCGCTGGCAAGGGCTCTGTCTCATGCCGGTCTGCACATGGTGGAAGTCGGATTCCGTACCGACTGTGCAGCCGAATGTATAAGAATGATAAAGGCGGAATGTCCTTCACTTCTGGTTGGCGCCGGTACGATTCATACCCCGTCTGATGTGAATGAAGCTGTTTCTGCCGGCAGTGATTTTCTGGTCAGTGCCGGGCTGGATCAGGATGTGCTGCAGTATGCACTGCAGCACAACAGGATTGTGATTCCGGGTGTCTGTACGCCGGGTGACATTGAAACAGCACTGAATCTGAACCTGCATGTACTGAAGTTCTTCCCGGCTGAAGTATGCGGTGGTACAGCCATGTTGAAGGCTCTGCAGGGACCGTATGAAGGCGTACAGTTCATGCCTTCCGGCGGCATTCATACGGAAAATCTGCCGGAATATCTGAATCTGAACAATGTCTGTGCGGTGAGTGGTTCCTGGCTTGCCCCAAGAAAGCTGATTCAGGCCCACCGCTTTCGTGAGATTGAAAGAATCGTTTCTGAAGCATTGGAAGAGGTAAGCGAAACACGACAGGGAAGATGAGACCTTTGTGCTCATCTTCTTTTTGTTTTGCCTGCGCAAAACAAAAAGAACGGCTCAGCCGTTCTCCTAACGCCAGATGGAATGATCCCGGCCGGAACCGAGTTCAAAATGATACTTCACAAAGATCTTTTAATCGGTAGAAGCCCCGCCCCTTTATGGGGCGGTCAATGGCGTAAACCTTCTGGCTATAGGTTTACGCCATTGGCAGCCCCGGAAAACGGGCTGCCTTTTTACATAGAAGAATTCAATGCTGAAGCAGTTCTGCGGGAATCTCTTCGATATTGCGCATGACGGGAATGCCATGCTGTGTAAAAGGAAGAATCTGGGCATCGGAAGCATTTTCATCAGTAATGATACCGGCAATATCTGACAGACTGCACATACGGATGAGAGAGTTGCGGCCGAGCTTGGAACTGTCGGTGATGGCAATGGTTCTTTCCGCATGGCGCATCAATTGATTCTGGATGGCCAGTTCATCCATACGCTGGTAAGTGACACCTTTTTCAATGGAAAGGCCGCAGGCAGTCAGAAAGAAAGTATGAATATTCAGACGGTCCACAATGGAAGAATCAATATCAGTGACAAGAGATCCTTCATCCCGGCGGTAGATGCCGCCGGTCAGGATAATGGTTATGCCTTCAGCGCGTACCAGTTCGCCAGCTGCAGGAATGGAATTAGTGATAACGGTAAGCTGATGAAATTTCTCATGGATGACACGGGCCAGTATCAGGGATGTGGAACCGGAATCAAGGGCAATGATATCTCCTTCACTGATCAGTTCAGCAGCCAGCAGGGCAACATCTTTCTTATGCGCGGGCTCCTGTTTCAGACGCATCTGGAAGTTTTCATACAGCACTGACTCAGGTGATGTTTCAATGGCGGACGCACCGCCGGGGGAACGATGCAGCAGGCCCTCGCTGTCCAGATGCTGCAGATCACGGCGGATGGTTTCATAGGATGTGCTGAGCTGCCTGGCCAGATCAGAAGCCTTTACGGTACCTTCTTTCTGCAGGGTCTCCAGGATGATTTTATAACGCTGTTCCGGAATCATGATTTATCTCCTTCCGTGGATAACTGTGGAAGTTATATGTGTGTCTTTATGTGATTTCACAGAAATGGTGTACTCAAATTATAACATAAAGGAGCTATAGGCAGGTTTCCTGTTCAGTAGAACTGAACGCAGATCATGAAAATTGTATAATTGTTGATTAACACAATTTGTGATACACATAAAAATAAATAAAAATACATAAAAACGCTTGAAAACGCTTACGAAGTTCATCTATACTGAACACAGTTAAGCAACGCTTGTGCTGACGCGCGAAGGACAGGCTGTTACAGAACATGAGCTGCAGTGCAGCTTCGGAGGTTATTACATGGCTAAGAAAGAAAATAAAAAGAAATGGCTTTCCTTCATCATTCTCGTTTTAAGCGCCGGTGTCGTTTATAAGCTTTACTTCATGAGCGATGCCTTCTATGTACAGATGCAGAAGATCTGGGGGCTTACCAATACCCAGATCGGCATCCTCAACAGTGTAGCCGGATGGATTTCGACATTCGGTTTCCTGGCTGCGGCATATCTTTCGGAAAGATTCTCCAAGAAGAAACTGATTCCGATCGCATTGATCGGCAATGGTGCTGCCGGCCTTCTTCTGACAGCCAATCCTTCGTTCCCCATTAAACTGGCGATCTGGTGCATCTTCCCGCTGTGCGCGGACATGATGTTCTGGCCGACCATGCTGAAGGCGGTACGTCTGCTTGGCAATAAGGATGAACAGGGGAGAATGTTCGGTATTCTGGAATCCGGCAGAGGTGTTGTGGATACCATTGTCAACTTTGCGGCACTTGGCATCTTTGCTGCATTGGGAAGCAGTCTGCTCGCTTTCAATGTCAGTATTATTTTCCTGAGTGCACTCAATATCCTGTTTGGTGTTCTCTGCTACTTCCTGCTGGAAGATGATGAAATTGCCCATGTCAAGAGCAGCGGCGAAAAGAACAAGATGGCTCTCAGCAATATGATGAAAGCCATGAAGAATCCGGCAATCTGGCTGGTCGCGCTCAATGTGTTTGCGGTATATATCGTCTACTGCGGCATCCGCTACTTCGCACCGTATCTCAGCGATATCTACGGTTTGCCGATGGTTGCCGCATCGGCCTATGCCATTATCAATTCCTATGTGCTCAAGATGGTAGGCGGTCCGATCGGCGGTTATGTGTCAGATAAAGTGACGCATTCTGCGGCCAAGTTCATCCGCAATATGTTCATCCTTGTGGCAGCCGGTCTTCTGCTGCTGATTGCACTGTCATTCGGAAAGCACAATGTGTTTGTGATCATTGCGATTGCTCTGGTTGTGTCAGCCTTTATTTTCTGCCAGCGTTCGGTCTTCTTTGCCCCGATGGATGAAATTGATGTGCCGCGTGAAATTACAGGCTCCGCCATGTCGCTCGGTTCCTTCATCGGCTATCTGCCGGGTGCTTTCATGGGCATTGTCTATGGTCATCAGCTGGATGTACATCCTGGGGTTTCCGGTTACCGCAATGTGTTCATCATGATGCTGGTGCTTGCGGCTGTCGGCTTTGTCATCAGTTCTGTTCTTGTGCATGTCATCCATAAAAAACAGGCCGTAAAGGCTGCGGCATCTGCAGAATAAACTGAAGATTCTATGGAAGAGATCAATGTAGGCGCAAAAGTCAGAGGCTACAGGCAGATGCGCAGTCTGACGGTGAGGGCTCTGTCCGAGGCATCAGGCATTACACCTTCCATGCTGTCACAGATTGAAAATAATCAGACCAATCCATCCATTGCCACGCTGCGTACGATTGCGGAATCCCTTCAGGTTCCGCTGTGGAAATTCTTCCAGGAAGTCAGACAAAAGGATCCGGTAGTACATCCTGAGAACAGAAGAATCCTTGGTCTCAGCAGCAGTAAGGATGTCAGATATGAACTGCTGACGCCTGATACGTCCGGCGATATTGAATTCTGTGAAATGGTGATTCCGGGCGGATGCAGTTCGGCAGCCCGTCCCGAGAGTCATCAGGGAGAGGAAACAGCCTATGTCCTTGACGGAGCAGTTTCTGCTGAAGTAGAAGACAGCAGCTATGATCTGAAAAAAGGTGACAGTATACGGATTCAGTCGATGGCCCGCCATCGCTGGATCAATCATGAAGCAGGTGAAGCCAGAGTGCTGTTCGCCGTTACACCGCCTGGTTTCTGAGAAGGAATGCCGGCAGGAGGAAGCTTTGTTATGAACATTGAAGACGTATTATCCAGACTGTCAGGATTATTATGGGGCAACTGGCTGCTGGCGGCGCTTCTTGGCCTTGGCGTTCTCTATACCATCATGACCGGCGGGGTTCAGATCCGCGGTTTCGGTACAGCGTTCAGACATACGGTAACGCAGATGCGTTCTAAAGCCGGATCCAGTGATAAAGGAATCAGTCCGGTTCAGGCACTGCTTGTTGCCTTAGGCAGCTGTGTAGGCAGCGGTAATATTGTCGGGGTCAGTACTGCTTTGATCAGCGGCGGTCCCGGTGCTCTGTTCTGGATGTGGGCTGCGGCTTTTTTCGGCATGGCAACAAAGTTCGGTGAAATTGTTCTTGGTGTTGAACATCGTCAGAAGGATGCGTCAGGTCATTATGTCGGCGGCCCCATGTATTACATCGGCGATTGTCTGAAGAGTCCGTTTCTCGGTGCTCTGACAGCCGTGCTGCTGTTCATTCAGAATGCCGGCGGTACAATCGTCCAGTCCAATGTCATTGCCAAGGTTATCCATGCCAATATCGATATTCCATATCTTCTTATCGGCACTGCCGTTGCGGTTGTAATGATTATTATAATTAACGGCGGCTTTCCCCGGCTTGTCAGGGTGGAACAGCGGCTTGTGCCGGTCATGGCCATTGTGTATATTGCCGGCGGTCTGATTGTGATCCTTGCAAATATCACATCTGTGCCATCTGTCTTTGCGGCCATCTTCAAAGGTGCATTTACTTTCCGCGCAGCAGCCGGCGGTGCAGCCGGAGCGGCAATGAAATACGGTATTACAAGAGGTCTGTATTCCAATGAAGCAGGTGAAGGCTCAGCGGCTGTCATCCATGCCCGGGCAGATGTGAAAAGTCCAGCGGATCAGGGCCTGTACGGCATCATGGAAGTGTTTGTGGATACTATGGTTCTGTGCACGAATACGGGACTGTGCATTCTGGTCAGCGGCGTACCGCTGAACGGGGCTGATGCCAGTACACTTGCGGCCAGTGCTTTCGGCACGGTCATCGGACCGATGAAGTATATCGTCTATATCAGTCTGTTTCTGTTTGCTTTTACTTCTCTGATGAGTCAATGGCTGTTCGGACACGCCAGCATGCAGTACTTCAGAAGCTATAAAGGCGATACCATTTACAAGATTATTTTCCCGATTGCGATTCTGATCGGCAGTCTCAGCACCATTGAAGCAGTATGGTCGCTGCAGGACTGTGCACTTGGTCTTCTGATCATTCCCAATATCATCTGTATGGTGATCATGGCGCCTTCGGTAGGAAAAACAGCCCGGCAGTATTTCCGGGATCATAAAGAAAGGAGATCTCAAAGAGATTGAAAGAATCATTCATTATGAAAAGCAGTGTTTTATTGATTTCAGTTGATGCGTTAATGCCCGCATATGTATTTCATCAGGAAGAGACAGGCCTGACTCTGCCGACCCTGAATAAACTTTTTCTGCAGAATGGAACGGTTGCATCTGAAGGTGTACAGAGTGTATTCCCAACCTTCACGTATCCCTGCCATCAGAGTATCATTACCGGTACCAATCCCAAAACCCACGGTATTGCCAACAATATCGTGTTTGATCCGACGGGTGAACATCTGGGGGCCTGGAACTGGTTTATCAGTAAGAAAGTGGAAACCCTCTGGGAAATGGCAAAGAAGAACGGCTTCATGAGTGCCAGTGCCGCTTTTCCGACTTCTGTCGGAGCACCTGGTGATTATATTGCTCCGGAATTCTGGTGGGATGGATCAGAGCTGGACAGTGATATGATCAATGCCGTATCCCGTCCACAGGGCCTGATTTATGAAATGGAAAAGGATATCGGCAGATATGCCGGCGGTCTGGATCTTTCCAATGCCGGTGATGTACAGCGCTTCAAGGCCGCAAAATGGATCATGGAGCATAAGCTGCAGGTCAAAGAGACCGGAAAGCCGTTTTTCATGAGTGCCTATTTCGCTTCTTTTGATGAAAGTGCCCATTGTAATGGTGTTTACAGTGCTGAAGCCAAGGAATCACTGCGCCGGATTGACGGCATGATTGCCGAACTGTATGAAGCAGCTCTGAGTGCATCGGATCACAATCTGATTATCTGTGTTGTATCAGACCACGGTTCTCTGGATAATCATTACAATATCAGTCCGAACGTGAAGTTTGTGGAAAACGGCCTTATCCAGCTGGATGAAAACGGAAAGACAGCTTCCTGGCAGGCGTATTCACAAAGAGCCGGCGGCACATGTGAAATCCGCCTGCATGATCATCAGGATGCTGAGGCAGCCAAGAAGCTGAAGCAGGTTATTGCAGAGCTTGCGGCTGATCCGGCCAATGGCATTGAGGAAGCTTTGAGTGGTGAAGAAGCCCGGGCCCGGGGCGGTTTCCCGGAAGCGGATTATGTGCTTGTTTCCAAAAAGGGCTATGAGATCCGTGATAATGTGACCGGTCCTTACTGCACAGAGAAGCTGACTCAGAAAGCACAGCATGGCTACAGTGAGAAGTATCCGGAAATGTCGGCCTCCTTCATGATTGCCGGAGAGAACATTCCCAGGGGTGATGTCGGCCGGATTCATCTGATTGATATTGCTCCGACGCTGGCCGCATGCATGGGCTTTGTCATGCCCCATGCGGAAGGACATGATGTGCTGGCGGCAGTGAAGTAAGAAACAGGAAAGGAAGTACAGTATGATCAAACCTGAATTACAGCATTATATAGATGAAATACCGGCCGTAGCAGATGCGGCTGCTTTAAAGGAAACCGTATGGCTCAATGACAAACTCGTACCGTTTGACAAGGCTGAGGCAAAAATAACCGATGCGCAGATCCAGGACGCGTCTGACCGTCTGCAGCGCTTTGCGCCATATATTGCCAAGGCATTTCCGGAAACAGGCAATGGCATCATTGAATCGCCGTTTCAGGAAATCCCGGCCATGAAAACCTGGCTGGAAGAAAACTATCATACATCTATTCCCGGCAGACTCTGGATCAAGCGTGACAGTGATCTGGCCGTCAGCGGCTCCGTAAAGGCAAGAGGCGGTTTCTATGAAGTGCTGAAGCATGCGGAAACACTGGCCATAGAAAACGGCATGCTGAAGGAAACAGATGATTACAGTGTTCTGCTGGAACCGCGTTTCAGAAAATTCTTCAGCCAGTACACCGTTCAGGTCGGCTCAACCGGCAACCTCGGCATGAGCATCGGTCTGATGAGTGCACAGCTTGGCTTTAAAGTCATTGTTCATATGTCTGTGGATGCCAAGCAGTGGAAGAAGGACAAGCTTCGCAGCAAAGGCGTCAAGGTCATTGAATATGAAACAGATTATGCCAATGCGGTCAAAGAAGGCCGTGAGGCATCTGAAAAAGACCCGTACAGTTATTTTGTGGATGATGAAAAGTCGGTTGATCTGTTCCTCGGTTATACCACTGCCGGCAGCCGTCTGAAGAAACAGCTGGAAGAAAATCACATCACAGTGGATCATGAACATCCTCTGTTTGTTTATGTGCCATGCGGCATCGGCGGTGCACCAGGCGGTATTTCCTATGGCATCAAGCGCATATTCAAGGATGATGTGAACTGTTTCTTTACAGAACCGACTGAGGCCTGCTGTATGATGCTGGGACTGGCAACAGGGTTATACAACGATGTCAGTGTTCAGGACTTCGGTATCAGCGGAAAAACTGCAGCTGATGGTCTTGCCGTGACCCGCTCTTCTGCGCTGGTCGGACGGGTCATTGAACCGTATCTCAGCGGTGAAATCACCATTCAGGATGCCCGTCTTTTTGATTTGATGCGCGGTCTTTATGAAAAGGAAAATATTTTCATTGAACCTTCTTCCTGTGCCTGTTTTGCAGCTTTCCTGCATCAGAAAGAAATGCAGAAGTACTATGAGAAACAGAATTTATTGCCATACATGGAGAATGCGACCCATATCGTATGGGCAACCGGCGGCAGCCTGATGCCTGAGGAGAACCGCAGGGAGTGTCTCAATACATATCTTGACTGACTGAATGAAGAACATCGAAAAGACACGATGTTCTTTTCTTTCTGCTCTGCAGAAAAGAAAAGAAGGCAGACTCAGCGTTCTGTCTTCTCATAGGCATAGCGGGGATCGTTATCTTCTTCGACATGAATGATGCCGCACTTTACAAAGCCGTTTCTTTCCAGCAGCCTCTGCATGACCCTGTTATCCGGATGGGTATCCACCCGCAGGTGAGGTATTTCTGCATAAGCCCAGGCAAACACGGCATCCGCAACGCCTTTGATTGTACCGTCTCCGCCAAAGCGGTGGATCACGCCATAGGCCGAATCATCCCGCCATCTGCCATCTTCAATCTGCCGGTATGTCGGTTCAATATCTTTTCCTTTGAGAAAGACAAAGACTGCACCGATATGATCGTTTTTACATACAGCATAGTTTCTGCCGATGCGGATATCTTCTTCAACCAAAGAGACGGGAGGCCAGCTGGTCTGTCCCCATTGGCGCGGATTGCCGGTGGCAGTCATATAGGCTCTGGCACTTTCATAGATTCTCAGAATATCCGCCAGGTCTTTTTCTTCTGTTTTTCTGATTTCCATGATCTGTCTCCTTCAGCTGTCTATTTCAATATGAAAGAGATCGTAGGGAATGTAATGCTTGGAAAAGACAAGAATATTGCCTTTGGTATCATAGATATGTTCATTGATGAGCAGGAAGAGGCTGTCTTCCGAAAGGTGATGGCGGCTGGCTGTGAAGTTGCCGGCTTTGGAGCCGGTCAGACTCAGTCTGTGCCGTCCCATCTTTTCGTAGCAGGTTTTCTCGAGAAAAGCCTTGATCTGACTCTGATCATTGAGATCAATCTGTTCAGCCGAAATCACATCAATCGGAATATAGCTCAAAGAGTAGGCAATATAGCGGCTGGCAGAACGGTACCAGCGGTCAGCGATAACCATTGCTGCCGTATAGCTGCCTAAGGCATCCGTCATGGCCGGGGTTGGCAGTTCCAGTCTGCATTCCACTGTTACATCATCACATTTTTCAGTACAATACTGATAGACAGGATGGGTGATATGAACCTGGTCCTTTGCGGAAAGAAGCTTTTCTTCTTCCTTTTCATCTCTGACAAAATGGCCGACGCCCGGAACAGTCCGGATAATCCCGTCTTCTTCCAGAAGAAGCAGGGCTTTTCTGAGGGTCATACGGGAGACATTCATCTGATCAGACAGTTCACTTTCCGAAGGAAGCTGGCTGCCGGGCGGATATTTTCCATTGCGTATGTTTTCATAGAGACGGTCATAGACAAGTACATGTTTAATCCGTTTTCTCTTTGCCGGCTTCTTCTCATCCATACTGTTTTCCTTCTTTCTTTAACATGATAAATAGACATGTATGAAAAATCAATTCCAATGAATACAGGACAATAGCAGGGACATGTTGGAAAACAGGCGTGATTCCTATTGAAAATATACATGTATAAAATATAATAGACATGTAAGCAAAAGTATAAAGGAGAATACAATATGGCAAGTTATGTAGAGAATGAAGTATGTTATCATCTGCAGATCCGCAAAGGCGATGTAGGACGCTATGTTCTTCTGCCGGGCGATCCGAAGCGCTGCAAGAAAATCGCAGCGTTCTTCGATGATGCCAAGCTGATCGCAGACAGCCGTGAGTTTGTTACCTATACCGGCTATCTCGATGGGGAGAAAGTCAGTGTAACTTCTACCGGCATCGGCGGTGCTTCCGCTTCCATCGCCATGGAAGAGCTGGTCAGATGCGGTGCGGACACATTCATCCGGGTCGGCACATGCGGCGGTATGGATCTGGAGGTCAAGGGCGGTGATATTGTCGTGGCAACCGGTGCCATCCGTATGGAAGGCACAAGCAAGGAATATGCCCCGATTGAATATCCGGCAGTACCGGATCTGCAGGTTACTAATGCCTTAGTTGATTCTGCAGAAGACCTCGGCTACCGCGTTCATGCAGGTGTTGTAGAATGCAAGGATTCTTTCTATGGCCAGCACGAGCCGGAGCGCATGCCTGTTTCCTATGAACTGCTCAACAAGTGGGAAGCATGGAAGCGTATGGGCTGCAAAGCTTCTGAAATGGAATCTGCAGCGCTGTTTATCATTGCCCAGCATCTCAGAGTCAGAGCAGGATCCGACTTCCTTGTAGTAGGCAACCAGGAAAGAGAAGCAGCCGGTCTTGACAGCCCGGTTGTGACAGATACCGAAGCAGCGATCAAGACAGCAGTCGGCGCTTTACACAGACTTATTAAAATGGACCGCGAAAAACAGAATAAACAGTAATCAGAAAAAGGAGATAAATAAAATGACACCTGAAGTAATTGCAAACATCGTAAAACACTGTGATCACACCCTGCTCAAGCCTGAATCCACATGGGCTGACATCAAGAAGATCTGTGATGAAGGCATTGCCTA
>Ga0256406_1003625_pt1 | contig 18906 bp, 16 predicted proteins | sample RumenRJG_03DNA_FD_185986 | JGI IMG/M metagenome (GOLD analysis project Ga0256406, IMG submission 185986) | Bovine rumen microbial communities from Lethbridge, Alberta, Canada - RJG_03 | ecosystem: Host-associated > Mammals > Digestive system > Stomach > Rumen | place: Canada: Alberta | collected...
TTAAGATTCTATTGATAATTGGCAGTGTGATATAATTTTTTCAGAGGTGATTTCATGAAAAGAATGGCATCGGTTGTTCTTTTTCTCATCCTGGCTGCATCTGCTTTCCTGGGAATTCTGCATTTTGCCCATAAGCAGGCTGCAATTAAGGCGGAACGTCAGAACCCCTCTGATTATCTTACTGTGTATACAGATATACCACCCGGTATTCTTGAACTTTTAAATCCTGTCTTTTTCGAGGAGTCCGGTATTAAGCTTAATGTTGTTTATCTTTCAACAGACCAGCTGGCCTCTGAAACATCCAAGCCGGATGCAGCACCGTGTGATATATTTATTTCAAGTCAGGATTCGCTGAATAAATTAAAAGAGAATAACCGGCTGCAGATATTTGCTTCTGCCAGAACAGACACCGCTTTGAATCTGTTTAAAGATGAGGAATGTTACTGGACTGGCATATGGGTAGATCCCGTAATTTTTGCTGTTAATAAGGATTATTCCTTAAAGCATCCTGCTTTTCAATTTAACTGGCCGGAAGTCCTGACAAGAAAATCCGTCAGACTGTCGGTAACTGATTTTATCGCTGCATCCATGGCAGAAGATTTACTGATGTGCATGACAGAGCATTTTGGGATTGAAGAAACCATGTGGTACTTGACGGAAGCACAGAAGCATATTGTACAGTATGGGAAATACCTTTCTACCCCTTCAAGAATGGCGGCAATGGGGAAATGTGATATCGGTATTTCCGGCTTCAATGAAGCGGTACGGACACAGAAAGAAAATATGCCTCTGGAAATCGTGTTTCCAGAAGATGGCAGTCCCTGGTATCTTTATGGAGCGGGTATCAGTAAAGATGCACAATATCCGGAAAGGGGACAACTGTTTTTAAACTGGCTTCTTGATTCACCTCAGTATAAGAACTTGATGGAAAAAAACAATTTTTATTACATTTATGTAAATGATCTGGCAATGAATGGGGATAACAGGGGTAAGACTTTGAATTTCTGGAATCTCCAGAAGAAATATTATGATGAAGGAAAAAAGGATCTTTTGAATCAGTGGGGCGAAAAGATCCGCTTCGGAGGTAAAGAAAGTGATTAAGAGAAAAATAGGGTTTATCAGTCTTGGATGTTCCAAGAATCTGGTAGATACGGAAATGATGCTTGGCATTATGGAAAATGCAGGCTATGAAATGACCGAAGATTTGAGTGAAGCTCAGGTTATTATTATTAATACCTGCACTTTCATTGATCCCGCAAAGGAAGAATCCATTCAAACCATTCTTCAGGCGGCTGAATACAAGAAGACGGGGAAATGTGAAAAACTGGTGGCAGCAGGCTGCCTGACCCAGCAGTATCAGAGAGATTTGGGGAAAGAGATTCCTGAAATTGACGTTTTTATTGGGACTGATTCCTGGCAGCATATTCTTGAAGCTGTCAATGAATCTTATGATAAAAATGAAAAAGTTTACAGCTTCGATACAAAGCCGGCCGTAAATGAAGAATTGATTCCCCGGAATACTCTCACACCATCCTATAGCGCCTATGTCAAAATTGCTGAAGGCTGCAGTAACGGCTGTACTTTCTGTTATATTCCCTATGTCCGCGGCCCCATGCACAGCCGCCCTATTCCATCTATTGTTCATGAAGTCAGAAGACTGGCGGCATCAGGGACCAGAGAATTTAATCTCATCGCCCAGGACTTAAGCTGTTATGGCAGAGACTTAAATAATGGGACGAATCTTGCCGGGCTTTTGAAAGAACTTGTCAAAATTAAAGAAGTAAAATGGATCAGATTATTTTATCTTTATCCCACTTATTTTGACAGTGAACTTTTACATATCATTCTTACAGAAGATAAAATCTGCAAATATGTGGATATACCGCTGCAGCATATCAGTGATACGGTACTCCGGCGCATGCACCGGAGAGATACCTCTGAGAGTATAAAGAATTTGCTGAGGAAAATCCGTAGTTCCGCACCCCGTATGACCATCCGTACTACACTTATGGTAGGCTTTCCGGGAGAAACGGATGAAGATTTTAACCAGCTCTGTGATTTCATAAAAGAGGTTCGCTTTGATGATATGGGAGCCTTCAAGTTCTCCCCACAGGATGGTACGCCTGCAGCCAGGATGACTGATCAGATTCCTGAGGAAATCAAGGAAAACCGGTATCATGAATTGATGGCTATCCAGGCTGCAATATCTGAAGAAAACAATGAAGACCTGATCGGTATGGAAACCGAAGCCCTGGTGGAAGAACTGGTAGATGATGGAGAAGGCCATATTCAGGCTAAGGGACGCACATCTTTCCAGGCACCGGAAGTGGATGGAAATGTATATATCGATAATCCTGGAAATGTAAAACCCGGTGATTTTTTGAAAGTACGGATTATAGATGGGTATGCTTACGATCTGATTGCTGAAAAGATCTGATTCACTATTTGACTGGAATCAAGAGGCTTCTTTTATGATTGTTGAAATAATAACTACCGGTACCGAGCTGCTGCTGGGAGAAATTTCCAATAGAAATGCCCGTTGGCTGGCATCCTGCCTCAACAGATATGGCTTTACAGTTGCCTATATAACAACAGTTGGGGATAATCCTGCAAGGCTCAGGGAAGCCTTCCGTATCGCCTTAAACCGGGCGGATCTTGTTATTACTTCGGGAGGGTTAGGTTCCACTCTGGGAGATATAACCAAAAAAGCCGGCGCAGATGTGCTGAAACTACCTTATGTACGGTTTCCGGAAGAATCCATGCGGCTCAGGAAATATTATGAACTGCTTAATCGTAGATTTATTCTTCCTCTTGACCGGCAATCCTGGTTCGCCTCAGGTGCCATTCTTTTTCCAAATGAAGTTGGATCCGCCAGCGGCTGCATAGTGGAAAAGAACGGGAAATTTCTTGTTCATCTTCCTGGTCCTCCATACGAAATGCAGGTGATGATGGAGAAACATGTATTACCGTGGATGATTCAAAAATTTGGAGATCAGGGATCTATCCAGTCAGTCATACTCTCTATTGAGCATATGTCTGAAGCAGAAATAGAAGTAAAAATTGGAGACCTTTTGAAATCGCAATCGAATCCTACTATAGCTTTACTGGCAAGACCCGGTTATATTGCTGTCCGTATTACAGCCAGGGAAATTAATGAGAGTGAAGCACTTCAGAAGGCACAAAATCTGGCCGAAATTATCAAAGGTAGACTTCCAATCAGTGAGTTTAGCCCTGAAACAGGAATGATCTCAAAGCTTCATAGAGCTCTGCTGGAAAGGAAAATGACAGTCAGCGCTGCTGAATCCTGTACAGGTGGATTGATTGGGAAACTCCTGACCGATTTGCCCGGAAGTTCAGCTTATTTTAAAGGAAGTGCCGTGACCTATTGGAATGAGGCTAAAGAACAGGTGCTTTCCGTAAAATCAGATACACTTGACCGTTATACGGCAGTCAGTGCAGAGACAGCTCTTGAAATGGCTGAAGGAAGTAGAGCATTATACCACAGCGATATTGCCGTATCTACAACTGGTTATGCAGGCCCCGGGCCCGGTGAGCGGGGTGAATCACCGGGTCTTGTATATATCGGAATTTCCGGTCAACAGGGCAGTTATGTACATGAAGAACATTTCTTGGGATCCAGGCAAAGTGTACGTTATGGAGCGGCAGATAAAGCTCTCTATTATATTTTGAAATATTTGCAGATGTTAGAAAAGTAACCGGGAGGTTTAAGATGGAAAAACAGATGGAAATCAGTCCGGAAAAAAGAAAAGCGCTTGAAAATGCAATGCACCAGATTACCAGAGAGTTTGGTGCCGGCTCGATTATGCGCCTTGGAGACATGAATGGCAAACTTGATATAGATGTCATTCCAACCGGTTCTCTGGCTCTTGACATTGCCGTTGGCGTTGGCGGATATCCCAGGGGACGTGTGATAGAAATATATGGACCTGAATCTTCAGGTAAGACCACCCTTGCTCTTCATGCCATTGCGGAAGCACAGAAACTCGGAGGAGTTGCGGCATTTATTGATGCAGAACATGCTTTGGATCCCGTTTATGCCCATCATCTCGGCGTTGACACAAAGGACTTACTGATCTCCCAGCCTGACAGTGGCGAGCAGGCTCTAAGTATATGCGAATCTCTTGTACGAAGCGGAGCAGTGGACATCGTTGTTATTGACTCAGTAGCGGCCCTGGTTCCAAAGCAGGAAATCGAAGGGGATATCAGTGATCAGTCTGTAGGCCTTCAGGCCCGCCTGATGAGTAAGGCACTTAGGAAGCTGACAGGCATTATCAGCAAATCAAGAACTATCGTTATCTTTATTAACCAGATTCGTGAAAAAGTGGGAGTCATGTTTGGCAATCCGGAAACTACAACCGGCGGACGGGCACTTAAATTTTATGCTTCCATGCGCATTGAAATCAGAAGAGCCGAGGCTATAAAAAATGGCACGGAAGTAATTGGTAACCGGACCAGGGCCAAGGTTGTAAAAAATAAAGTGGCACCTCCATTTAAAGTTGCTGAATTTGATATTATGTATGGAGAAGGCATATCTACGGAAGGAACGCTGCTTGATATTGCCGTCAATATGGACATTATCCAGAAAAGCGGTGCCTGGTATTCATACAAAGGGACCCGAATCAGCCAGGGCCGTGAAGCTGCAAAAACTTATCTGAAGGAACATCCGGATGTAGCAGCAGAAATTGATAAGATTATCAGAGATACCCTTGTCGTAGAACCGGATCATTTTGAAGATGGCGTATTATCGGAACAGGATGAAGAAAACTGACCGCACAGCCTATGAGGCTGCCCTGCACCTTTTGAAATATCGCGGTCAGAGTGAAAAGGAATTGAGACATAAGCTCAAAGATCGTGGGTATGAGGAATCTGAAATAGAAAAATCTATAGAAAAGCTGAAACATTATGGCTATGTGGATGATGAAAGCCTTGCAGAGGATGTATTCAGGGCACTTCGAAACAGGAAATGTTATGGGGACTCCTATATTCAGCGTAAAATGAAGGATCAGGGACTAAATGCACCGTCTCATGTACCCGAAGAAGAAGAAAGGAAAAATGCAGTGAATCTGCTTCTTGGCAGGATTAAAATTTATCCCGGGCTGAGAGATGATTATCGTAAGGCCGCTTCTTTTCTCCTCAGAAGGGGATTTTCATCCTCCGCGATTCATGAAGCTCTTTCAATTCTATATACTGATATACCTGAAGATGACTAAATAAATCAAAAAGTTCAATTATTGATGCAGATCTTATGAATAATCATGGGATCTGCTTTTTTCATGTAATTCTGTAATTTCAGTACTTTTCGGTGATATATGTGATTTATATTTCAAATTTCAAAAGTATAAAAAATAAAATTATTTGACTAAATGTATTGACTATTTGACTTTAAGGAGATATACTATACTTGAAGTCCGGGAAAGTGGTGAATGTAAAATGAACAATACAATGTTATCAGATCGAATTGAAAAATTTATTTTGGAGCTGTTGAATAAACAGTCTAACGATGAATTGCTTCTGAAGAGAAAAGATGTGGCAGATCTGTTAGAGTGTGCTCCTTCTCAGGTCACTTATGTCATTAATACAAGATTTTCTTCAGATAATCGTTTTATCGTTGAATCCAGGCGGGGAAGCGGGGGATATATTAAAATCAGCATGCGTCCGGCTAATCATACTGAACAGGTTCATATTCCTGATTTCAATGTGGGAACCCGTCAAAAGTCTGGACGAGACTCAGCAATGGGTAAAGATAATCCCAATTCGATTGAATCTATTGAAAAAGGACTTGATGGTTATTTCCGGATGCTCGCTGATTATGATATTATAACCGGCCAGGAATACAGGCTGATCTGCATGATGACTCATACCATGCTTGAATATTGCCCGGAAAGCCACAGAAGGGAAGCGGCTAAAACAATGATTCATCGTATAGAATGGGCTTTGAAAGGAGAATAAATTATGCTTTGTGAACGCTGTCATGGAAGAGAGGCTGTTGTCCACATTACCAGAATTATCAATGGACATAAAACAGATGAATATCTTTGTCGTGAGTGCGCCGGGGAAGAACATTCTGAAGCCGTGCACCTGAACCTCTTCAATCATAATTTTTTTAATGGTAGTTTTGATTCTTTTTTGGATGATGGTTTCATGAGATCTTTCTTGGGTGGTTCTGTTGCCGCAGTTGAAAGTCTGTGTTCTCCTGAACATAGAGTAAGAATTTTTGAACCGGAAAGGACCGGCCTTTTTGGAAAACCGGGTAGTTATGAAAATCTGATACGTCATCTGAAATTTCCGGAAGAGAAAAAATCCGTAGAAAGAAAGACTGAAAATTTGAAAGATTCTAACGATAAACTTTCTTCCCTTAGAAAGAAGTTGAATCAGCTTGTGGCTGAAGAAAGATATGAAGAAGCTGCCAAAGTAAGGGATGAAATTCGAAAGCTGGAAATGTAATTTAATACTTGTGCTTTATCTCCTGTTTTATACTTTGGCATATTTTATCGTATATATTTGCCCTTGAAAAGGAGGGATACTTATGGAAGACAGATTTACTGATGGTGTAAAAAATGCATGGAAATTTGCCGCTTCTGAGGCTGCAAAACTTGGAAGTGATTATGTAGGCACAGAGCATCTTCTGCTCGGCATTGCCCATGAAAAAGATACAGCTGGTGGTAAAATACTTCATGAACTGGGAATCACGGTCGACGATATAGAATCTCTTCTTGCCCAGTATGCCGGCGTAAGAAGAGGATTTGGTGGTGGAGAGATTTATGTAGCGCCCAGGACCAAAAGGGTTTTGGAAATGGCTGTGGAAGAAGCAAACTCTCTTGGAAATTCCTATGTGGGAACTGAGCATCTCCTCCTTGCTATTCTCCACGAGGGAAGCGGCCTGGCTGTTCGTATCCTTGAAAACTTTGATGTGACCGAGGACAAACTTGAGAATGCCTTCAAAAAGTTTATGAATGAAGATGGTGTTTCTGGTAATGAATCTGCCAATCTTGGAGAACTTGGAGGTTTTGCCATAGATTTAAATGAACGGGCCAGACAGGGTAAGATCGATCCGGTTATTGGCAGAAATGACGAGATCAACCGCGTTATTCAGATTCTTTCCCGCAGAAATAAAAATAATCCGGTTCTCATTGGTGAACCGGGCGTAGGTAAAACAGCCATTGCTGAAGGTCTTGCGCAGAGAATCATTAATAACGATGTCCCGGAAATTCTTAAAAATTGCCATATTATTTCCCTCAATATGTCGTCTGTGGTAGCAGGAACCAAGTATAGAGGGGAATTTGAAGAAAGACTTAAGAAAGTCATTGAAGAGGTAAAAAAGCATTCTGACTGGATTCTCTTCGTAGATGAACTTCATACTCTTGTAGGAGCGGGATCCAGCGAAGGTTCCATGGATGCAGCCAATATAATGAAGCCGGCCCTCGCAAGAGGTGAACTTCGCTGTATCGGCGCAACAACCCTGAAAGAATACAAGAAATATATCGAAAAGGATGCCGCTCTGGAACGTCGCTTCCAGCCTGTAAAAGTAGGTGAGCCTACAGCAGCAGACACTCTTGAAATCCTGAAGGGACTTAGGGACCGTTATGAAGCTTTCCATAAGGCCCAAATAACAGATGAAGCGCTCCATGCAGCAGTTGAGCTTTCAGGTCGTTACATTACAGATCGGTTCCAGCCGGATAAAGCGATAGATGTAATTGATGAAGCAGCAGCCAAAGTCCGTATGGAGGCATCTTCTGCTCCTGAGGATTTGAAGAAGAAGGAAGATGAATTAAAATCCGTAAATAAAGAAAAGGAAGCGGCAGTATCCTCCCAGGATTTTGAAAAAGCAGCAGCTTTAAGAGACCGGTCCAAAGCAATTCAGCAAGAAATCAATCAATTGAAGAAAACATGGAAAGGCGGAGACCATGATCATCTGGTAGTTACGGAAGAAGATGTAGCTGAGGTCGTTTCCAAATGGACCGGAGTGCCCGTTTCAAATCTTAAAAAGAGCGATTCGGAACGTCTGCTTCATCTGGAAAAAGAACTTCATAAGAGAGTGGTTGGGCAGAATGAAGCTGTCCATGCGGTAGCGACAGCTATCCGCCGCGCAAGGGCGGGGATGAAAGACCCCAGACGTCCGATTGGATCCTTCCTTTTCCTTGGCTCCACAGGTGTAGGCAAAACTGAGCTTGCCAGGGCATTGGCAGAGTGCATGTTTGGCAGTGAAAAGAACATGATTCGTTTTGATATGTCCGAATATATGGAAAAGCATGAAGTGTCCCGCCTTGTAGGTGCTCCTCCAGGATATGTCGGTTATGAGGAAGGCGGTCAGCTGACCGATGCAGTTCGTCGTAATCCGTATAGTGTAATTCTTTTTGATGAAGTCGAAAAAGCACATATTGATTTCTTCAATATTCTGCTGCAGGTTCTTGATGACGGTAGACTTACTGATGGTCAGGGCAGAACAGTAGATTTCACAAACTGCGTTATTATCATGACCAGTAACCTGGGCTCTAATTTCCTGAAGGGGAAAATCCGGAAACTTGGTTTTTCTTCGGATGATAAAGACGATAAGAACGACAGCTTTGAAAATATCAGAACCCTGATTATGGGAGAAGTCAAGCGTGTATTCCGCCCTGAATTCATTAACCGGATTGATGAAATTATCGTATTCCATCCATTAAGTCCGGATGATCTGGGCAAAATTGTAGACCTTATGCTGAAAAAAGTGGAGATTAAACTTGAACATTTCCATGTTTCCCTTGATGTTTCCGATGAAGCAAAGCAGCTTCTTATCAAAGATGGAACTGATATGGAATATGGTGCCCGCCCGCTCAAGAGAACGATCCAGAAGGAAATGGAAGATCCTATTTCTGAATTGATTCTGGAAGATGGATTAAAAGATAAAAAGGTTCTCCATGTCAGTGTGGATGATAAAAACAGGCTGGCCTTCAAAGCTGCATAAATTTTATACTGAATAGTAGTATAATGGACACAGGAAAGTTATTCCTGTGTCCTTTTTTGAGGAGAAAATGATGGGCGCAAATAAGATTCGGACAAAATATGTATGCTCCAATTGTGGCGCAGAAACTTTGAAATGGATGGGGCGATGCCCTCAATGCGGTGAATGGAATACGCTCGAAGAGCAGGTAGAAGCCCCGGTTCCTAAAAGAATTGCAGTCAGTGAAGATTATCTGACTCCATCCAGACCACAGAAGCTTTCTTCCATTCAATATAATGGAAATGAAAGAATCCTGCTTAAAATGACGGAAATTGACCGGCCTTTAGGCGGTGGTATTGTTCCCGGGTCAGTTATTCTCTGGGGCGGGGAGCCCGGTATCGGTAAATCCACTTTAATTCTGCAAATCTGTCATGCCCTGGCGTCACAAGGGCAGGGTGTACTATATTGCAGTGGCGAAGAATCAGAAATCCAGATTAAATTAAGAGCTGAAAGGCTGCATGTTAACGACGATAACTGTTTTATATATGCGGGAAGTAATATAGAAAGCATCCTGAAGGAAGCCGAAACGATCAAGCCGTCTATGCTTGTGATAGACTCTATTCAGACCATGTATCTGTCAGGCGTGGAATCACCGATGGGAAGCCCGGCACAAATTCGTGACTGCACATCTGCGTTGGTCCGTTTTGCCAAGAAAATGAACGTGTCGGTCATGATTATTGGTCATGTGACGAAGGAAGGCAACCTTGCAGGTCCTCGAATCCTCGAGCATATGGTGGATGTTGTATTTTATCTGGAAGGGGATAGAAGTTATCAGTTCCGCGTGTTGAGAACTGTAAAAAACCGTTTTGGCTCGACGTCTGAATCAGGATTATTTATCATGGAAGGAAATGGACTTCGTGGAATTGAAGATCCATCCGGCTATCTTTTGAGAAACCGTACAGCTTCTACTCCTGGTTCAACCGTAGCTGCATGTATGGAGGGACTCCGTCCTGTGCTTGTGGAAATACAGGCACTTTCTGTTCACTCCGTTCTTGCTATTCCACGGCGTATTGCAGCTGGCTGTGATTACAACAGGATGATTATCCTTCTGGCTGTACTTGAAAAGAGAAATCATATCCATTTTTCCACAGACGACGTTTATCTGAACGTGGCCGGAGGTTTTAAAATCCGTGAAACGGCAGCAGATCTGGCTATGGCAGTTTCTCTTATTTCCGTGAAAAAGGATACTCCTATACCGAAGGATTTAATGGCCCTTGGAGAAATTGGACTTACTGGAGAGATTATGGCTGTTTCTAAAATCGGTCCCAGACTTAAGGAAGCAATGAAAATGGGATTTAACCACTTTATCCTGCCGGATGCAAACAGGAAAGAGGTTTTGGATTTTTTCCAAAGTAATAATTGGGGAAATATTGAAAATTCAATCCGGTTTGTGAAAAAACTGCAGGATGTAATTGATATTTTATTTTAGTAGAGATTTGGAAATATCGATTTGGAGGAATATAATTGCAGCCTTTGAATAATTTTTCTCCGCTATAGATTTTTTATATTTGATTGTATAAATTCTTTCCCCAATTTGGTATAATAAAATAACATGTGCAATATATTGTATTAGAAACGAACGAGGTTTATTTCATAAAGCCTTTTGATATTTATAATTTTGTAAAATAAGAGGGATTTCAAGATGCCGGAAAAAATATTAAGAGGAATATTCATATTGCTCTTTACTGTTCTCGGTATCGTTTTGTCCAGGCAGGGTGAAACGGTCCTTGCTGCACTGCTTCCAAATTCGGTGTTGACCGAAACCATATTGGGAGTAACATTTATGGCTTTGGGGGCAATGCTTGTTGGCGGTATACTGGGAGCTGTTGTTGGATGGTTCATTTCACCATATCTGATCAGTTGTCTATTTGCATTTACCTCCAGAGTTGAGAAATCTTTGTCATCCATGTCCATTCAGGATCTGGTTGCAGGGACCCTTGGCCTTTTTCTGGGGCTGATTATCGCCAATCTTGTGGGGATTGCTTTTATCAGCGTTCCTTATATTGGACCCTATGTATCCGTAGCACTGAGTATTATTCTAGGTTACTTGGGAATGCATCTTGCGGTCACCAAAAAAACGGAAATGGCCAGCTGGTTTCATCTTCATTCGGAGCCTGAAAAGAGAAAAGGTAAGGATAAACGAGAAGGGAAACTGCTTGATACAAATATCATAATCGATGGGCGAATTGCGGATATTTATCATTCCGGATTTCTGGAAGGCCCAATCTATGTTCCTGTTTTTGTTTTGGAAGAATTGCAGAAAATAGCTGACAGTTCTGACATTCTGAAAAGGAATCGGGGACGGCGGGGGCTGGACATTTTAAATCATATGAAAAAGAACAGCAAAGATTTCCAGATTATTACAGATGATTTTGAAGATATGGCAGAAGTGGACTCCAAACTTGTCAGGCTTGCGCGTCAAAAAGGTTATAAGATCGTGACGAACGATTATAATCTTAACAAAGTCGCAGAGCTCCAGGGAGTCAGCGTCTTGAATATCAATGAACTGGCTATAGCAGTTAAACCTGCTGTAATTCCCGGGGAGCAGCTTTTTGTGCAGCTCGTCAAGCAGGGAAAAGAAGAAGGGCAGGGGGTCGCTTATCTTGAAGATGGTACTATGATCGTCGTTGAAAATGGTGATCAGTGTATCGGCCGGGAAGTTCCCGTCACTATTACTTCCGTGCTTCAGACTTCCGCGGGGAAAATGATTTTTGCGAAATTGGAAACCAATGATTAACAGTTTGATTCTTGTAGCCGCGGGCAGCGGTGTTCGTATGGGGGCTTCCTGCAACAAGCTCCTTTTATCCTGTGAAGGACATCCGATTATCTACTATACATTAAAAAATGTATTTCAGAGCCATCTTTTATCTGAACTGATAGTTGTCATAAAACCGGAAGAATTTTCCTGCTTTGATGAAATTATAAAATCTCTTCCTCATGCAGTTCCTGTCATTTATGCGTCAGGCGGTCACGAAAGATATGAGTCTGTCCTGAATGGACTTGCCAAAATTTCAGATGCATCCGATAAGGTACTTATTCACGACGGTGCCAGGCCTTTGGTTGATGGACAGACAATCGATAGAGCTTTTACTTCTATTACACCGGAAAATCCCGCTGTGGTAGTTACACTTCCCTGTGTGGACACCATTAAAACAGCATCGGGAAATTATGTCATCAATACACCAGATCGCAGTATGCTTTTTTGTGCCCAGACTCCCCAGGGGGCAATGACTGCCGCTTTTCGACAGGCAGTAAGGAATCTTGAAAACGGAAGAAAAGTGACCGATGATGCATCCATACTGGAGCAATCCGGTATACCGGTCCATATGATTCCAGGAAAGGAAAGTTTCTTTAAAGTGACAACACCTGAAGATCTGAATCGTTTTGATCATATTTTACAGAAAAATTTCTCTCCGATCCGCATCGGGCAGGGGTATGATATTCATCAGTTCAATCCTGAAAGACCTCTTTTCCTCGGGGGAATCCGTATTTCTGAAAAGGATGGACTTCTAGGCCATTCTGATGCGGATGTGCTGCTGCATGCTATAATGGACGCTCTTCTTGGCGCGGCAGGCCTTCCTGACATTGGGCATTATTTCCCTGATACTGACGATAGGTTTAAAGATGCTGACAGTGCAAAACTTCTGGGTGAAGTGAAAAATATTATAAGACAGTCAGGATTTGCTATAGGAAATATTGATAGTACAGTTATTGCTGAAAAACCTAAATTGGCCAGGCATATACCGGCAATGAAACAAAGAATCGCCGATATACTGGATATAGATCCTGATGCGATTGGCATCAAGGCAACAACAAATGAACAGCTTGGAGCTCTTGGCAGAGCAGAAGGAATTGCCGCTCTTGCATCAGCCTTATTATTCAGAAGGAGTTAAATCAATGGAAAAGAAATTAAAAGTTCGTTTTGCACCGAGTCCTACCGGTCCATTTCATATCGGCGGTGCCCGTTCTGCATTGTTTAACTGGCTCGTGGCACGCCATGCCAATGGAACTTTCCTTGTCAGAATTGAAGATACTGATTTAAAACGTTCCAGCAGGGAATCTGAAGAGAATATCAAGGAATCCATGAAATGGCTTGGCCTTGACTGGGATGAAGGTATCGATGTGGGAGGAGAAAACGGTCCATATCGGCAGACGGAAAGACTGGAAATCTACAAAAAAGAAGTTCAGCGCCTTCTTGATGAAGGGAAAGCCTATTATTGCTATTGCTCTGAAGATGAGCTCGAAGCCAGCCGCCAGAAACAGCTTGCTGCAGGTGAGACTCCGGTCTATGATGATCACTGCCGTCATCTTACCGAAGAACAGGTGGCTCAGTACAAAGCAGAGGGAAGAAAACCGGTTATTCGTCTGAAGGTACGCAAGGAAGGCTCTTTTGCATTTGATGATATGGTTCGCGGGCATGTAGAATTCCAGGCATCCGGCGTAGGTGATTTTATCATTGTTAAGTCCGATGGTATCCCGGTTTATAATTTTGCTGTTGTTATTGATGATTCCCTCATGGGTGTTACTCACGTTATCCGCGCAGAAGAACATCTTTCCAATACACCCCGTCAGCTTGCCATTTATGAAGCTTTGGGATATCCGGTTCCAAAATTTGGTCATATTTCCCTGATCCTTGGCGCCGATCATAAAAAGATGAGCAAACGTCATGGAGCAACTTCTGTTACCGAATATAAAAATATGGGTTATCTCCCTGATGCTGTAGTCAATTATCTCGCTCTGCTCGGCTGGGCACCCAAAGGAGAGCAGGAAATTTTCACCCGCGAAGAACTGATTAAGCAGTTCTCTATGAAAAGGGTATCTTCCAATGATGCCGTATTCGATATTGAAAAACTGAACTGGATTAATTTCCAGTACATGAAAAAGTTATCTCCGGAAGAACTTCTTGAACTGACCCTACCTTTTATCGCGGATGCAGGCTATGTAACACTTCCCTTGGCAGAAGAAAAGAAGGCATGGCTTACCAGAGTGGTATGGTACGTCAGGGATCATTTATATTATGGCGCTCAGGCTCCGGAGAATGTGAAGCTTTTCTTTGAAGATCTTCCTGAAATCACAGATGCCGAAACTCTGGATATCATGAAGCAGCCCACGAGCCGTGAGATCATTGAGAAATTTGCAGATGCACTTGAAAAACTGGAAGTCTTTGATGAATCTTCTGTAAAGAAATGCTTCTCCAGCCTCATGAAGGAAACCGGTATCAAGGGAAAGGCAGCTTTTGAACCGGTAAGAATCGTCTTAACCGGTGTTACTCATGGTCCGGGACTCTATGATATGATCGTACTCTTCGGCAGAGAAAAAACATTGGCACGCCTTCGTGATGGAGTGAAATACTGTTAAGTTTTTTACACTTAACAAAATGAAACATTCAAAATCAGTTTATGTTTCATATATTAGATATAAAATTTAACAGTGCCCCTTTTTGTTTAGTCTGCATCAATGGCGATACAGGGAATAAAAAGGGACCTGTTTTTATTTTTTCTTTATTTTTTCATCATTTATCTATTGACTGGATTTGAGGCAGTGAGTAAAATTTATACAAGAAATACCACAAATATGCATAATTATGTAAGGAGAAGAGTCTTATGAACTTTGAACTGATTCAGCATGCCCTGCCAATGCTTTTGGTAGGTGCCGGGGTTACCATAGAAATTACCGCGGTCAGTGTCGCGGTTGGTTTCCTGATAGGGCTTTTTGTCGGAATCGCCCGAATTTCGCAGATGAAAGCTTTACGCATTCTGGCTACTGTGTATGCTGACTGTATTCGCGGAACACCGTTACTGGTTCAAATCTTCCTCATTTATTTTGCGCTTCCTATAGTGACAGGTCATCGTGTTGAACCTTTCGCTGCTGCAGTTGCGGCCTGCGGCATTAACAGCGGCGCTTATGTTTCTGAAATATTCAGAGCCGGCATTCAGGCTATTGATGCAGGGCAGATGGAAGCCGGACGTTCACTTGGGCTTACATGGTGGCAGACCATGTATTATGTCATTCTTCCCCAGGCAGTCCGCAATATCCTCCCACCGCTGGGTAATGAATTTATTGCCATGCTTAAGGATTCATCTCTTGTATCGGTCATTGGATTTGAAGAATTGACCAGAAGAGGACAGTTGATCATTGCACAGACTTACGGTTCATTTGAGATCTGGACGACGGTCGCAGTTTTATATCTGATTATGACGCTTGCTATTTCCCGGTTAGTTGCATGGTTAGAAAAGAGATAATTATGGCAGAAAATAAATACCTGATTGAAATCAATCACGTCGGAAAGAAATTTGGCGATCTTACTGTTCTGAAGGATATCAGCGTCAAGGTCAAAGAAAAAGAAGTAGTAGTAATTATTGGGCCATCCGGTTCCGGTAAGAGTACTCTTCTCCGTTGTATCAATGGATTGGAACAGACTACGAGCGGTACTATTCTTTTTGATAATATGCCCCTTGCTGGTGAAAAAAATATTAATGAAGTACGGACAGAAGTGGGGATGGTATTCCAGCGTTTCAATCTGTTCCCGCATATGACGGTAATCCAGAATATTATGCTCGCACCTATGAAAGTACGCAAAATAAGTAAAAAGGAAGCTTATGACCGCGGAATGCTTCTTCTAAAGAAGGTGGGTTTGGAGGACAAGGCAGATTATAAGCCTGGACAGCTTTCCGGAGGACAACAGCAGCGTGTAGCCATTGCGAGAGCTCTTGCCATGAAGCCCAAAGCTCTTCTTTTTGATGAACCTACTTCTGCACTTGATCCTGAAATGGTTCATGAAGTACTTGATGTTATGAAGGAAGTTGCTGAAGAGGGGATGACTATGGTCGTCGTTACTCACGAAATGGGATTTGCCAGAGAAGTGGGTGACCGGGTTCTTTTCATTGATGGCGGTGTCATCGTTGAAGAAGGTACTCCGGAGGAAGTCTTCAATCACACCAGAGAAGAAAGAACAAAATTATTCTTGTCCCAGGTACTTTAAAGTTCTATTTATACCCGTGTTCGTGAATATGGCTTTTGATACCATCGTCTTCCGGAATCGTGGAAGGACGGTGGTATTTTTCTGTTTTCGGTTGACGTAATTATAGATTTATGGTATTGTAAATCTATGCTCAATTTTAGAGCATAGTAGTAATTTTTTTAGGAGGAATTTCCATGAAGGGTACAGTTAAGTGGTTCAGTGCAGAAAAAGGCTACGGCTTTATTGAAAGAGAAGAAGGCGGAGACGTTTTTGTTCATTTTTCCGCTATCCAGGCTGATGGTTTCAAGACACTGAATGAAGGCCAGAAGGTTGACTTTGATATCATTGAAGGTAACAGAGGACCCCAGGCTGCAAACGTAAAAGTAGAAGGCTGATCACTTACTGAAGCTTTAATATAGCGTAAGTTTCTGAACCCCCAAAAGAGCAGAGCTGTTTTTCAGTTCTGCTCTTTTTTGCGTGGATAGAGTTTATTCACCCTGTTCTTTTATTCAAAAATTTAATTAAGTCTTTTTTCATCTCTTCTTCAGAATAAAGATTCTTTTTTAACCCGGTCTAATTTTAGTACTTGCGGTAATTGATTATTATACGGAATATAGTATAATATAGACAGATGAACGAATACATAAGTTCGTTCAAGAAAGGGGGATTTCATTATGGAATTAACAGTTAGAGGAAAAAATCTGGAAATTACCGATGCACTCCATTCCTATGTTGAGAAACATACCGGCAAGATTCAGAGATACTTTGACAAACCACTCAAAATTAATGTTTTACTCCGCATTTCAAACCTGACCAAGACCTGTGAAGTTACTGTCTTTGTGGACGGAATTATCCTTCGCGGCGTGGAAAAGTCCGATGATATGTACAAATCTATCGATTTGGTATTTGATAAGGTAGAACGTCAGATTCACAAGTATAAGACCCGGCTTGCCAGAAGATTTAAAGAAAAGAATACTCTGAACAAGCAGTTTGTTGCTGAAAAGGAACCTGTTCCGGCAGTTGCGGATTCCGAATTTGAAATTGTAAAGACTAAACACTTCAATATCAACCCCATGTCTCCGGAAGAGGCAATTCTGCAAATGAATCTGCTTGGACATAATTTCTTTATGTTCTTTAATTCAGAAACCGAATCTATGGCTGTTGTATATCGTCGTGACGATGGCAAATACGGTCTGATTGACTCGAATAAATAGTTTTTAGATTTAAATTCATGAAAAGGAGCAGTTTTTACTGCTCCTTTTTTGACTATATGTGTCTATTTTGTTAAAATAAACTATATGTGTTCTCTTTTAGGTTTAATTGAATATCATGCAGTTAAAATAAGGAGTTGTATCAATGTTTGATAAATTTCTGGACCGTTTATTTAACGGCTCTAATGAAAAGGAAATTAAAAAAATTCGCAAGATTGTAGAACAGCAGATCAATCCGCTGGAAAAAGGATTGATGCAGCTCAGCGATTCTTCTCTTGCCAATAAAACGAATGAATTTAAAGCACGTCTGGCTAAAGGAGAAACGCTTGATGATATATTACCGGAAGCATTTGCAGTTATCCGAGAAGCTTCACGCCGCGTACTTGGAATGCGCCATTTTGACGTCCAGCTTATCGGCGGTATTATTCTTCATCGTGGGAATATTGCAGAAATGTGTACCGGTGAAGGTAAAACCCTTGTGGCTACCGCTCCTGTATATTTGAACGCACTGGAAGGAAAAGGCGTTCATGTCATTACCGTTAATGACTATCTGGCCAAACGCGACAGCGAATGGATGGGACAGGTATATAAATTCCTGGGACTTTCTGTAGGCCTGATCATTCATGACCTGGATTTTCAGCAGAGAAAAATTGCTTATAATTCAGACATTACTTATGGTACCAATAACGAATTTGGATTTGACTATCTTCGCGACAATATGGTTACTTCCCTGGATCAGATGGTACAGAGACCACTTCATTACTGCCTGATCGATGAAGTCGATTCCATTCTGATTGATGAAGCAAGAACCCCTCTGATCATTTCCGGCCCTGGCCAGAAGTCTACCGATAATTACTATGTTGTTGCAAAACTTGTGCCGCAGCTGAAAAAAGACGTAGATTTTACAATTGACGAAAAGCAGAAAACCGTAGCTCCTACAGAGGCAGGGGTCGCCAAGATGGAAAAACTTCTTGGTGTAGAAAATCTTTATGATGCGGAAAATCTGGAATTAAATCACCTCTTTGTCCAGGCACTTCGTGCACAGAATATGATGCAGCGTGATAAGGATTATGTGGTTAAGGATGGCGAGGTCGTCATTGTCGATGAATTCACCGGTCGCCTGATGTACGGCCGCCGTTATTCGGACGGACTTCACCAGGCTATTGAAGCCAAGGAAGGGCTGGAAGTGCAGAGAGAAAGCCAGACCCTTGCCACTATCACTTTCCAGAATTACTTCAGAATGTATGATAAACTCGCAGGAATGACCGGTACTGCAAAGACGGAAGAACAGGAATTTATCAAGATTTATGGTCTTCCGGTTCTTCAGGTTCCTACAAATAAGCCAATCCAGCGCAAGGACCTTCCGGATGTGGTATTTAAGACGAAGCGGGGCAAGTATAGAGCCGTTGTTAAAGAAGTACAGAAACGTCATGCAACGGGCCAGCCAATGCTGATTGGTACTACATCTATTGAACAGTCTGAAGAACTCTCCAGCATGCTTGACAAAGCAGGAATTCCTCATTCTGTGCTGAATGCAAAATATCATGAAAAAGAAGCAGCAATCGTTGCTTTAGCAGGCCAAAAAGATGCGGTTACGATTGCAACCAATATGGCCGGTCGTGGTACGGATATCCAGCTTGGTGATGGAGTTGATGCCTTGGGAGGTCTTGCCATTATCGGTACGGAACGTCATGAAAGCCGTCGTATTGACAATCAGCTTCGTGGCCGTGCCG
>Ga0256406_1003626_pt1 | contig 18902 bp, 13 predicted proteins | sample RumenRJG_03DNA_FD_185986 | JGI IMG/M metagenome (GOLD analysis project Ga0256406, IMG submission 185986) | Bovine rumen microbial communities from Lethbridge, Alberta, Canada - RJG_03 | ecosystem: Host-associated > Mammals > Digestive system > Stomach > Rumen | place: Canada: Alberta | collected...
ACTACGTAACTTATAAACCTTCTCATCTCTGAAAGCGGATGATATGGGAATAAACCATCGTACTTTTCATCCTCGGTCCAGTTCATAAGAAACCCTTTTTCACGATTTGAATCATACGGATCCCGATCCCAAGCTTCTGCTTCAAGCTGCAACTCACTGCTTCCCAGCGACATCAGATACAGCATACCGGACCTGTTCCCAGGCACTTTATCTCTTTCCTGAAATGATCCATTAATAAAATGAATTTTCCCGTTTATGCGAATGTTGAAATTCAGCTCATAATCGGTAGGGCCTTCCTGTTTTCCCTGTTCGTCTGCAAAATACATCTTACGGATGACATACGCATACCGATTTCCTTTCGGTGTTAATCCGCACTTCACTGTAAGCAGCCCCTGATGATCATCCATTTCATCATGGAATTGTTGAATCAGCCCTTTGGTATCGGATAGCGGCAGGGATTCCTGTTCTGTCACTGGCCAGCTCATCATGATACCGCTCATTGCAAATGTGCCTTTTCCAAAGCCTATATATGGCCGCTTTCCCCAGCCGGGAAGCTCCTTAGGAACCGGTCTGTTTAATTTGCACCGGAAATCATCCGGTATCTCAAATGGTGTCTTGACTTTGTCAAACACTGCTGTTGTTTTTGACGCTACTGTTTTTACATTATCTGCTGCCTTAGCAGCCGCTTTGGCTATTCCAAACGGGCTGTTTTTCTTTTTCTCTGAAGTATGTTCAGACACTGCTTGCTCTATTTCAACCTTGTATGCTCCACTTCGGACAACTTCGTCGCTGAACAGTCTTTGCAGCAGAGCATGTTGGTCTTCCTGCTTATCCGCCTGGGTATTCTCAGTATCTGCTGCATTCTTGCCCGGCTTCTTCTTTGCTTTTCTGGAAGATTCCTCTTTTTTATGTTCAGCGTCAATCTCTTCCTTGGTTTTATAGTACGAGTCCCCCGTCAAGGCCAGAACAAGTTCTCTGGCCTGACTGAGGGGATCCTCCGGGAACAGGCCGTCAAGGCCTCTGCGCTCTGCCATAATCATTCGGCATCCATGCACATATTCGGGATCATAGGGATCCTGTGCCCATCCTTTTATATGATGCGGGCTGTTCTCGTCCTGCTCAAACCCGGCGCTCATAGCCATATTCCAGCCCATGGCGCTTCGCATGCCTGTCATCCCCGCTTCAAAAAAAGTAGCCAGAATCTCTATAACTTCATCGCCATTCTTGATGTTCATCCGAAGGCAATAGTTGACATTCAACTCATCCTGGTGATAGGTCTTGATGATACTGTAGATATATTCATATCCTCTGGGACTTGTTCCTGTCTCCACTTCTATCAAGCCCTGATCATCCGCAAGGCGGGAATGAATGTCACTGATCAAAAGAGCTTTGTCGCCAAATCTCATGGAATCAGCCGGATCAATGTGGGCAATAACGATATTTCCATATGAGCTGGAACTCAGGCTCTGGAACATCTCTACATCTTCGGCCTTTCTCTTCTGATACATCTCAGGATATAAAGATGCACCGTTTCCCACCCGTTCATAGCTCTTCGGCAATAATAGAGTCAGTTTTGAATTATGTAATGCTATCTGCATGATGCTTCCCTCCAATCAGGCAAAAACCGATTTCACTTTCCGGCTTCATCATACATTTTCATCTGGACATATCATGTCCATCAGACGATTGTAAAAAGCATTATTGCTGTCATCTGCCGTTTTTGAATACGTGATAACTGATCACGATCTGAGCATCCAGTCTAAACCGGTCGCTTTTCTTAAAATCCGTCTTGCCGTCAATCGCAACCTTTTCGACCGAATCTTCTTTAACGAGCCAACCTTTTGTCAGATCATGGATTGCCTCGCGATGGATATTCCTGAATCCAGCATTACTGAATTCCCATTCCACATCCTCAATATCCATACGCTTTGCACTCCTTGATGTCAGCGGAGGAACTGCCGTCTTCAGCATGTGGTAGACTATGTGGATCTTTGCATTGAACGGAAACTGAGCCGATGCATCAAAAGCTGTTGTGCCATTGATTGAAATCTGCCCGACCGTTCCTTCGAGAGACATGGTTTCCGGTAACAGGTCTTCACTGCTTGAAACGCTGATATTATAGAATTCCTGATTTCTCAGGAGAGATATAACATCTTCGTATTGCATATGCTGACACTGCTCTGACGAAAGACCTATCACCTGCTTCTTTCCGGTTATCGTTCTCCACAGGCGTTTCCGCTGTTCTTTTCTTTGCTCCTGCTTTTGCCGGTGTTCTGCTTCCTTCGCCCTGCGCAGTTCTTCCTGCTTGCGTTCCTGCTCTTCTTTCCTCCTGGCTTCAGCCTGAACCCGTCTTTTGTACTCCTCAGAGTCGAAGTAAGACTCTACCTCTTCGTCATCTTCATCTTCATCGTCACCATCGCTATCATAGGTTGAATCAGAGCCTCCATAACCGGAATATGATTCGGAGCTTTCTTCCTCATCTTCATCATCGTCTTCGTCATCAGTGGACCACTCGTTATAATATCCGCACTTTTCACAAGTAAAGTATCCAAGCCACTCTTCAAAACCGTCCTGTTTATTTAAAAGACGGTCACAGCATTCACATCTTCGGGGATGATCATATTGCCATTCTTCGCCATAACCATATCCATCATCCCCGTCATCATCTTCTTCAGATTCCTCTTCTTTCCGGCTTGCCTGATAGGCTTCTTCGGATTCGTATATTTCATTCTCTGAGAGATTATTGACATGCCCGCATTCTGTGCAGGTCCAAGTACTATACCAGTCTGAAAAACCGCTCTGCTTATTCAGATAAGCCCCGCAGCCATCACAAAACCAGCCCACTCCGTCAAATCGGCTGGGCTCGTCCGATTCATCTCCCGGATCAGTCAGGAACTGTCCGCATTCCGTACATGTCCAATATCCTGCATCCGGGTCAAACCCAGGCTGATCGCCCAAATCGGCCCCGCAATGCGGGCAGTAATAGTCACTCATTTAATCTCACCTATCTTCTTCTATAATAGTTGTTAGAGGTCACTTTGCTATTTCGGTAATGTCTGCACATCCAGAATCTTTTTTTGTATGGACAACAATAACAATCTCTGTATCAAAATAAAAAGTTTCGGTCTCTGAAAAATCTTTTCGTCCATTGATGCTAATAGATTTTATAGTTCCCTCTTTAGCATGGAATGGAAACCACCCAATATCGTTTGCGCGTTGGAGGCGAATATTCGTAAAGCCTTTAGATGCTAGCTGTGCTACGACAGTTTGGTAGTTTTGATCCTTTTCATATTGCTTCGATGACTGCCCAATCTTTATTAAAAGTCTATAATAATCAATTTTTATGGAAGATGATTTTGGCAGGAAGCAATCTCCGGCAACATATTCCTCATCATTTAGCAAAATTCCTTTTACCAAACGGTTTTGAGACTTATTTTCGGTAGTTTTCGGAGTGACCTTTACCGTTGTAAATCCTTTTGCTTTCAGGTCGCTAACAAGTTTTTCATAATCTGTACTCTGCCAGTTCTTCAGCGTCTCCGTGATATCCACCCTGTCATTGCTGCTGTATTTGACAACAATCTTCACATCAGGTGCAAAGGATTCACTGCTGTTATAAGTATCAACATTATTGACTGTTACCCCAACAACGGTATTGCCCTTTGCCAGGCCAGTCGTGACCTGCTGCGTCTGAACGTTTGTAAATCCACTCTCTTTCAGGCTTGCTACGACCTTCTCATAATCCTGCCCAAGGAATTGTGAACTGTCGTTTCCTATTCCTATCTGCAGTGCATAATAGGATATGATGATCGGCGCTTTTTTTGACAAGTAGCAGTGCTCATTGGTGTAGGATTCGCCATCAAGTAAGACCGCGGCTGCTAGTCCATCGATCTGCTTGTCAGAGGTCGTGACCTCTTTGAGCGTGATATTAGTAAATCCTGCGTCCTTCAACGCTTTTTCAATTGTTGTATATTCTGTCTTTTTCCAATCCTTCAGCAGGTCCGTCACATATACCCGATTCCCGCTGCTGTAGGTTATCACTACGCTGACTTCCGGTTCACGGTACGATCCCTTTGAAAAGCTGTCGGAATTGTCAATTGTAACACTGATGACTTCATTCTCCTTCAGCCATCCCGACTCATCCTGTTTTTTTGTGATGCTCTTAAACCCGGCATCTTCCAGCTCTTTGTAGATGGAGGCCTGATTCTGCCCGACAGCATATGAAGCATCAAACGGGATCTCGACCTTGCCGGCCCTGTATTTACCAATGCCGATAAGGATAAGAACCGCGACCGCCGTTACCAGTGCGCCGGTCAAATATAACCGCTTCTTGAAGCGCTTCCTTTTGTCCTTCCTGCTTTTTTCAGCATGTATCGCATTGCTGAGACTTCCCGGATCAGGATTTGCCAGGTTCGGAATATTCCATCCATTCCGAACACACACAGACATGTTTTCCTGCTGCGTATTGCAATGGCCGAAAAATTCTTTGTACTGCTTGTTCGAAGAAAGAGAATCCCGTTCTCTCGTTATCACGCTGTCAAGATCCAGCATCCCAATATAATGCCGATACTGTTCGGAAATTCTTTCAGGCTGATTGTGTCTCACAGCCGGCAATGGCCACCGCCTGGTCCTGCAATCCGCCAAAAGATCCGCCTGTTTCTGACACAAAGAAATCAGGTTTCTCCACTGATCCGGCATTGATGACATATTAGAGACGATCCCATCAATCTGCAGATCCGTATTAAAGATCTCTCTGTGCGTTGCCTCTTTCTGCTCCGCATTATTCTTTATTTCAGCCACTCTTCTAAGTGCTTTTCTGGTATCCTTATTATTTATAGCTGGCACAGGCATACGTTTCTGCTTGCAGACAGAGATATCCTGATCAAGCTCGTTAATAAGGTCAGTGGCCTGGTTGCAGACGCTTACACTTAACTCTCGCTCTGCAACAGCAATCAATTCATCAATGCGCTTATCCTCATCCAGGATTTTGCCCCCGATCGATATGGATTCCTGTTTCTTCTGAAACAATTCTGCACACCTTTCCGGTGAGGAATTCTCTACCACCGGTAACGTCCATCCGTTCTTCCTGAAGAGGGAAAAGGACTGCTGCTGGCGTGTGCAATACTTTATTCCCGCCTCATAATCGCTATAGGAAGCATTTTCTTTAGAAAGGATCCGGGAGATCTCCCCGTCAACAAACCGCACGGATGCAGAATAAATCAGGAGATCATAATCCCTGAGGCTTCCCGTATCCGTAATGCTTCCAGCTAATTCATCGGTAAAAGCAGACACAATGGCATCCCGTTCTTCTGCGCTTATACCCGCAGAGGAAAAGAGCTCCATTATCCTTCTTGTTCCTCTATCCAGATAATCCTCATATTTTATATCCATTTCAGCAGCCCCTTATGCTTATCGGTGCAAGCCTGTTACAGAATCAGGTCCTGCGGTCCCGCCGTTTTAAATTTTCCATCTTCAAAGATGACAGCAATTCCGTGCTCCATATCAAGCTTGAAATTGCACATGATTGCAAACGCATTCGAATCCTCGTTTCTCGGAATCAGAACGCTCTTAGGCATTACGAACCGAAAAATATTATCCAAGTTGTCATCTCCCAGTTCATCTGCAAAGAATTTTCTGATATACCCTTCGACACCGGCTTTTGCGGCATCATAATCAACCACCGGAACTGTTGCGAGTGTCTTCTGCTGATTTTCCGTTATCTCTTCCCCGGGGTAATTCTGATAGGAAACACCTAATTCAAATTCTCTGCCCCAGATCTGTACTTTCACTTTACTCATCAAAACCACCTCCATCAGTACCTGCAGCATCTCTCACTCTGCATTCAGAACATCCTCCGCTATGCTTGAAGAAGAGATTGATTTCAAAGCGAACCAGAACCATGGTCTCTGTATCACATTTTTCATGCCATGTCAGTTTATTTGCTTTCCGATAGTTCAGGACGTCTCTTGCCTCCCAGTCGCTTCTGCCTTCTCTTCTTCCCAGATTCCAGGCTTTTGCCAGCTCTATATCCGCCTGTGAGAAATTTCCCAGTGCGATTTCTCCCGTTGAATCGCTGTAGTTTTCTCTGTTCTCTGTCATGCCGGTAATCTTTACGACAGCTTCTGCGCAGGGTTCAAAATCCGGCTCCGCGTTTCTGTAGTAAATACCGTCAATCCCATATTGACTCAATATCTCTGTGACTATAACGCCCTCTACTGTTCGTTTTGAAGGAATATACTTCGACTCACCTCTTATTCCCTCGTACCGACCAAATATCGGATTGTCATCTGCTGATGTACGGGCAAGACGCGTATCGTATGAATTGTATTCACCACCGAATGTCTTCCCATCGTATTGTGCAATCCGACCTTCATCATTAAACCTGACCTTATGTGCTTTAACTTCTTCAGCAGAAAGTGCAACCGGCTTTACCTCCGGCTGCTGAACAACCCTCTGTTCATGAATATTGGTGGTTTTATTGATGTTTATATTGATATTGATGCCGCCCGGCGCGCCGGCAGCTTCTCTGTCAGACGGCATGGCATTTTCATATACCATTTTGATGCGCAGATAGTTGGCTATGATTTCCTCAATCTTTTTTAAAGCCTCTACTGCCACAGAACCCTGAAAAAGGTTCTGCCTTTGCATTCCTTCCAGTTCTGTCTGCAGTTGCTTACAGGTGTTTTTCTTTTCTTCAAGTGAGTAAATAACGCCATTCACCGCATCCATATGTGATGCAAGTTGTCCGTTAACAGAATTTGCGCGTTCCAGTCGCACCTGATGCGGATGCATCTCCGCCCTTACTGCGCTGATCTCTATTTCAACAGCAGAGATTCTCGCAGATAAGGCATCATATGCAGGATTACTTACCTCATGACTTTCTCCTTCAGCGTCTGTAACGGTTATCGTAGAAGGCATACTTGTCAGCTGTGCCTCCAGATCTGACAGCTTTTCTTCCAGCTGATTCAGCTTTGCCGTCAGTCTTGCAAGTATTTCCTCAATATTTTTGATCTTAACAGCAAGAGCCTCCTGCGCAGTGGCCATCTCCTTAACGTTATCCCGAAGATTATTTGCAAACTCCGATAACTGTTTGAAAAGCTCCTCCAGACAGTTTATACCTCGGTCAAATTTAGGAGAATAATCCTTTACAGTTGCGACAGCCAAATCAAAATTCTTTACTGCGGACAGATTCGATTTTGCACGTGTTATCATACGCTGCCCGCCTCTCTGCAGAGAATTTCTGCCTTTCTGATCAGCTCATCTATTTTCAGGCCTTCTGCTTCTTTTGCCAGGGCCTCTGCCTTACAACGTATGACCCGGATCGAGCGGCTTCTTTCTTCAACCTGTTTCACATAAACACCGTAAGAATCGTGAACAGCATCATCCCATTCACACTTATAGTGCTCGGATACAGATGCAGTCAGTCTCTCGTATTCAATATCATTATTCTTTAAGGGAGTCAGATCAACGATTTTCATGATACCTCCCCGCTATAAGCACAACGTCCATATTCCTCAAGAATGCCTTTCAGCTTCTCCAGATATTCCATTGCATGTCGGATATTACTGCTGGTTTTCCCAGTCAGATTTACACAATCCATAGTTGTTTTCTTTGCTTTTTCAAACTGATATCCGGCAAGGAATTCCTGGCTGTTCTGAATCGCCCGCTTCATCTGCTCCGTTGAATTTGTTAGATCATGTGAAATCAGCTCCAACTTGTACTGAAGCTCACATAATGTATCGTAATCCACGCAAATATCGTATGTCCCGTTCATCACCTTACCCCCGGAGTTCCTGTACCCTCTGGTAATATGTCCGCATATACTCTCCCTCAAGGGACAGAGCCTGATTCAGATCTTTTGCCAAATCCATAATATTAGCCTGGAACGCCTTCATCTGATTGTCATTCCACTGTCCGGAGTTCTTCAGAATCGCGAGAAGATCCTTTGTTTCCTTCTGAATGCCTGTACAATATATGTCCATCTGTTGCAGCAATCGCTCTGCCGCTTGTGCGTCAAATTTAATGTCCATTCTGTCAACTCAGCTCCTTAATCTTTTCTTCCAGATAGATCACATAATCCTCAAAGAGCTTAATGGCATCAACAACATTTCTGGTCACTTCACTGACAAACTCAGCGAAATCATCGTACTGGGTATCACGCCACACTGCTGCTATCGAGTTCTTTTTTTCATTGATCGTTTTAATATGGTGATATACGCGCTCACTGTAATTTCTCAGTGCTGCAGCGACATCCAGCATATCCGACCGGTTGAACTGAACGATGGACGTATCTACACTGATCTGCCGCTTTGTAACCAGATAAGGATTGGGCTGCTGAGCTGATTCTGCCATTTCTTCATACCGATATATTTTGTTCTGGTATGCCACAATCTGATTCTGCATATCATTGAGTTCCACGGATGCCTCGAACATTTCATCGCGGAGATGCAGGGAGGTGCTGACAACCTTTTCATACTGCGCCCCCTTGTTCGACGCACTGTATTTCACGAGGTAGCCGACCAGTTGATCCGTATTGTCGGCGATATTCTGGAGTGATATATCCATCGCCCGAACCACTTCGGAAAGTTGGTCTACTCCACCCCTTATATTGATGTCTTCGATGTTTTCATACAGCTTTTTCATGGTTGTTCTCCCTTACCCGGTAATAAGTGACTGCAGCGCTTCCCGTTCCTGCGGATCTGACATCTTATAAATGACAGGCCGGACCTTGCTGAAAGATTTTCTACTGGCCCATACTGCCACAGTTTCCGGTTCACCATCATTTGAGATGTTTTTCAACATCTCCTTCAGATAATAGGAATTTTCAATCTGATCCGCATATTCAGTATCATTGAATAGCATGATATTGTTGATGTTCGTGACAGAGCGGCCGGTGCGCCAGATGGAAGGATCTCCCTTTATGGCCAGAACCATATGGAGATTATAGCGATAACCGTTTTTAACAATTGTACTGACTATATTCTGAATGCCCTCCCGGAATTGTCCTTCTACCTGTCCAGGTGACGGTGACTGGTCCGAGAAAATGTCATAATTAAAGTTGAATCCACCAGGCCTTGAAGCAGGTGCCGCCTTTTCAACTCCACTGCTTTCTATGATTTCATTACTGATAAAGCTCTCTATTCCAAACAGATCATTTACGATCACAATGATAGCTGGGAACGCAGGATCCTCATCATCTGCCTTCTGAACAATTGCCTGCCGGCTTAAATATTCAGTATACATTTCTTTCAGCACATCCTTCAGCTGATCAAGCCGATGTGTCTGCATATCAGAACCGGAACCTCCGATATTCTGGCAAAGATACATGAACGGATGCGGTACGGATTCGTATCCATTGGATATTCTCGTTCTGTCACCGTTGAAGAGATGAACCTGTACATTCTGTCTCATAAGAGACAGAGCAACGGAAGTGCATAACGAAGACGCCATCTGTTTGTCACTTCCAAGAAGTAATACCGACGAATTCTCATACTGCGAGAACTGAATGTGAAAAGGACTCATCCGGTAAACATCTTCACCCAAAACAGCCTCATATACTCTGTTTTGCGTTTTAATGCCTTTAAGTACATCCTGATATGTACCGCGCACACCCTGCCTTGCTGAAGTAATGGAAAGTCTTGCCTTTGAACCGATGACTCTGGGCCTCAGGTATGAGTACTCCGCATACTTGTTTCGGATGTCCGCAAAAACCTTGTCGTTCATATCCTGCGGAGAAACAAAGGCCATTTTCACCTTTTTAATGGTATCCTTCCCGTAGCTTACATAAGCTTCACCGGTCTTAAGCTCAGAGATTTCCTGCTTGCGCTGGATAAAGTCATCTTCAAAGCCGGAATCCCTGGGAATGTCCTGTGCTACACGGAAACAGATGCGGCCGGTCGCACTGGGCATAAATGCATCCTTTAGCATATAGGACTTTCCCTCACTGAGGTTCTGTGCAACCATAACAAAATGCATTCCGGCAGACCTCATACGCGTGGAGATCGAAGAGATCAGCTTTTGAAGAACCGATGCATTATCTTCCCGGAAAATCTCCTGAACTTCATCAATTGCGATCACGATCCGTGGGAAATACTCCAACCCTTCCGCAACCGCTTTTTTGTTGTATTCTATGATGTTATCCGTAAAGCAACGGTTAAAGGCTTTACTTCTGCGCTCCATCTCCTCCAAAACCATCTGGAACAGGCACAGGGCGTCGTCAATTTTATTATTCTCGGCGATAATCTTGATATGTGGAATTCCACAATCGCTGTATTTCGAGGAGGCTCCGCCATTTTTGAAATCCAACAGCCAGAACTGAAGATCCTTTGGCGAATATTTCATACAGCCGTTCAGGACAAGACTATGGAAAAAGGAAGATTTACCGGATCCACTCTGACCGATTGCAATGTACCCAATACACTGACCTGCCACTGTACCGTCCTCATCACGACAGCTCAAAGGCAGTTCGACAACATTTCCGCCGGATTTTCCGACTGGAATGTACATGATATTTCCCAGCTGGTTGACTGTCTCATTCGCGGAAACTTCATCAAGTGTAATGTAACTTTTCTCCCTGCTGTTGATCGCATTTGCAAGGGCAATCGATCGTTCCTGGACAAAGGCATCCAGATTGCCGGAAATATGCAGCACATCGACAGGTTTCCCGTTTGAAGAGAAACCTGTCTTATCATTGAACTGGATCCTCAGAGCACAATTCTGCTGAATCGAGCTAAGATAATGTTTATTGCTTGCGGTAAGATTCTTCTCGAAAGATGCGCTATTGTCTACAATCAGAAATCTCAGGCCACACTTGTGTCCGATCTCTCCAGGCTTTGTAAGCGAATTGATCGTATCAAGAACTTCAGCTGAGGCATATCCGCTTCCATCTACCAGACCATCCCGGAGAATGATCAGATTGAACGGATCCGAACGATCATCTTTATAAATCGCATAAAGGTCAGGTCTGGCCACCGAGGTCTTTCTGAAAATATCTTCGCAGTTCACATCCCGGAACGTGGCAAGATCACTGTATGCGGTATGAATCTGAACGATTTTTTTCGCAATCTCTCCGGAATTTTCAGATTGAAAACTGTTATTCAACCTCTTGTAAAGATAGTTTGTATTCTGATCGAATATATGGACATTAACCGCACCGAGAGGAAATGTCTCAATGAATCGGAGCACATAGGCAATAATAAACTCATCAATACGACGGTCCTCTATATGTTCAAAATCCGAAAGGACCATCACATTGCCCTGATTTCTCAAATCCGTAAGGATATTCTGATATGTGCTGGTAATTCCGATGTCACGCATAATCGGCATAGACACACTCTGCACCGGCACCCTGGCAACCAACAGCTCTGTAGGCAACGTATCGCCAATCGCAATCGGATCTGTTTGCCGCAGCTCAGTAGTATATTCGGCAGCCGCCAGCTCTTTAGCCTGATCTTTTATCCGCTCAACATCGCCCTGAGCCTTGGACTGAGATTTTCGGATGGAAGTAAGAATAATCTGATTCAGTGCTTTGACGGAATCAACGTTGAAATTGTATTTCTGAAGAAAAGCAGCTTTCAGAGAATCATATTTTCCCTGCGCCTGCCTGATCTGATCCAACGCACTGAACACAGCAGACGCACCACCATCGCCTGACTTCATAAGGATTGTCTTATATGTATTTATTGCATTCAGACAGTTGGTATACTGGCTGCTGATCTGAACCGTATCCCTCATTAGGCCATAATCGGAACAATCGATTTCTCTGGTCAGCCCCTGCAGCAGCGAAGCCGAATTAACCGCTTTCGAAGTATCGATCTGCCCTCTGCTGTCCATTTCAGCTTTGATTTTTCCTTCATATTGGCGCAAAGTATCCGCTATCTTAACCGCCTTGACATACTGAGCGTTTAAGTCTTCCATTGTGCTCATAATCCGTATTCCTCTCCAAATGATTGTATATTTCGATGTGGGCTCATCTGCGGTTCAGTCCCGTTTTACACGGATACTACAGACCTGAGCATTATGATAATCCCGGCGATAATCAGGATGGGGATCGCCAGATAAATAAGGCCAACTCCTACCAAACAAACCATGAACAGTGGGAACAGCAATACTGTACAGACAAACTTTGCAATCCCCCATGTCAGTTTCAGTCCCAGCACAAAGAATTTCCACGTTACCCAAGCCAGTGCTACAAGGAAAATGATCGACAACATATACGCATCCCCCTCTCACTGTAATAACTCAACATAGGATCCCTGACTGCGAATCCACATGTCTATCCCGGATCCGAAGACCTCAGCGGAAACAATGTACGCTCCATCCTCTTCATCTAGAATCTTTGCCGTCGGCAGACGATCCAGAATTGCATCGATGTCGGTTCCCGTATAGCGGAATTTCACCTTCTTCAGCTTGCCGCCATACATGAACTGAATCCGCTTTCTAAACTCTCCCTCCTCAAACCGGCTGCTGTACGGAATGTAAAACCTTTTCTCCAAAATGTTCAGCGACCGGATACGGTCAATCCGGTAAATGGTCGGAAAGGAATCATTCAGAACGTCGAAGTCCTTCTTTATCTCCTCATCATCGATGAATGCGGTCAGATAGAAATAATACTCGGAAAACATGATCGCTACCGGCTTCAGTTCCCGGTGCACAACCTGTTTATCCTTGGTACGGTAATAATCAATTTCTATATACCTGCATTCCCGTATGGCCTGACCAAGGTCCCACATAAGCTCTATGAACCTGGTCTTATGCCGGGGCTCCACGTAGTGAAACTCCTCATTACTGATTAACTCTTTTACCCGCTTCTGGTTAACCTTCGGGACACAGCAGGTAATGAGTTTATCAAGCATACTGACCATTTCATCCTTGGTAAACGCTCTGCTGTCCAGGAGTATCTTGCACAGGGCGAGCACCTCGGCATTCTGCAGCCGGATCTGATATAGTGTTTCCAGGCGATATCCCTTCGCGGCCCTATCATAAACGATGGTATTGACTAAGCCGGTACGTTCAGAATCGTTATCCAGGAAATTCCGGATGTGCTCTATATCCCGCTGGATGCTCTTTTCATTGACGCCATATCGCACAGCCTCCTCTGCTTTGTTCACAACATAGCCGTCAGAAAGCTTCGCATACATCTGCAATACACGTTCTATCTGATCGCTCTTTATCATTTCGTTCATACAGACCTCCTATGTTATGAGCAGAGTATAGCAAGCCGAATGGACGTATTATGTCCAACCTTGAGAGATATCCTTAAATACTTGGACCTTCCAAATAATTTACCCTCTTTCCATGCGCCTCTGCATACTCAATCTCAGAACGTGTGCTCTCACCGATATATCCGCCGACATTGATTACAAAGATTTCATCTGACATATCGATCTTCCGCTTATGCATGTCATCCAGCATGGCCTTTGTAGCAGTCAGCGTTCCTTCGTCCATATTCTCCCAGACTTCGCTGTCCCCGGAGTGTCCGAAAAGACCTACGCTTATCACGATATTTCCTTCAAGAGTCAGTCTCTTCTGAACTTCCATAAACGCATCTTTGAAACGGGTGCTGCCGCAAAGAGTTACTACTTTATACTTTCCCGTCATTATATTTGCCGCCTATACCAATCCAAGTTTGTCGAATAGTATCTTGTTTCGTTTCATTGCATCTTGAATAACTTTGTCATATGACAATATCTCGATGTATGCCTTCTTTTTGTCGTGATATCGATAATATCCTCGTCCATCTGGAGTTTTGACAAAATCTCTATCATCTGCAACTTTGATAAGATTCGGAGTGATATCACAAACGGCATATAAGTAAAACTGCGTATTAGTGTCGACATTTATAATACGGCCATCTTTATCCTTTACCCTGTTGGTCTTAAGTTTATCTACGTATCCCAACATCTGTTGTATCGGATTATCTGATGCTGTGTAATCATCTCTTTGAGGCTTTTTTAATTCAAAGATGACGATACTCTCATAAGCACGGCCCGTATTTTCCTCATCGGATACTGCCACCGGATGGTCCAACATCATAATATCAGGACGTTCCTCTTTAGGGTCATTACTAAATGGAACATCAGACGAGATGTAGTCACAATACGACAACCGTTCATCAATCAGCCACAGATTATGAGCTTCATAGCTTACTTCATCTGCTGTTCTCCTCATCGGATATATCAAATTGTGTATGAAGGATTCTCTGTTATACTTTCCGTCATCATTTCTTCGGATCCCTTGCTTCAGCAACTCCAGAATTATCTTTCTGTGCGCAACATATTCAGCAAGAACAGATTTGTTGGCATCACTAATGCGTTCAACCTGCTTTCTGAACTCTTCCTGATATACATCCGAGACAACCATTTCATTTCTCATTTTTTCCATGAGATTCTGATTATCCGTTCTTAGTTGAAGTTCAAATTCCCTTCTTAGACGATATAATTCCTCATCCAATTTTGCATCTGACAAAGATGGCTTGATTTCCCTGATTCTATCAGGCATATATTTCAGCAAATGCCTATACTGAGGGGCCTCATTGGAAATATATCTTCGTATTCTCTCTTCTTTCTGAGCCCGGACTTCTACAAGATAATCAGAAAGAAATTCTTCAATCTTTTCTGACGCTGCAGCTACTATATCCTGGACTGATAATTCTCCGTCCCCAGATTCTTCCGGAAGATCAAATGATGTTCTGCTTGTGCTGACACTCTCATCCAAAGTCTTTCCGGAGACCACACCAATATAATAAAAGCCCTGATCTCGAAACAGATTTTTATCAAGATCTACAACCTGCTTTTCCAACGGTATTTCTCTTACAACACGGCTATTGGCGCACAAATATAATTTGCTACCGCCGATTGCGGGATCTTCCATTTCAATATTCAGCAGTTCATAATCTGTACCTTGGACTGTAAATGTCGAAATATTGTCACTCTTTTTTATATTGCGATGGAAGAGATCGTTGATAGAAATAGTATTTCCATCAGCAACATCCACCACTGTTATCTTTGGACAATCAGGAGCCATTAGATATATTACGCAGTGTTGCATAATTTTGGTTGCTATTGTGTCCGCGTGTTTATTTACATTTTTTCTGTACTCATATTTATAGTCTATGAGCTTGATCTCTGTTCGATTATCCGTGTAGTTATCACATTCAGTCAGAGTATCGTCGATCTCTTGTTTTTCCAAAGAGAACTCAAACTGTCTCCTGACGGGAGTGGAATCAGCATCCAGGAAAATACTTTCAAATTCTGCCTTGCTAAATGCCTTAAGCCAGGAAAACCTGCCTACGCCTTTTCCCCCTATCGAAGCCTTATAGGTAGAATCTGACTGCAGGAAAGAACGCATATTATTCTCATCAAGGCCTACTCCATTATCTATAACATTAAAACCGATTACATCGTTAATACTGTAGTCTATACCTTGGCCTTCGATAATTAGCTGCTGATCACGCACAATCTCAATTGTGATATATGGATTAAAAGATCTATTATCATGATCACGCCGTTCTTCAATCGCATGTATTGAATTTACAATTGCTTCATAAAGAGGAACTAAGGGCTGATTCCTCGGTATGTCAAAATTCTTAATCCTTCCCGTAATATCAATAGTAAATCCAGCCATTTCACACCCCTACCTTTTAGTCTGGCTTCTCATCCCGTTTGTCTTATTTCTATTTCAGCCTATACACGTCATGAATGCGCCATTATAATCTCCAGTGCATCCTGCGACAGGTTCTTTCCTTCATAGGTTACAAGCAACTGCCCCGGGAAGTTTTTCTCATACCACTTCTGTTTCTTCTCCCAGTGCGCTTTATAATCCGGGCGATCCAGCATTCCGACATGCTCCCAGTAGTATGTCTCCCCACGGAATGTCACCGTGAAATCAGGGAGATACATCGTGCCGTCCGCAGCGTACAGCGGCTCCTCATACTTGAACGGTATATCCCTGTCCACTAGCATGTTGGCGATAATCACCTCTGATTTCGACCGCACAAAATACTCTGACAATGTGGCCAGCTTCTTCTCATCGGCATGCCAGTTATGGGTATACAGCAGTTCTTCCGGCAGGGGCTTGAACTCGAATATAGAGGAGTTGATCCGCCGGACCGCAGACTTCTCAAGATGCCCCAGGTTAGTCAATGTTCCAATGTCATCCTGCAGGAAGATCGTCACATGTTTCTGTGCCCTGGTGATCGCTGTGTACAACAATTCCATGGACAGCAGGTGGCTGTCCCTCTTCGGAATTACAATGTAAACATAATCAAACTCCGATCCCTGCGATTTGTGAACGCTGATTGCATAGGCCAGCTCCAGGTTTTCCTGAACCTTCTGCTCCGGAATCCAGCGGCCCTTCTCGTCCTTTCCGAGTTTCTTGCCGTAGTTATAGCGGAGCTTTCTACGATTCTGATTAGAGAACCGGACCTGGATATGCTCCAGCTGACTCATCCGCTTATACCACTGGTTCGGATAATCAAGACCATGAATTACAGCGATTCCGATCTCGCCGTTAAACACTTCCGCCCGCTCATTCTGTTTTGTATCGTCATTATAGACATACGCCATATCGGAGCGCGGCCTGTTACGGAACTGGATGACTTTATCAAAAGGACTGACCCCATCCAGGTTATATTTGCGACTCCAGTATGTATTGAAAACGCTCTGCATCCACTGATTCAGTGCATCCGTTCCGTAGAACTCTCCACGATAAGGAGAAATGATCTGCAGCTCCTCCGGATTTGCGGAGCCATCTTCTTTCTTGAGGGCCTGCGTCCAAAGCTTGTTCAGACTCATCCCTTCATCCTGCAGATACCAGCCGGTGTAACCTTCCATATCACGGACCATGGTCTCCTGAAGGACACGCTGTAGTTCTTCCTGATCATGCCAGAAATAAACGCCCAGATCCTTGTCGATATCGCCGTTCCCATCCAGCTGGATTTTCTCGAAGATTTCCTCTTTTGCCTGTTTCAGCGCATCTGTTGTCTCCGGGTTTTCGTCTGATGTCTGCTGCTCCTGGATAAAGATATTCGCAAGCTCCAGTATTCCATTTCCATTACCATCCACCCGATTGACCAGCTGACGGATGTTGTCTGTCAGAACACCAACATTCTCCGGATATTCTGCCTTCAGCCAGGCAATAGTATCCGCAAAAACACGACCGCGTCCAATCGGCGGCAGCTGATTCGGATCTCCAATCAGAATCAGACGCTGTACACTATTCCAGTTGATCGCCCGGAGAAGTGTCGCAAAAAGGTTCAGGTCGATCATGGAACACTCATCAACTATGATGGTGTTGACATCCTGGCTGAGCTTTCCTCCGGATCTCTTCAGAGTGAAATTGTTATTGATCCATCCGTTGGAAGCCAGGAAAGAGTGGATTGTAGTAGACCGCTCACCGGTCTGTGTTTTGATGCGTTCAGCAGCTTTACCTGTCGGGGCCATAAGGAGAAAACCTGTGCTCTCTCCATGGACACGCTTGATATTTTCCACAATAGCCCGGATAACCGTGGTCTTGCCGGTGCCCGCCGCACCAGAAAGAACGCAGAGAGGTTTGGTGAAAATCTTCATGCAAATTTCGGCCTGTTTGTCCAGAATCGCCTCATACTGTCGTCCTGCCTTGGATATCAGCTTCGAGTCCTTCTTCTTCAGGCGCTCCTTAAACTTCTCTGCACTGATTGCCCGCTTCAGGACAATATCCGGACGATCCGTCAGCGCTTTGAAGGCATCCTCAATGCACCGCTCATCTTCATAGACGGACCGCAAATACAGATACAGCGTATTATTCTCATCACGACGCAGATATAGTGCTTCTTCCAGTACCTCTGTCTCTATATCAAAATTTTTCAGCTTATAGGTATATCTTTTCCACTCCGGCATCCGATCCAGTCGATGATTGACAGACTCCAGAATGGCCGCTGCCTTTCCAAAAGAATGCGCTGCGATGCGGTTCAGCTCATCCACGCAAAAAGCGCGGAGACGCTCTGTTGAGCCCTCATCCAACAGGTTATCCAGTCCAAAGTCCGGCGATGCCAGAATACCGTTATCGATCTTATAAAACGGTATGACATCATCGACATCATAGCCCTGGTACTGTTCAAAAATGATATACGGATCCGCTAGTATTTCATCGAGAGAAGCTGTGATTGATACGTTTTCCCTGTCCTCACTGAGGATAGCCTGCATCTGGCCTGCCGTAAGAGCAAATCTCGGCAGGACATCCAGTAAAAGCTTCTGTTCGGGCTCCTCTCGCAGCTTATACTCCCGGCGGATCTTCTTCAGTTCTGCTGCAGATATTGCCTGCCCCCATACGTCATCGCGTTCTCCGGCCAGCAAATCACACACCTGGTCCCGGAACGCTTTCATATCACTTTCATTTGTGAGGCGCAGATATGCGGCTTCAATGCTGCCAAGCCCAAGGTTTTCCAGCACGGAAGCAAACCCGGGATACGGTCCACGGGCAATCCATAGTTCATTAAGAACGCTGCCCAGCCAGTCGCGGCGCAGCTTCCAGTTCTCTGTGGTGTCTCCTATCTCTATCAGCACTTCTACTGCATTTACCAGCTGATTTACGATCTCTATAGCATCATCGTCCGTGATCTCCCTGGATCCGTACTTAAACGGTGCCCTGTGCAGTGGCTTAATAACCAGCCGCTCCAGGACATCTTCATTATCCATGTATTTCCAATAGGGGATACAAAATCCCTCATCTGGGTATGCTGAAGTAACCGGCTTCTGCCATACGATGCCGCCGGCATATTTCTTCCGTATTTCTTCAGAGATATTCTGGTAATAATGGAAATCTCCCATCTTCTTCAGCCGGGAAATACCAGCAACCACATAATTGTTTTCTTCATTTTCCGAGAAAGGATTGCTGTAACCGGCATAATAAAAGACCAGGGATTTTCC
>Ga0256406_1003627_pt1 | contig 18893 bp, 9 predicted proteins | sample RumenRJG_03DNA_FD_185986 | JGI IMG/M metagenome (GOLD analysis project Ga0256406, IMG submission 185986) | Bovine rumen microbial communities from Lethbridge, Alberta, Canada - RJG_03 | ecosystem: Host-associated > Mammals > Digestive system > Stomach > Rumen | place: Canada: Alberta | collected...
TATCGTTTGGACGCCACTCTTCACTCAGGCGAATGGACGCACAGCATCCTACATCTGCCCATCAACCTGACGGGCGATTTGGGTCTTCAGGCGATAGTAGATGAGCGGCGCAACGTCACTGATGTGCATCTGGACATGCCAGACTTTACATGGGCCGGCGCCAAATTCAGCCATGCTGCCCTGGACATCACCACTCCCAACGACACGCTCCATGCTGTGGCCCGGCTGACTCGTACTCCGGAGGGCGGACAACCCTTTGCCGTGACACTCACAGCCAATGCGGCAGGCAACGTGCTCAGGTCGTCGCTGGCTTGGGAAGCTCATGCCAAACCACACTTTCACGGCTTGGTGTATGCCAATACCACATTCTTGCGTACGCCGCAGGGCAGTACCGGATTTCATATGCAGCTTAGCCCACTATCGTCTTTGGCCGTTGGCGACACGATATGGCAGGTGAGCGCTGCCGACCTGATGTTTAACGGCCATAAAATACAGGCCCATAACTTTGAGATTAGTCACGGACAGCAGCACATCACCATGAACGGTGCCGCAACCGACAGTCCGGCAGACACGCTGCGCATGGATCTGCATGACATCGACGTGGCTTATATACTTGACTTGGTGAACTTTCACTCCGTGAAATTTGGCGGAAGGGTGAGCGGCGTGGCCACGGTAAGTCAGCCGTTCAATCAGCATATAGACGCTAAGGCCAATGTTGAGGTGCATCACTTTACGTTCCAAGACGGTAGGTTGGGAACATTGAAGGCCAAGGTGGGCTATGAAGCGCCACAACAGCGACTTGTGGTGAAAGCTATAGCCGACGACGGCCCCGACTCGCAGACGGATATAGGGGGCTACTTCTCGTTCAAAGAGAATGCCATATATTTGCCCATGGTGCTGAGGGGCTCTAATCTGGAATTTCTGCACAGCTTCTGCGGAGCATTCATGGACAACATTCACTGTAAGGGATATGGCAACCTGTGTTTGCGCGGGCCCCTTTCAACGCTCAACCTGGAAGGACTAGTGCGTGCAACAGGCTCTTTCAGCATCATACCTACGGGCACAACCTATAGCATGAGCAACAGTTTGGTGCGCTTCATTCCTAATGAGATACAGTTCTTGACAGACACGGTGAGAGACCGCGACGGAAACATGGGCGTGCTGACGGGTGCCCTTTATCACGAAAATCTCAGGCGACTCTCTTATAATATGAACCTGAACGCCCATCGACTATTGAGCTACGACAAGCATAATTTTGACGATAATAGCTTCTTCGGCTCAATTTGGTGCACTGGTCATGTGCGCATACATGGCAAACCGGGTGTTATGAACATGGACGTTGAGGCTACTCCTGACCCCGGATCGTTCTTGGAATATAACGTAAACGATGTGTCGGGGCTCGACGATGCCAACTTCATAACTTGGCATGACGTTACTCCGCGCAACGATCTCGATGCTGACACAACTAGTGTAGAGCTGGGAGATGCCGACATACCATCAGATATGCACCTGAATTTCCTGGTACATGCCAATCCTAACCTGACCATACGGCTCTTGATGGATCCTGTTTCGGGGGATATGATCAGTTTGCAAGGAAACGGAACCATTAATGCTTCCTACTTTAATAAGGGGGCGTTCAAAATGTTTGGCAACTATCAGGTGGAACAAGGAACGTATAGGCTCACGGTGCAAAACATCATAAAGCGGGAGTTTCAGTTCGTTCCTCCATCATCAGTTACCTTCGGGGGCGACCCATTCCAAGCCCAACTGGATCTGAAGGCACAGTACACGCTCAACGCCGTGCCATTGTCTGACCTGCAATTAGGACGCTCGTTTGCCCAAAACAATGTGAGGGTGAATTGCATCATGGATATTCTGGGCACTCCTCTGAAGCCGGTTGTGAACTTCGATCTGGCTCTTCCTACAATGTCGGCCGAAACGCAGCAGATGGTAAGGTCGGTTATCAATACCGAGCAAGACCTTAACCAGCAAGTGCTATACCTTTTGGCTATTGGCCGATTCTATCAACCATCGGTGAATAATGCCAGTCAGGAGGAAACCGGAAGGCTGAATAAGACACAGTTGGCCATGCAAAGTGTGCTGTCGGGTACGCTTTCACAGCAGCTGAACAACGTGCTCTCCACGGTGATCAACAATTCTAATTGGAACTTCGGAGCCAATATCGCAACGGGTGATGAAGGGTGGAGCAACGCCGAGTACGAGGGCTTGCTCTCTGGAAAGATGCTTTCAGGCAGACTCTTGCTGAACGGTCAGTTTGGCTATCGCAACAATGTGGAAACAAATAACAGCTCTTTCATCGGTGACTTTGATTTGCGCTATCTGTTGTTCCCCAACGGTAATCTTGCTGTGAGGGTTTATAATCAGACCAATGACCGTTATTTCACGCGTAACTCTCTGACTACTCAGGGCTTCGGACTGATTATGAAGAAAGACTTCAACTCGTTGCGTGACTTGTTTGGTACGCGCAAGAAGAGCAAGAAAAAAAATAAAAAGAGCAAGGTAAGAACACAGAGGTAATCAGTAAGTGCGGGTGAGAAGCGACTATCTTCTCATGTTTGGGTTCAGCCAAACGGTTGAACTACCTTTTTATAGATACTCTTTTTTTGACGCAACAAGGAGACTATACTTGGATTGAAATAAAAAAAAGTGTGCTGAAAATATCCAGCACACTTTCTATTAGGTTTATTTGTTGATTGGAAGAGTGATTAGATCTCCTCGCTCCAATCTTCTTTGCTCTTGCGTACATACGACTGGTAGCGCAGCTTAGCCATACGCTCAGCCTCAGAGAACAACTCCTCAGCCTCGTTAGGATAAGCCTTTGCTACAGAAGAGTAGCGCACCTCACCCATCAGGAACTCACGGAAGTCAGCCCAATTAGGCTCTTTGCTATCGAGAGTGAATGGGTTCTTGCCCTCATCGGCCAAGAGAGGATTGTAACGCCAGAGGTGCCAGTAACCGCAATCTACTGCTAGCTTCTCCTCCATCTGGCTCTTACCCATGTTTCTCTTGAGCTTCTTGGTACCCTTGATGCCGTGGTTGATACATGGAGCATAAGCGATAACAAGTGATGGGCCTGGATAAGCCTCAGCCTCGCGGATAGCCTTCAGCGTCTGAGCATTGTCTGCACCCATGGCTACTTGTGCTACATATACATATCCGTATGTGGTCTGCATGAGGCCCAGATCCTTCTTGCGAATGCGCTTGCCTTGTGCAGCAAACTGAGCAATAGCACCAAGCGGAGTAGCCTTAGAGCTTTGACCACCGGTGTTAGAATATACCTCGGTATCGAGAACCAGGATGTTGATGTCCTCACCTGTAGAGAGCACGTGGTCAAGACCACCGTAGCCGATATCGTAAGAAGCACCATCGCCGCCGATGATCCATTGGCTGCGCTTTACAAGGTAGTGCTCAAGCGTCTTCAGCTCCTGACATACAGGGCATCCGTGCTCTGCACCTTCTGCGATAAGAGGCTTCAGCTCATCGGCTGCTTCCTTAGAACCTTCAGCGTCATTTTTAGAATCCAACCACTTCTGAGCGGCTGCTTTGAAGTTGGCTGGCGTATCGTCTTTAGCGATAAGCTCGCCAAGCAGACCGGTGATACGCTCCTTCATCTTCTTGTTGCCTAATACCATACCGAGACCAAACTCGCAGAAGTCCTCAAACAAAGAGTTATCGAAGGCAGGACCCTGGCCCTTGGCATTTGTTGTATAAGGTGTAGAAGGAATAGAAGCAGAGTAGATAGAAGAGCAACCTGTTGCATTAGCTATCATCTCACGGTCACCAAACAGCTGAGAAATAAGCTTCACATAAGGAGTCTCACCGCAGCCTGAGCAAGCGCCAGAGAACTCAAACAGAGGCTGAGCAAACTGTGAGTTCTTCGGGCTCTGCTTGATATCAACGAGGTTCTGCTTTGAAGCTACGTTGTGAACAAGGTATTCCCAGTTAGCAGCTTCTTTCTTCATGTCTGGTGCATCCACGTTGAATGGAACCATCTTGAGAGCCTTCTCGCCCTTCTTACCAGGACAAACATCAGCACAGTTGCCGCAGCCGAGGCAGTCTAACACGCTAACCTCTATGCGGAACTTCATGCCCTTTAGTGCCTTCGGAGCCAATATGTCAATAGTAGGAGCATCGAAGCCTTCAGCCTCCTTGTCGTCAAGAACGAACGGACGGATGGCTGCGTGAGGACAGCAGAAGCTACACTTGTTGCACTGGATACAGTTTTCGGGGTTCCATACAGGTACGAAAGCCTCTACACCACGCTTTTCGTATGCTGCGGTTCCATTCTGCCAGGTACCGTCAACGGTGTCATGCTTTACAAAGTCAGACACTTTAAGCAAGTCACCTGCCTGTGCATTGATAGGACGGACAATCTCTTTAACGAATGCCGGAGCATCATCCTGCTTGCCTTCTTCATCAGAAAGGTTAGCCCAAGCGGGATCTACAGCAAGCTCTTTATACTCACCGCCACGGTCAACTGCTGCATAGTTCATGTTCACAATGTCCTGACCCTTCTTGCCATAGCTCTTTACGATGAATGCCTTCATCTGTTCTACAGCCAGATCGGTGGGGATAACCTTCGTAATGCGGAAGAATGCAGACTGAAGAATAGTGTTGGTGCGGTTGCCCAAGCCTATTTCCTGACCTATCTTTGTAGCATTGATGTAGTAAACATGTATGTGATGCTCTGCGAAATACTTCTTGACATGGTTTGGAATGAAGTTGATCAGTTCTTCACCGTCGAAGATTGTATTGAGCAAGAATGTTCCGTTGTCACGCAAACCACGTGTTACGTCATACATGTGCAGGTAAGCCTGAACGTGGCAAGCCACAAAATTCGGGGTGTTTACCTGATAAGCTGAGTGGATTGGCTCATCGCCGAAACGCAGGTGAGAGCATGTGAAACCGCCAGACTTCTTAGAATCGTAAGAGAAATATGCCTGGCAATATTTCTTGGTGTTGTTACCAATAATCTGAACAGAGTTCTTGTTGGCACCTACAGTACCATCTGAACCAAGTCCATAGAACTTAGCTTCGAAGAGACTGTCACCGCCCATAGGTATCTCTGCAACCTCAGGAAGTGATGTAAATGTTACATCATCAACGATACCTACAGTGAAATGATTCTTCGGCTCGTTGAGCTCAAGGTTGTTGAATACGGAGATGATCTTGGCTGGTGTGGTGTCTGAAGAGCCTAAGCCATAGCGACCGCCAACAATAAGAGGCTTACGAGGATCGTCATAGAGAGCGCTCTTCACGTCAAGATACAAAGGCTCGCCCTCTGCTCCGGGCTCCTTGGTACGGTCGAGTACAGCAATACGCTTAACAGTTTCAGGAAGAGCCTTGCGAATAGCCTCTACAGAGAATGGACGATAGAGGTGTACTGCCACCATACCTACTTTCTTTCCTTGCTTAACAAGGTAGTCGATAGCTTCGCGGGCAGGCTCTGTTGCAGAACCCATCAAAACGATAACGTTCTCTGCATCCTTTGCTCCGTAATAGTTAAAGAGGTGATATTCACGGCCGGTTATCTTGCTTATCTCACCAAGATACTTCTCAACTACCTCAGGAACCTTGTCGTAGAAGTTGTTGCAAGCCTCTCTGTGAGTGAAGAAAGTCTCAGGATTCTCAGCTGTACCACGTGTTACAGGGCGCTCAGGAGAGAGTGCACGGTCGCGGAAGCGCTTTACATAATCCATGTTGAGAAGCGGACGGATGTCTTCCATGTCCATTTCCTCGATCTTGTGATACTCGTGGGAGGTACGGAAACCATCAAAGAAATTGATGAAAGGTACAGAGGTCTCAAGTGTAGCAAGGTATGGTACAGCTGTGAGGTCCATTACTTCCTGTACAGAACCAGAGCAGAACATGGCGAAACCGGTTTGACGGCAAGCCATAACATCCTGATGATCGCCAAAGATACACAGTGAGTGGCTGGCCAGAGTACGTGCAGATACATTGAACACGCATGGAAGCAGCTCACCTGCTATCTTGTACATATTTGGTATCATCAGCAGCAATCCCTGCGATGCAGTGTAAGTTGATGTAAGAGCACCAGCCTGTAAAGAACCGTGCAATGCACCAGCTGCACCACCCTCAGACTCCATTTCCTGAACAGAAACGGTCTGACCAAACAGATTCTTGCGACCTTTTGCAGCCCATTCATCTACATGCTCTGCCATAGGAGATGATGGGGTGATGGGGTAAATGGCAGCCACCTCTGTAAACATATAGCTTACGTGAGCGGCAGCGGTGTTACCATCACAAGTGATAAATTTTTTTTCTTTAGCCATTTTGATAAATTAAATATTAAAAGAATGTTTCTATAATGTTTTTGCTTGTTTGCTTAATAAAGAAATCCAAATAGCCATAGGGGTATTCTGTTGTCACTTCCAACCTCTGTGTTATAGCGTGCGTAATAGCAGTCGTTGTTATACCGCGTCTTCAAATTATTGGCGTCGCACACTCTGAACTTTAGTTTGTTGTCAATGATATACTGCCCGGGCTTAGCGCCTTGGCTAACTTGGTGATTTTTCCATATTGTGTTAACAAAGAAAGTCTCCATTACGTCTTGCTCAGTCATATTATTGGGATATATGGCGTAAGTAAGATTGGGGTTGTGCATCATAACTTTTGCAGGCTTCTTGGGAAACTTTTGCCCAACCGGATAGATGATATTCAGCAATCTGGCCTCTGAGAGATACTCGATGTAATTCATCACCGTGGCCCTGCTTGTTTCTATGTCATGAGCCAGTTGACTTATGTTTGGGGCTTTGATACCGGCTACAGCCAACAAATAAAGCAATTTTTTTATCTTGGTAAGATACTTTAGTTCTATTTGCTTGATGAGCAAAATGTCCACCTCAGTCATCATATTCATAGTCTTGAGCAAGTTTTCCTCAAAGTTTCTGTTCTCAAGAAAGAATGGATAATAGCCATGGTGCAGATAATCATTCAGATATTTTCCCGGACTAATTTTAGACAGTACGCCTTTCACCAGATGGCTGTGGTTTTGTAATATATCCTCAAGCGAATAGGGAACGAAGTTGTTTCCCGTAACCAAGTTGATGTATTCCCTGAATGAGAATCCACGAAGATTATAGCTTTTTACGATACCATGCAACTCCGGATAGTCATATTTAAGGCGCATCACACTAGAGCCTGTGAAGACAATCTTCAGGTTTGGATAGAAGTCGTAACACCTTCTAAGCTCCTGACTCCAGTCTGGCTGCTTGAAGACCTGGTCTATGAGCAACACTCTACCACCTCTTCTATAAAACTCACCGGCAAAATCACAGATGCCGCGGCCTTGGAAATAGAAGTTGTTCATATTGATGTAGAGGCAATCTCTATTGCGGGTATCGAAATTCTCTTTTGCGTATTGTAAAAGGAATGTGGTCTTTCCTACGCCTCTCGAGCCCTTTATACCAATCATACGGTCATTCCAGTTTATCTCATCCATTAGGGTGCGACGAACTGAAGCATTTGTGTGCTCTACCAAATATGAATGCGTACGAAAGAAAGCCTCCATCTGCGTTTGTTTTATCTTTGGTGCAAAGATACTATTTATTTCTATTATTTGCAAACTCTACATTACATAAAATCAATTTTTTTTTCGTATTTTTGCACGGTATAAAGATTTATAAAGTGAAGTTACATGTTTTTAATCCAGAGCACGACATGGCTTTGGCATTTAATGGTAAGTATTTTACGGCGCCTCATGCCGGCAGGCAGCTGCGCTCAGACTGTGATTTTTTACCTGTGATATGGGCACATGAGGGCGATGCGGTGTTAGTTGATGACATAGAATCGGCCAAGGCTCATCTTCGTCGTTTAGGCATAGACAGCTCAAAATACGAGCTTGTCACGAAGCAATTGCCAAGAAGACTGAATAGGATTAAATCCATTGAGCCGTGGGGGTGGGACGAGGCCATAGCATTCAATTTGGGCAGATTAGGCGTTTCCGCCGATCTCTTGCCCAGCCATGCGCAGATAGCCTTATGGCGTGAGCTGAGCAGTCGGCGTTTCGCAGCGTTGGCTTTACATGATGTTTGCGAGCGTCTTCAGTCTCGGCACTGTGCTGTGGTGGGGTCTGCGACCTATGTTACGCAGGCTGAAGATATAAAAGAGATGCTTCACTCACAACCCAAGAGCGTCATCAAGGCACCATGGAGCTCATCAGGTAGAGGCATTCGCTATGTTCAAGACCAGCTCGATCCGTCTATAGAGCGATGGGCTGAGAACGTCATATCTCAACAAGGGGGCATTATGATAGAGCCCTATTATAATAAGGTGAAAGATTTCGGAATGGAATTTACGGTGTGCAACGGTCAGATAACATACAATGGTCTGTCCATTTTCAGCACTGTTCACGGTGCTTATACGGGTAATGTCATTGCCAATGAAGCCTACAAGCAAGAGGCACTGTCTGCTTATCTCTCGCCTGATGTATTAAAAGAGGTGCGCAATGTCATTAAAGAAGTACTCGAACCAAGCTTGTATAACTATAACGGATGCTTCGGAGTAGATATGATGATTGTACGTGATAATAACGAAAACCTATTACTTCATCCGATGGTTGAAATCAATTTGCGACGCACCATGGGCCATGTGGCGCTGGCCTTATCCGAGCGCAAGCCTTCCACCCATGCTATCATGCGCATCGTTTATGAGGGAACGCGTTATCATTTGCGCCTTTTAAGGATGTGAAATAGGCACTTTTGCATGGCAAAAACATATAAATGCAGTGCCTAAAAGGGCTTTTTTGCTATGAAATTTGCCAATATCATGTATATTGCTTATTTTTGCAAGGTCTTTGACTCTACCATATCACATCATCAACAGACAGATAATAATAACTAATATTAAAGCAAATCTTAACATGAAAAGGAAATCAGCGATTATTTCATTGCTTCTCCTGTCATCCGTTCTCACTCCTTTGAACGCGCAGAACTACGTGTCTCAGGTTTGGAACCCCGACAACGGTAATGGCACGTACACCAATCCTGTTATCAATGCGGATTATAGTGACCCCGACGTCATTGCTGTTGGAGATGACTATTACCTCACGGCAAGCTCGTTTCAGTGTATGCCGGGCTTACCCATTCTTCACTCCAAAGACTTGGTTAATTGGGAGATTATAGGTCATGCACTTACAAAGCCTTACTTTTCACAGAATGTTCCCAGCCATGGCAACGGTGTCTGGGCTCCCTGTATGCGCTATCACAATGGTGAGTTCTACATCTACTGGGGCGACCCCGACCGTGGCGTTTATATGGTGAAGACAAAGAATCCGGCGGGCGAATGGGAAAAGCCGGTTCGTGTAATTAAGGGGAAAGGCATGATAGACACCAGTCCCTTATGGGATGATGACGGCAGATGCTATCTTGTCAATGGTTGGGCTAACAGCCGCGCCCACTTTGCTTCGGTGCTCACAGTGCGTGAGTTGAATGCCGAAGGCACAGCTGCCATCAGCGATCCCGTTATTGTCTTCGACGGAAATGGCACAGAAAACCGCACATGCGAGGGACCTAAGTTCTACAAGCGCAACGGATGGTACTGGATTATGTGCCCGGCGGGTGGTGTGCCCACCGGTTTTCAGCTTGCCATGCGCAGCAAGTCGCCTTACGGTCCTTACGAGGTTAAGAAAGTGCTAGCGCAGGGCAAGACCAACATCAACGGCCCTCACCAAGGCGGATGGGTGCATACGTCGCAAGGCGAAGACTGGTTTATGCACTTCCAAGACAAGGGCGCTTATGGCCGTGTGGTTCATCTGCAGCCCGTGACGTGGCGCGACAACTGGCCCGTTATGGGCATCGACAAAGATGGCGACTATTGTGGCGAGCCCGTAACCAAGTATCGCAAGCCCAAGACAGCAGGCAAGGTAGCTAATGTAAACCCACAAGAATCAGATGAGTTTAATGATGGCAAGGTGGGCATGCAATGGCAGTGGCAGGCCAACTACAGCCAGCTCTATGGCATGCCTACGATGAATGGCACTTTCCGGTTATATACCTACAAGCTCAAACCTTACACCTACAAAAAGAATAGAGACAGTTTGTCATTATGGCTAGACCCCGCCATGCTTCTGCAAAAGACTCCTGCCGACAGGTTCACGGCCACAGCCAAGCTCTGTCTGACGGCTAAGAACGAGCAACAGTTTGGAGGCATCATCATGATGGGCTTGAACTTCAGTGCCCTGGTGGTTAAGAGGGTAGGGCAAGAGTTCCAGTTATTGCAGCTCACATGCAAGGATGCAGACAAGGCCAACCAGCCAACCAGCAAGCTTCTTGCTACCTTAAAGCCCACGTCAGCAGACACTAACGGCTATCAGGAAGCCATACATGAGGCCATTTACATGCGTATGAAGGTGTATGATGGCAAGTTGCAGTTTGCCTACAGCACGGATGGAAAGCATTTTACCAATGTGGGTGATGTGTTCACCATGCGTGAGGGAAAATGGATAGGCGCCAAGATAGGTCTTGTTGCAGCTGAGCCTCAGGGCACTAATCCCTGTGGCTGGATAGATGCCGACTGGTTCAGAATAACCCGATAAGCCTTTCGATGTTCTGTAAGCATTCCGTCCGCTGGGTTGAGAGTGCTTACAGAATGTCTAATGATATTCGATTTACTGCTTCTAAACGCAGTTTTTTCGATTGATAACCATTTTGTTGCAAATTGTCAGTAGGTTCTTGGCTTTCTTTCATATCCATAGTTGATTTCTTATGATGAGGTATTTGCTTGTTTCGTTCATTCTTCTTCTTTCCATTCATCCATGCTTTGCCCGTCCATCGGCCGGACAGTCTGCCGGACAAAATCTCATGACGGCTAAGCAGTTGGCCGCAAAGGGCGAGACGGCGCGGGCATTGCTTATTGCCAATAGGGTGATAGAAGAGGTAAAGGCATCGCCCAAGAACCGCAAGCAACAAGAACTTTTGATGGAGGCTTACACCCTTAATGGAAATAATTATAACATTCTGGGTGACAGCCAACAAGCTCTTTCTTACTTCAGAAATGCTTTAAGAATAGCAGCAGCTTTAGGCAACGAGCAGCGTGAAGGTCAACTATACAACAACATTTTCAGTATCTACTACGCCTTACACGACTATAATCAGGCTACCGACTTACTCAATTCGGCTCTGAATATAGCTTTGAAGTCGGGCGACAGAAACCGTATTTGCACCATTTATAACAATATGGGTCTGGTGGCATACGAGCAGTCTGACCACAAGCGAGCCTTACAGTTGCTAGATAAAGCTTTGCTATACACAAGGCCGGGGGATGTCAAAAACATTGCCAGCGTGCTCACCAACAAGGCCGAAGTGCATTATGACAGAGGCGAATATAAGGCAACCAATGCGATACTTGACAGTGTACTATCCCTGCTTGGCACCCATAACCAGCCCCAATTCATACAACCTTATCTCAACGCAGCGCTCGTAAAGGCGCGCCTGGGAAAGACTTCAGAGCTTGCGCCGCTCCTACGCACCATTTACAAACGCCTGTCTTCCTGCCCGCCTCCCGTACAAAGCAACAGCTATAGACAGCTGGCTGAGATACATTTTCAGCTCGGCGACAGTCTGGCGGGGCTGCATGACATGCTCCGTTCTGAGCGCGTAGCCGACTCCACCGGCCTAGACAGCAACAACAAGCAGGTAAGACAACTGCTCATTGCCTATCAGGCCGACCGGCTGAAGCAGAGCAACAACCAACTAGAAGCTCTCGTGTCGAGTCGTACCATGTTGCTTGTCGCCTCCCTCTTGTTCCTTGTCATCCTCATCATCCTTGCCGTCTCGCTCTATCGCCAAATGCGCCTTGTGCGCCAGAAAGCCCGGCAGATAACCCGACAGCAACAACTTTTGCACGAGTATGAGCGGAAAGAGAGTGAACGGCAGAGGCAGGCTTTAAGCCTGGAAATAGACCATAAGAATCGCCAGCTCACTTCTTATGCTATTGATACGGCCGCCATGAACGAGTTTCATGCAAAGGTACGTGATGGCCTGTCGCAGATTAAGAGCGAGGTAAAGGGCATGACGCCGGAGCAGCAACAGCAGCTCACAGACTTGATGAACAGCTTGTTGCATTACAATGACAAGATGGTGGCAGATGATTTTCGCCTTTATTTCGACGAGGTACATCCACAGATGCTTAAGAAACTGGCCCTGCAGTATCCTCAACTTAGTGAAAAAGATCTTCACCTGTGCGCTTTTCTCCATTTGGGAATGTCTACCAAGGAGATTGCAGCCCTCACTTCGCGTGAGGTGCGCAGCGTAGACTCGGCCCGCAACCGCCTCAGAAAAAAGCTCGGCTTGGCCCCTCAGCAGTCGCTCCAACAGTTTCTCAAGGGGTTCGCATAAGGCTATGCGGTAGTAATGCAGTAGTGCAAAAGGCCCTATTAAAGGCCTTTTTGTGTACTTTTGCACCGTTATATTTCTTTTAAAGCGCTAGAATATGAAAAAAATTACGACAAACAAGAAGATGACTCTTGTGATCATCTCGTTGCTTTTGTTGTTGGTTTCACCTGCAATGGCAAGCCCCGGCGACACTGTTTTCGTTGAGAAGTTTGACACGCAGGAGGATTTCAACAAGTGGACAACCATCGACCTGAACGGCGGTCGCACATGGGAATGGCTCAACGGACATGCTGCTTACATGCTCGACTACCAGACCGGGTTGCCTGGCGATGACTATCTGGTGTCGCCAGCCATCAATCTTCAGGCCGGAAATGTTTACGACCTGCGTTTCCGCCTCACTATGTCGAACAACGTTAATTATGAGAGCTGTCGCGTCTATATGGGCACTTCGCCCGACACGGCCCACCTGAAGACGGTGCTTGCCGAATGGAAAGACGTGACCAATGAGGCCAACGGCATGAAAGAACTCACCCTTATTCCCAAGCAAACAGGCACCTATTACATTGCCTTCTATTCTTTCAGCCAGGCCAATCAGAATCGTTTCGAGATTGATGACGTGAGCATTGTGGAACGAAGCACAACACTTGTGCCGGGCGATGTGACTCATCTGTCGGCTACGGCCGCTCCGCATGGTGCTCTTCAAGGCACCATCCGTTTTCAGCTGCCTACCCTCACCGCCGGCAACGATATGTTAGACGTCAAGAGCAAGCTCTCTTATGCCATCTATCGAGACACGCTCAGCACCCCCATTACTACCGGAACAGGTGCCCCGGGTGATGAGGTGAGCTATATGGATAACGTCTCAGCCAATGGATTCTACACCTATCGCGTGGCCGCCTCAAATGACAAGGGCGCGGGCAGAGCATCGTCTGCCAAGATATATATAGGTAAGGACACCCCTCTGAAGCCTACTGGCGTGACGGCACATGTGGGGGCCGACTTTGCCGCACATGTGGCCTGGCATGTCTCACGCGGCAGTGTGAACAACGGTTATGTGGATTCTACTGCCCTGAAATACATCGTCTTGCGTGACGATTCGGTCATTGCCACAACGGCAGACACCACCTATATCGACAAAGTTCCCGTAGCTCACGGACAAACCAAGGTGAGCTATACCGTCAAGGCCCTGTTCGACACACTGGCAAGCGAGCCCAGCTACGAGGCCGAGTGCTTGGCCGGAGAGCCCATTGTGGCCCCTTATGTTGAGACTTTCGCCAATGGCGAAACGAAATCTCCGTGGATGCAGGATGCGTCGGCGCATGATTTCGACTGGCAAAGCACCTCTGAGGTGTACGACGACTGGACGGGTGAAGCGCTCAACGCACCTGATGGCGATGGAGGCTACCTTGTGGCGGCAGTCAGTAATGCCTCTTCCAGCGACCAGTCGCGCTATGTGTCACCCTTGCTCAATCTGAGCAGGCTTTCCAATCCACAACTTTCGTTCTATTTCTACTATAATCGGAGCCAATGGTACGACCCTGAGATGGAGGGCGAAATAAACGATCGCGTGCAGGTTCAGGTGAGTTTTGATGGCGGCGAATGGCAGAATGTCGATGAAGGAGCGTTCCGCATCAATGACAACAGCAATAAGTGGCAACGCGTAACCATGACTCTGCCTAAGCAGGATGCTAAGTTTATGCAGATAGGCTTGCTTGCCATAAGTGATAATGACGGTGGAAACTGCGGTGACATGTACGTAGACAGCATCAGTGTTGATGAGAGTAGTCTGCAAACCGACTTGGCTTTGACCTCACTCGTGGCTCGGCAGCTTCGTGTAACAGCCAATGACAGCTTGCAACTCACAGCCACTGTGCGCAACCGAGGCGCGCAGACAATATCCAACTATCAGGTAACCTTCTTGCGCAACGGACAGCCCTATACTCAAGTAAATGGCATTTCTCTAGCTCGGGCTGATCAGGCTGACATCAAGCTGAACGTACCTACAACGGTAGAAGACGCGCAGAAGGACAGCATTGTATGGCAAGCTGTCGTATCCATGCAGGGCGATGAGCTGAGTGCCAACGACTCTTCGGAGCTTGTCTTCACCTCCGTCCGCGCCAACGACTATCCGGCGCCTGTTTTGGAAGGCCAGGCTTCTGACAACAACGTGAGACTCACGTGGAGCGCTCTAGCCTCACAGAAAGCTATAACAACTGACACCAAGACGGTGACAGACGACTTTGAGAGCTATGATGCCTTTGCCGTTGACAGCTTTGGTCAATGGACATGCTATGACGGCGACAAGGCTTCAACGCTCATCAGCCCGCGCATCCCCGTGCAATATGCTCATGAGGGCGAACCTATGGCATGGCAGGTGTTCAATAATGTGGAGTCGGGAACCTACGTGGAAAACAACTATGACGAGCCGTTCCGAGCCCACAGTGGAATACAATATCTTGCGTCGCCATCCAGCGACTGGCCTGCAGAAAACAACGACTGGCTCATCACGCCACGTCTGGACGGTCAGGCGCAGACCATAAAGTTCTGGGCTAAGGGCGCAACATTCGATTCAGAGTGGATGGATGTGTACTACTCAACTACCGACAACCATCACGACAGCTTTGTGAAGCTCAACGATGCCACCATATACGTAAACGAAATGTGGAAGCAATACAGCTTCGACGTTCCGCAGGGCGCGCGCTATTTTGCCCTGAGAAACGCACGCCGCACAGTGTTCCTCTTTATAGACGACTTCACCTACCAGGCATATAACGGTGCCAAAGACCAGCTGGACCTGACGGGATATAATGTTTATCGCGATGGAGTGAAACTTAACGAGACTCCTGTCACAACACCCTCTTACACCGACACCGATGTTAAGACGGGCAGCACGCACACTTATCGTGTCACAGCAGTTTATGCCCATGGCGAGAGCAACTACTCTAACGGCTTCAGCACCGTTGTGACGGGGCTGCAAAGACTAGATGCCCACTCGACTACAGAGCCTGCAGCCGTTTACAAAATGTCGGGCATGAGAACGGACAAAGAGGCTAGGGGAGTGAACATCGTAAGGTATCGTGACGGCAGCGTGAGGAAAATCGTTCGCCGTTAACCCCAATCTGTCATGCCTCCGGCTGGATTTTTGTTTCTCCATCGGCATGACCTAATACAAGAGCCACATTCAGCAAGCATCTTAAAATACTCGTTACTCCGCTTGCAGAATGTGGCCTTTTCATGTCTTAACATAGGCGTAACGAATATAAGCAGTAACGCTTTTTCTTACATCAGTAGTTCGATGAAAGCATCATCTTTCTTTTGTTTGTAACCATTTGATATCCAGACGTATAGCAAAATAGGCCTTTTTGCGCTTCAAAATAGGCACTTTTGCAAATCGAAATAGGCATTTTCAGACGCTCAAATGCCCTATTTTGCAAGACGCGATGATACTTGTCAAAAAACCAAGAGATAATTTTTAAAACCAAGCATGCCTGTAATTCACATAAAAAGTGTAACTTTACAAAATACAAAAGACAGACTAACAGATGACCATCTAGACCATAAGTTACAAGATGAGAGGACTTTTCAAGCAATTGAAACCAGAGTCTGTGGGCAGAAAAATATTTCTGCTGGTTTGGCTCATGCTCATTGCGTGCTTACTGGTTCATTCTGTTTATAACGATTTCTATTACCTCTATTATCGCGAATGGGGCATCAGTGAGTGGCTCATCAACTATCAAGGCGGTTTCGTAAGGCGCGGTCTGCTCGGTCAAGGTCTCTTCTTGCTTTATCAGCTGCACCCTTTCAACCTGCGTTTCGCCTTGCTCACCATTTCTGTCTTGACGTCTTTCCTCTTCCTGATTCTTATTGTTCGCATCTTCATCAGGCGGGGTTGGAGCATGGCCATCCTGCCATTGGGCTGTTGCTTCTTCGCCCATTAACAGCTATCAGATGCGCCTTCTGACTACTTTTATACGTCACTTTATATAATGCTGTGTGCGTATACAACCTATTGATTACGTGTATTAAATACATTATTATTAAATTTTAACAGTGTATTTGATACAAGGTAATAAAAAATTATCTACATTTGCATGAAATAAAATAACTTATCAAATTACTTAAACTTAAACGTATGAAGAAACTTTTACTTTCTTTATGTGGGGCATTTTTCCTTACATCATCTATTAATGCGCAAGTTCAGGCAACTTCGCTAACGTATGATTTGGTGAAGGCTTACAAGCCTTCGGTTTCTCTCACCAACTATAATTGTGGCTGGGCTTTTTACAGTTATGAGAAGGAGGGCAAGGAAGACAGCAAGCGCCAAGACTATAGGGGCTACGCAACAGACTCTCTAAGCAAGGCTGTCGGGCTGCCCGATGAGTGCCATGTGTGGGTGCGCAACCCTCGACTGGTGCAGACTATCAATGATGCAGGATTCTTTAATTCTAACAACGATGGCCGTAATTTTGTTGTAGATGGGCTGACCAAGGGTGACAAAGTGATCTTTAAGTACACCAGTGAGGCTACTGACTCTGCCAAGATGAAGATGATTTATGCCACAAGTGCATCGGGCATGACTTGTGCCTTGATAGGCACCGACACGCTGAAAGCCGGATTGTCTGTCATCAACTCAGGCGATACCATTCTCATCGACAGCGCAAAGTTTGTTAATTCAAAGAATGTTGAGGATGGTTACATCAGCGTTCTGCTTTACAAACAAATGGCAGTGGCCAGCGTAAAGATAGTTAAGGCAGACAACACCGAACTTTTCTACGATTTCACTAAGGCCGGAAAAGCTGTTGCCATGGCTAACTTTAATCGCAACGAAGGCAATGAAGGCAAGATTTACGTGAACCAGGGAACGGGTAAGGAAGACCGTAAGCGCAACGACTTCAAGGGTTATACGCCTGACTCCATAAGCACATCGCTCGGCCTTCCTGAGGAGTGCCACATCTTCCAGGGACAGAACCGCATTGTGCAGTATGTCACTCACCGAGGCGTTTACGTAAGTGGCGATACGCAATGGGCTGTAGACGGTCTTGACTCAACAGATGTTGTGAAGGTTTATTACATTGCTCCGGGTCTGACAGAAGCAAAGCAGCACATCTTGTTTGCCAACGGCGCAAGTGCAAAGACCAAGGTGTTCTTGAATCAGAGCACAGATACCCTGGCTTCTCTCACACCGCTTGAGAGTGGAGACTCGCTCACCGTGGCAGTGGCTAAGGACGTTAATAAAGCAGGCAAGGTGAATGGCTACATCACCTTCCAGGCATATAAGGGCATGTATATCCAGAAGATTGTCATCACAAAGAACTCTGTTGCGCTGGGCATCAAGAGCCCCAATGTAACAGTAAAGGCTGACAATCAGGCAGACGATGCATGGTATACGCTGCAAGGTGTGCGCGTGGCTCAGCCAGCCAAGGGCATATATATCCATCAGGGAAAGAAGATTGTTATAAGATAAACTTGTTATTAGAGTGGGCTGGGGCAGCAATGCCTCCGCCCATATGGCATAAGATTAATATTTAAAAAAAATGGTTATGAAGAAAATTTTTACTTTAGTGGCTTGTGGCATTGTTGCTATGAGCGCCGGAGCTCAGGAGTCTTGGAGCGCAGCTAACGCCGATCTGACTACTGTGCAGAAAGTAGACAACACCTCAAAGAATGTCATCATCCATACAAAAGATGATCCCTATCCTATGGGAACGTATGGTGATGCTGCAAAAGAGGCCACCGTTACGAACAACTCTACAGAGAAACTGCAAGACCAGGTGCTCACTGTGGGCACAGCCAACGTAACAGTGAAGGCTGTTTCTACGCTTAATTTGGGCGAGACAGAAGACGGCTGGCAGTTGTCAAGTAATGCAAATGAGACCCTTACCACCGCTTTGGGATTTCCTGTAGAATTCACCAGTCGTCTTAAAGCAAAGAGTGGCAACCCTACGCTTACGTATCTTGACTTCTATGAACTCAACTCTGATGGCGATCCAGTGCACCGCGTGAACGGCGAGGTGTGGGCTCCAGGAGCTACAGCGCTGCCTGCTAAGGGCTGTTATATAGAGGTTACACCTAAGACAGCAGGTACTTTGTCTTGTGGCGTATTCGTAAACAAGGGCAACCATGAGCTTTATATCATCGATGAGAGCACCCTTCAATTACTCAAGCCAGCAGATGTTAGCGTGAAATTCTTTTATCAGAATAACACATTCACATATAATGAAGCCGGTGAAGTCGTAGTGAATGGTACGCTTCCTGAAGATTACATCCTTCAGCACACCAATGGCCTGACTCAAAATCGCCCGGCTATGGGCATTGTGAAGTTTGCCGTTGAAGCCGGCAAGACTTATATGCTGATGAACCCCAAGAGCCAGTTGGGCTTCTATGGCTATTACTTTGAGTCTTCAACAAACGGCATAGCCGACATTCAGGCAAGCAAGGCTGCTGATGCTAACGCACCTATATACAACCTCGCCGGTCAGGTTGTAGACAAGAGCTACAAGGGCATTGTGATAAGCAATG
>Ga0256406_1003628_pt1 | contig 18870 bp, 16 predicted proteins | sample RumenRJG_03DNA_FD_185986 | JGI IMG/M metagenome (GOLD analysis project Ga0256406, IMG submission 185986) | Bovine rumen microbial communities from Lethbridge, Alberta, Canada - RJG_03 | ecosystem: Host-associated > Mammals > Digestive system > Stomach > Rumen | place: Canada: Alberta | collected...
CGATGGACTTGCCTTCGATCGCGTAAGTCAGGCAGGTCGTCAGCGTCATGTCCAGCACGCCGTCCACGTTGTACTGATCCATCAGCTTGCCGAGCAGCTCGTAGCGGTTCGGATTCGGCGTCATGACAGAGCAGCCGATGTTCAGGTAGCGTCTCGCGATCGCATCGATGATGTCGTCCGCATCTTCGTCGACCAGCTCGTTGAACAGCTTGTACCCGGAGCAGTTCTCAAAAGCAACAACTACACCGCCGTTATCTTCGACGGCCTTGACAACTTTCATCGTACCGCCGCCCATCGGACATCCGGTGATCAGCACACGCGGCCGCTTGTCCAGTCTGCTTCCGGCTTCATACTCTTCCATGATCTTCTTGCGGAGCGCCTGCATCTCCTCGATCAGCGCCTCTTTGTCAAATTTGAATGTGCTTCCGTAGATCGTGTTGAACAGATCGATCCCGGTCATCGGCGCCGGATCGTTGATCATCACTTCCGACAGCAGCCGCTGTTCTTCCCGCTCCCGGTTCTTCAGGTGAACCGCTTCACGGAGTTTCTCGTCGGTGATCTCCACGCCGAATTTCTCCTCCAGGTAATTCTTGAGGCGGATCACCTCGGACTTCCAGAGCTTCAGCGCTTCCTCGTCCTGGCTGTTCGGAAGCTTCATCAGGAACACATCCTTGAAATCCTCCATCAGCTCGTACATTTTCTTCTTGCCGTCGCAGGTTGTCTCGCCGACCACAACGTCCGAGAAGTGGAAGTACGGACATTTGTCCGCCTTCGCAAAACCGTAGCTGGACTTGATCAGCGGGCACAGGTTCGCCGGCAGCTCCTGCTCCGCCTCTGCGATCGGCTCATCCGACATCGAGCACAGTCCGACTGGCGCCGCGCCGGCCGCCATCGCGATCTCCTGCGGAAAATACGTGCAGTACGCGCCGACGACAGGAAGGCCTTTATCCTTGATCTCCTTGACCGCGAGGAACGAATTTCTGCGCGCCTCGGAGAAGCTTTCAAATACTTCCGGTAACGATTTAATCAGTTCCATTTGTTTTTCCTTTCGTTCACTTTGGTAATAAAAGCAACTGATTATATTATACACGCTGCGCCGGGTTTGACGAGGCAACCGGAGTATTTGATATTTTTATTTGTCGGCAGAGGGTGCATATAAATAGATAATAGTTTCGCCTGCTCCCTCACACCCGCTTCGCCATCGATGTCAGGAATTCCTTTTCTTCCCGGCCCTTTGCCAGCAATCCGGTCAGCTCATTCCGGTCGCTGCTCGCCAGCGCGACGCGGTATTTTTCCAGTTCGCCGATAAAAAGATCCAGCCGCGACAGCAGATTGTCCCGGTTTTCCAGAAAAAGCTCGGACCAGATATGCTCATTCAGATATGCGACCCGTGTCATGTCCCGGAAGCTTCCGCCGGCAGTGACGGCTTCTTCCCGGATTCCGTCGTCGCACTTGACGAACGAGCTGGACACCACATGTGACAGCTGCGAAGTCAGGGCGATCACCTTATCATGCTCTTCCGGTGTCATCACCGTGAACCGCGTGAATCCGGCAATCTGGAGGATCTTCTTCACCGAAGCCATCAATGCCGGATCATTCCGGTCCGGTTTGTTCGGTATGATCGCGCACAGCGCACCATTAAAGAGATCCTTGTCACTGTTCCTGAGGCCCCAGGTCTCGCGGCCGGCCATCGGATGGATGCTTACGAAGCGGATCCCCTCCGTCTCCTCCAGCCGGAATCCGAGCTCACAGATCTGACGCTTGACGCCGCAGCAATCCATGATCAGCGGCTGATTTTTCTGGCGGCCGATCTTCTCCGCATGTTCCGTGAGCCAGTCTTCTGCCGCATGTGGCGGAATCGCGAGAAACAGGCAGTCGCATTCTCCCATGTTCTTCTCTGTCAGCACGTCATCGCAGCATCCCAGCATCTGCGCGAACTGCAGCGTCCGCATTTCCGTATCATATCCCAGAATCTCTGCGCCCGATGCCTTGAGCGCCCGCGCCATTGATCCTCCAATCAGTCCCAGTCCGATGATACCTGCTTTCATTTCAAATTCCTCCCCTGACTTCGCTTCCGTTAATCTCCAGTGATATGTCCCAGGATGCTGCATCTGCCGCGCCATATAAAAAGCCCCGCAGCGTCTGCTGCGGGGCTCGAATTCAAACGATATTGTTCATGAGATCATCTACTGACCGAACGGCACTACAGCAAAACCGCCTTTTCTGTTGTTGCAGTAAAGGTAGTAATAATAGTAGTATTCCGATGCAGCCATGTAAGCTCTCATTCCGATGAAACCCTCTCTTCTTTGTATCCTGGTGTCATTCGTATTCGGGTATTCTGTCCCTGCCGCGGAGACGGCTCTCTTCTGCACGTCTTCCGCGATATCATCAGAATACCACGCCGGGCGAAATTTGTACAGTGATTTTTCACAAAATTTTATTGAATCAGATTATGATTTTTATTAAATATTACAATTTATTGCGAGATCAATTCTCCCCATCACTCTGCTTCCGCTGCTCCCGCGACCGTCACGTCCCGAAGACGTGTCACCGCCGGTATGAGCATGTTATCATACTGGCGCTGCTCCTTCGAGAACGCCATCGTCTTTACGAAATCCCGCATCGATCCGGAGACCGAACCGCCGGACACGATCTTCGTCTTCCCGCCGTCGTGAAGATAACCGAGACGGATCTCGCCGGCGATATTGCCAGAGATGCTGTTCACCTGAAAATCCGAAAACTCCATCACTTCAAGATACCTGCCTTCCCGGATCCCATCCGCGCTCCGGCTTCCGCCGCTCACGCTGAAATTTCCCGGCAGGAAAGAATCCGAAAGCTTCAGGTACGAGCTGAATTTCCGGCTTCCGTGATACCCTTCGGTGACGCCGTCCCGAATCAGATCCATGTCACGAACCGGCGCACCTTCGGCGTCGTACGCATCGTTCTGCGAAGAATTTTCCAGCGAACGAAGCGCCCGAAGCGTGACTTTGTCACCGGTCATTTCCGATGCAATCGGTTCGCCCGGCTTCCAGTCGCTGAATCCGCGGTAGACCGCACCCGCATCAACATGTGTGATGAACCAGTTGTAAATTTCCAGCGCCGCATCCGTGGAAAAAACAACGTCGCACTTCCCGAGCTCCGGTGTCTTCTCCGCTTTCAGGCGGTCCCGGCCGATTCCGAGTGTCTCCGTCACATTCCGCTTCAGCGCGTCCCGGTCGCAGGTTCCCTGGCGATACATCCGGTAAGACTCGATCTCCTGTCCGTCCTTCCGCGCATTCGTGACCACCTCGATCATGCTTGACGGCGCCGATGAAGTCACATCGATGCCCTCCGAGTTCATGAACCGCCGCGTATTCACGTCGCAGAAAATCTCATAGCTGTTGATGTCTTCTGACGCCGTCTCCGGAACTGCGTTCATTGTCTCGATGAAATCTTTCGCCATGCTGCGGACATCCGCCATCTCCGCGCTGCCGGACGAATCTGCTTTCCCGCTGGCAGCGGAGCCATTTGCTTCCGGCTTATTCAGTTCATATGCGGGATCCATGACGAGGCTCGCCTCATTGGACAGCTGACCGACTGCAGCTTTCGCTTCATTGGCCGCTGCAGTCGGCGGGATTTCTGCCGAGGCTTTTCCCATCCGCGATCCGTCTTCATTCTTCTTATATACCGTCACGGTCAGGTGCTCCGTGTGGCGGATCCGGTTCTGATCGAGACGGTGACGGATGAAATAGAATTCCCAGCCTTCCGTGCGGACGTCATTCAATTCCCATGCGTCCACACCGCTGTTTTTCAGAATTTTCGTCATATCTTCCATGCTGATCATCCCAGTCTCACCCTCGCTTTCATATACGGGCCGCCGTCTGATACTTTGACCCACTCCTTGTGTCCTTTGCCGCAGCCGCCGTTGCCGAAAAGCTCACGGTCCGTGCTGATCATCGAAACGCTCTTCAGCAGATCCGGGACATAGCCGGTCATCACGACCGGTGCGACGACTTTGCCGGTCAGCTTTCCGCCGCGGATCTCATATCCCCGCTCGACGATGCACTGAATGCCCCAATGCTTCGGATCCTCCATGCCAGATTCCATACCGCACAGGAGATATCCGTAATCGACGCTGCGGATCAAATACTCCGCTGAATATTCCGATCCGCTGTCAAAGACAGTGTTCGTCATCCGGGTATATACCTTATGCTCGAAATTCTCCCGCTTTCCGTTGCCGGTCGGCTGGGTTCCGAGCCGGAGCGCGGCCAGCGCGTCACAGACGCCCGTCTCCAGGATGCCATTCCGGATCTCCACCGTATCACCGGCCAGCGTGCCTTCATCATCAAACGCATAGCTGGCGACTTCTTCCGCGCAGGCCGCGCCTTCGTGCATCGTGACCAGATCGGATCCGACCCGTTTGCCGATGTATTCTGCGCCGAGCGCACGGTCCTTAACGAACATGTCCATCTCCACGCCGTGGCCGAATGCCTCGTGCGCGATCAGCCCCGAGACCTCCGGACTGGTGATGACCGTGTACTCGCCCGGTTCCACCGGATCCGCATCCGCCAGCTCGTGCGCCGAATGTACGGCGGCAGCTGCTTTTTGCCGAAGCCCGCTGAAAATTTCCGAGCCCTTCCGGCCGGACACGCCGGCGAAACTGAACACGGTCTTGCCGTCTTTCATCACGACCGGCAGCACCATGCCTTCCGAATATACGTACGACTGGCGCATGTCGCGGTTTGGACTCAGGAACATCTTGCAGACATGCGTCGACTGAGCCCGGAGCTGGCAGTCGATCATTTCGGTGCCCGCGCGCATCGATTCGTCCGAAATTTCTTTTAACATTTTTACCAATGCATCGAGGTCCGCGTTCTCCGGCATCTCCCCGGTCTCCATCTCGGTAAAAACATTAGCCGGCTCGTCCGGCAGCGCCGGCGTGTCATAGACTTCCGTGCCCGTCGCGCGGATCAGGTCGAGCGACGCGTCTAACGCGGACATCGCCTCTTCCGCAACGCCCCTGACATCCGCAGGATCAAACCGGTTGAACGCGTACTCGCTGTACAGGCCATCCTTGTGGACGCGGACCACATTGCCGCGCTCCGTCATCATCGTCCGATGCGAGACGGCGCAGGATTTCTGGCTGATCGACACTGTCCAGCCTGCGGAATCAGTAGACAGGACGCTCACATAGTCATACTTCTCCTGCAGAATCCGGATGAATTCCTTCATCCCGTCCGCAATCGAAGCGAGGTATTCTGAGAATACTGCTTGCATATAGTCACCTTCCTTCTGTTCATATCAGATCTCAAAGGAACGTATTAACAGAGTGCTAATACTGGAAAATCATGTCGATGCATTCATCTTCCTCGTTCCGGTCGCCGTGAAGTGCAATCGGGTAAATCAGTCTCCGATCGGTGTTCTCATCGTTCGTCTGAACTGCCTTAATCTCATCCGTCACGTAAAAGAAACTGGTCGAGGCATGCACCGGAAACGGCTCGATCAGGCGCGGATTCTCCAGCACCCAGGCATAGTCACCTTCATCCGGCATTTCCTCCATGCATGCTGCGCGAAGATGTTTTTCCGGAACGGAACACAGTCTACGACATCGACCAGTCCGATCGCATATCCGTATGCCAGTCCGGGAAACGGATAGAACATTCTCGCGGTCTTCGACGCACAAACGATCAGATCTTTGATCGATGCCGTGACCTTCCGCGATCTGCACTCGATGGTCTTCTCTCCGGTAACGATCAGCGATGCATACGGCTACTGAAAGGATAACGCTTTATTTCCCTTATGCTCTGCCATTTCACTCCTCCTGGAATCTATGATATCAGCAGACTTTCGTCTGTGATTGACATATTACTACCTAATCATATTGATTACATCATATATTGTCAAATGCGTATCTGTAAAGGGGTACCGGATTCCCGGCACACTTCCGGCATATTGCCGGTACAGCAGGAACGGACGCAGCATAAGCGCCTGCGTCCGTTATCTCTGCTTTTACGCTGCATGCCTCCTGTCATCTGTCCGGCTGTCATCCTTCCGGAAATCTCCGCTCTTTATTCTGCGTGTTTTTACCACTTCCATTCCGATCACCAGCAAGGCACCGATCAGGCAGGCAGCGATGCTGAAATTCGAGACTCCAAGCGGCGCCTGCGGCTCATCCAGCGTGGTCGGCCCCATCACGACGGCATACAGCGAGGCGGCCATCATCCCGAGAATGAACCAGATCATCTGCGGCCGGCAGCGGGAGAGCCCGTACTGAATCAGCTTCACCACGCTGGCCGCGCCCACCCATCGCTTCCGAAAGGTATTTCACGATATACAGACCGAGTCCGCTGCCTTCTTTTTTGTTCCGCGATTCGTCCGCGCGGTAAAATTCATCGAAAATCTGTCCCGTCAACTCCGCCGGCACCCCGACGCCGTTGTCCTGAATGATGATCCGCTGCCTGGCATCCGCCTTCTCGTACCACGCGTTCTTTTCCTTCTCCGATTTCAGGTGCTGCTGCATGCTGTTAAACGTCTCGCACACCCGTTTGAATTCCAGTTCGCCGCGATATACGATCGGCACGGAATAATCGTTATTTTGAACGCGCTTCGCTGCCGCGCAGAGCAGATCCAGCGGATTCATAATCCACTGCGTCAGCTTCGCGGCAAAAAAGCGATTCACGACGATCAGCGTAACGACGCTCAGCACCGCAAAAACAGCGAACACCACATTAAACCAGTTGTTCCAGATCGTCAGCCGCCGGATCAGTTCTTCCGTTTCTTCTCCGCTCAGCATGCCGTTCACCGCGTTCCGGAGCATGTCTTCCTCCCGCTTCCAGTAGATATTGACGCATACCACGCCGATCAGCAGGCAGGCCGCTATCACCGTAACGGTCATCAGAGCATTGAAATACAAGATCCGGCCTCTTACCGTGCTTATTCGTTTTGTGTCCCTCTTGCGCATATCGTCCACCTGCCTGCCTTTCAATTCCTACAATCAATATTACCGTATTGAGCCTTGGAAAATATAAACAGCCTCTTAACAATCAGAAGCGTTATTCTGAAGTTTCCGGCGGGACATCTGCACTCAGAATTCCTGCAAAAAAAGTCCCGGTATCTGAAGCAGACTGCTTCAGATACCGGTTTCGTATTATTCTGCTGATAAAATCATTCTTCCTGCAGTTCGTTCTGCCGGATGTATTCGCTGAACTGCTGCATCGCCCGGCTCCCTCCGTCTGCGGTATGAATGCACCAGAGCCTGCAGTCCGCTTCGCCTTCCAGCGGAATGAAAATCACGTCATCCGATGCCGTGAATTTGAGGTCGGCTGACAGAATCATCACGCCGGCGTTCATCTCGATTTCGGACATCGCCGTGCTGAGCGAAGATGTTTTTTTGACGATCCGCGGCATGAAACCGTTCTTCGTACAGAGCCCGATCGTATCAAAATATCCATAGCGGGAGCGGCTTTCGTCGATCACTACAAACCCTTCGTCCCGGAGCTCCGCTACCGCAATCGTGTCCCGGCCGGACAGCGGATGGATCCGGTTCATCACAACGCATTTCGGAACACTTCCCATGATCTCTCCGGACATGCTGGCCCGGAGAGCTTCCGGAAAATGCGCGAGCAGCGCGCAGTCGACCCTGCGTTCGAGAACCGCTTCAAAAGCATCGCTTTCCGACAGCTCCAGGAAGTTGATATCCACCGACGGATTCTGCCCGGAGAAGCCCCGGAGAAGTTCGGCTCTCCGCCCCTGAAGACCCTCTTCCAGTATGCCGACGGTCAATTCCACACTGCTCTTTCCGAGCCGGTGCACCGTATCTGAAATTCTGCCGCATTCATCCAGAATCCGGCGGATGTTCGGCAGAATCGCTTCGCCGACCTCGGTCAGTTTCGGACGGGTCCGGCCACGTTCGATCAGCTTTGCTCCGAGTTCCGTCTCCAGGCTTTCGATCATCCGGCTGAACGCCGACTGCGACATGTACATCTGTTCCGCTGCGCGTGAAAAATTCAGTGTTTCCGCTAATTTGTAAAATCCTTTAATCTGCCGGGTATTCATTCTGTCTGCCTCCGTTATATTCTGTCAAAAACCGTCAGAGTCTGTCGATATGGAACATTCATAATGAAAACTGCCGCCCTCAGCAGTTTTCATTATGAATGTTCCAGCCATTTTTATTAATATACCACATAAAACATAATTTAAAATAAATCCGGTCCGCCAAGATCCGGGCTGTTTTCGCCGCTAACAGAAAAGCCAGTCCCGAAAACTCCGGGGCCGGCTGATTTCTGCCGCGCTAATCGGCGCGGTGCGATGTATGATTGTTGTTTTTATGCCCAACCCGGATTGATGGTCAGCAGCAGCGCAACGAACAGCGCCGTGATCGTGGTGTTCAGCACAGTCGTGATGAACACGTACCGATACGAATCCCGGATTGCAACTTCCGAAATTCCCGTCGAGATGATGTATCCCGGGTTAGTCGGAAGTGTGTCGAGTGTCTGCGATGAGAATACCGAAACTCTGTGCAGTGCATTCAGGCTGACACCCATGCTCGTAAATGTCTTCGACATGTACGGCAGCGTGGCGGAAAGTCCCGCCGGGCCGGAACCGGAAGCACCGGTGAGAACTGCGATTACGATGACGACCTTGAAAAGCGCCGGTCCCTTCATCGCGAGCAGTGCTTTTGTCAGTACCGGGAATGCCGGAGAGGCTGCAACGACAGCGCCAATGGATCCCAGCAGGCCGACCTGCAGCACAAGGCTTGTCGTCTGGTCACCGACCGGAGTCAGCAGTTCTTTGAGGCCGGAGAGGCCATCGTAATGCTTGTAGAACAGGATGAGCGCAAGAACGATGTTCAGCGCCATCGCGACGAGGATGTTCCATCCGAACGCATTGAACGTTATCAGCGTGGCCGCGATCGGAATGATCGAAATAAACCAGTGCGGCGTATCCGCGTCTTTCGGACGGCCCTCCAGTTCCTTTGGCGGAGTGTAAGTGTGTCCTTTCGCAATTTCCTTCTTGGAAATCACGTTCAGAATAATAATATTCATCGTGAGAACCAGCGCGCCGCCGAGGAAGCCCGGGATTGCCGCAGCCATCGGCGAAGTGCCGAGCATCTGCACCGCGATAACGTTCTGATCTGAAGTCGTTCCCGGCATGCTGCATGCAGCGGTAGCCAGAGCGCCTAACACGATTCCCGGACCCATCTCACGCGGAATCTGCGATTTCTCGAACAGATCCATCGCGATCGGGAACAGAATAAACATCAGCACGACCGGGTTCATGCCGCTGTAGGCGAGCACGGTTCCGATCACATAGATTGTGATGATGGCTGCAATCGGGTGCATTGTAACGACCTCACCGGCCGCCGCCTGTTTTCTTGCCTTGATGGTGAACAGGTCGTACAGTGCATTCGCAATCGAAAGCGCCGCGCCACTCTTGTTGTAAATCGCCGCAATCACGCATCCGCAGAGCACCGGTCCGAGCATCGCCGTCACATAATTACAGACAGCCGGAACCATGGTGCCCGTGAACGTCTTCAGGAGGTTCATCTCGTTAAAAAGCGCGATGAGCAGCCCGCAGAGCGGAGCCAGAATGATTGTGGAAATGCCCTTGTACGCGCCGTAGATCAGCAGTGCGATCCCGACAACAATTCCAATGATACCTAGCATTTTCTACCTCTTTCTTAAATTAATAATATTACTATTTGTCACTATTAATAATATATTCTGTTGGTTTTCATTGGAAATGCAAAAATCGAAAGGGCACTATGCGAATTTTGTATAAGTGTCATTCCATTCGTACCGCGGTAAAAACCATCACCGACCGTTCCGCAATCTCCGTGACGTTGCCGTCAAGATATTTCGCTCCGCCCGCCCGGAAACCGTTCGGGTACCACTGGAGCGACGTATCCGCTTCCACCTGCCAGCGCCATCCGTCCGGGAGCACCGGGAGGTACGCGGTCTGCCGCTCCCAGTGCACATTGACCGCCAGCGCGACCACATCTTCAGCGCCTTCAGCATTCTCCGCGGCTTCCGTGCTCTCCGTGTTCTCTGCATGTGCCGCACCCGGATCAGCCGCACCCTCATGGCCCGCATCTTCCAGCCGGCCGGCAAAAGTGATGACCAGCGCCTTGGTGCCGTTGTCCGGCAGCCGCGTGGTGACCGGCAGCAAGCCGAGCCTGCTGTCCGCCAGTTTTTTCCGGAGGATCGGATGCCGCATCCGGAAGTGGATCATTTCCCTGACGTATTCATAGAACAGTTTGTTTTTTTCAAGATCATGCCAGTTGAGCCACGAAATCTCATTGTCCTGACAATACGCATTGTTGTTCCCCTGCTGCGAGTTCAGGAACTCATCGCCAGCGAAAAACATCGGCGTCCCACGGCTCGCCATCAGCACGGTCATCGCGTTCCGACACATTCTGCGCCGGAGATCCATCACGCCCGGATCATCCGTATCGCCTTCCGCGCCGCAGTTCCAGCTCCGGTTGTCGTTCGCGCCGTCCGTGTTGTTCCATCCGTTCGCCAGATTGTGCTTGCTGTTGTAAGCATACATATCATAGAGGGTGAAACCGTCGTGGCAGTTCAGGAAGTTGACCGACGCCGCGTCTCCGCGCACCTCCGGATCGTACAGATCGGTCGACCCCGTGATCCGGCGCGCCGCTGTCGCCGCCATGCTGTAATCGCCCTTCAGGTAGCTTCTGAGATCGTCCCGGTATTTCCCGTTCCATTCCGACCAGCGCGTCCCGGACTGAAAATTGCCGACCTGATACAGGCCGCCCGCATCCCAGGCCTCCGCGACCAGTTTCACATCCCTCAGCACCGGATCGAGCGCAAGATCCTCAAGAAGCGGCGCATTCGAAAGCGGCATCCCATCCTCGCTCCGCCCGAGAATGCTGGCCAGATCGAACCGGAACCCGTCCACGTGATAGTTGATCGTCCAGTACCGGAGGCAGTCCAGAATCATATTCCGCACCACCGGATGGTTGCAGTTCACGGTGTTGCCGCACCCGCTGAAATTATAGTAGTGACCGTCCGGCGTCAGCATGTAATAGATGTTATTGTCGAACCCTTTGAACGAAAAAACCGGCCCGCGCTCGTCGCCCTCCGCCGTGTGGTTAAAAACAACGTCGAGAAAGCACTCGATTCCGTTCCGGTTGAGATCGCGGATCAGCTCCTTCAGACCGACGCCCTCGTGATTGTATTCTTTGTCCGCCGCGTAACTCGTGTTCGGCGCAAAAAAGCTGACCGGATTGTACCCCCAGTAATCCAGCAGCTTCTTTCCGTCCAGAGTCCGGTCGTCCTTCGTCTCATCGAACTCGAAGACCGGCATCAGCTCCACCGCGTTAACCCCCAGATCTTTCAAATACGGGATTTTCTCCCGGATCGCCTGAAACGTTCCCGGGTATTCTGCCCCGGAAGACGGATCCTTCGTAAAACCGCGCACGTGCATCTCGTAGATGACCAGATCCTCCATCGGGATCAGCGGATTCGTATCATCTCCCCAGTCGAACGTGTCCGCGACGACCCGCGCTTTATAAAAATGCTCCGGCGAAATCTGCTTTCCCCAGACACTCTGGCCGCTCACGGCCTTCGCATAAGGGTCCAGCAGGGTGTTTTTCCGGTCAAAAAGCAGCCCTTTCTCCGGATTCCACTCCCCGTCCACCGAATAGGCATACTCAAATTCCGAAATATCGAGCCCATATACCAGCATGGAATACACCTTGCCGATCCGGTACTCCGGCGGAAAAGGCAGTTCCGCGTAAGGCTCATACGACCGCCGCTTGAAAAGCAGCAGCGTGACCGATTCCGCCCCTTCCGATGTCACAGTAAAATTCACCGCTCCCGGCAGTGCAGTTGCTCCATTAATATGAAAGAAACCCGGCCGCACCGGAAATCCGCTGATCTCATCCGTCGGCTGAATATTATTCATAAAACGAGCCAGTTCATTATTCTCCAATTATATTTCATCGCCTTTCCCGGCCGCACAGCTGGCGGGCCGCAGCCTCAGGGCCATATTCTTAAGGCCGCAGGGCTTGAATTCGCAACTTCTGATTCCGTACCTGCAAGCCCGCCGTCCGAAATCTTCCGGCTGCTTTCCGCAGATACGTCAAGACCGGGCATCACCTTCCGGTGATGCCCGGCTTTGATCTCCGGCGGGAATACTCCCTGGCCGGTCATGTGATGAAATTATATCACATTGCAGTAATGATGTAATAAGGTAATGTGTGGAATCTGTGTTTATTCAACAACGAATCCGTCTGCAGTGCCATTACTTCTCAATCTCGTATGCCTCTTCGATCTCTGCAACGTACATGACCGAGTAATCGTGATCCGGGAAAGTCGCCTCTGCGAACTCCGGATCCGCGAAACACTTCGGCTCCTGCGGCTGGCTATACAGGACTTTGCAAACCAGCACGTACTTTCCCTCTTCATAGGTCGGCTGCCTGTCCACGTAAGTCAGGTGCAGACCGGATTTTCCGATCTTGTCCGGTACTTTTCTGCCGGAATTGGAGCCCAGGTACAACAGCTCCTTCTGGCTGTCTTCGAAGAATGTCATCGTGAAGCGGCCGCTCGCGTCGATGAATTCCTTCGTGTAACGCTGCGGGCGAATGTAGACCGTCACGGTTTTCTTTTCCCAGACATTGCCGAATGCGCCCCAGCCGGCGGTCAGCGTATTGACCTTACCGTCTTTTTCAGCGGTGACCAGCTCATCCAGTGCGCGGATGAAGTCTTTACCGGAGCTGGCGTTTTCTACGCCCATTGCCTTTGCTATCCTGATCATCGGCTCCTCCGCAGCCTTCCGCTCTGCAAAGAAATCGAAATATTCGTGAGAAATCATGATCAGGTTCGAATCAACAACCGACAGCGTCGGGAACATCGAAGGGAAGAAAATTCCTGTTTTTTCCTGCGTCTCTTCGTTCGTGATGACGGAAGCCATGTCGACTTCGGAGCCGGTGCCCGCAGATGTCGCAATCGCGACGATCGGCGCCGCATCATTCGCCGGTGTCATGCACTCAATACCGGCCTGCGGGTGCAGATTCATTATCATCAGAAAGGCATGTGAACATCATGATTTATCCGAATTACCAGAACCGGCTGACTGCCGTAATTAATAAAATGGGAGATGATTTTCCGAATCTCAACTGGAATTTCCGGCCGGTTCCGACCGGCAGCCGGACGGAACTGATCTCTCAGTGGCTCGGCGACCCGTCCGAAGACATTATGGCGGTATGCTGCAAGACCGATCACTACATGGAGCAGTTTCACAAGCAGGATTTTTTCTTTATCAATTTTATCTGCCAGAACAGCTGCGATGTGCTGAGCTCGAAATACGACAATCAGCTGCATCTTGAGGAAGGCGACTGCTACATCGGACAGCCGTACAGCGGTTATGCCATCCGGGTCGACGGATCGGAAGAGGTGATCATCGCCGGAATTCTCGTTCGGAAGGATGTTTTTTACCGGGAATTTCTGAGTCCGCTGTCTGCGGATACCACAGGAAAGGGCGAGAATTCACAGATGATGCTGCATTCCATGATGCTGACGATGACGATGTATCTGTCACGCGCATATCGTGCGGAGTGCCGGCCAGATGGCGCTGAGGCGTCTCTCGCGCTTCAGATGGCATCCTATATCGAGGCGTATTCCGATACGGTCACGCTTCGGAAGCTGGCCGAGCATTTCGGCTATCACCCGAATTACGTATCCCGATATCTCCGGCAGGAGACGGGGCAGACTTTTTCCGAAATCGTGCTCGAGAAGCGCATGCAGAAGGCGGAGCTGCTGCTCCTCAACACAGACCTGACCATAGAAAAAATCGCTGCCATGCTGGGATACAGCAATAACAGCAATTTTTATAAAGCATTCCGCACATATTATAAGACATCGCCGCGGGAATTCGCGGCGGGCCGGAAGATGAACAGTCGATAAAGGAGTTCCGCTATTTCTTCTCTGCCAGGTCCGTCACTTCTACCGGCACGCTGAACGACCCGCCGTCCCATTCCGTCCGGTAAACCGCACAGTTGCCGATATACTTCGACCAATACGAGCCATTCGAATCCGGCGTCAGGTATTCAAGCAGACCTTTCATCAAGATCGCGTGTGTGGAAACCAGGACGTTTTCCACACCGTCTCCAGCGATGCTCTCCAGAAAACGCCCTGCGCGTTCCGTGACGGAAGCCAGTTGTTCCATACCGTCTGGCGCCGAATTGTTCGTGAAGTCGCTGAAAAATTCGATGATCTCCTCCGGCGGATTCTTCAGATCCACCCCTTCGTACGGGCCGTAGTCCATTTCGATCAGGCGCTCATCGGTCTGAACGGTTGCATTTTCACCGGCAGCGATTTTCGCCGTCTCGACCGCCCGGCCGAGCGGACTGGAATAGACCCGGTCAAAGCGGATCCCCTGTCCGTCGAAATACGTCTGAATCCGTTCCGCCTGCGCGCGGCCTTCCTGATTCAGCGGGATATCCCTGCGGCCCTGCAGCTGGTTTTTCCGGTTTGCATCCGTCTGTCCGTGCCGGATGATATATATTTTCATGATGTTTTCCTCTTCTTCTGTATTTCAATTTCGCAAATTTCGCCCGGTACGGACCTGCCATTCTCGCGATTCATCGATCAGCAGCCAATGCCGTGCCGGATGTATTTTGTCATTTCTGCCCGTGACCGCCGCCGGATCCGTCCGCGGAATGCTGATTTTCTGTTTCAGTCTTTTCATATTTGAACTGGCAGTTTTCGAGGTGGTCATTAATGACACCGATCCCCTGCAGATAAGAATAGGTGATGACCGGGCCGACGAAAGAGAAGCCCCTCTTCTTCAGGTCGCGGCTGACCCGCTCGGACAATTCGGATTTTGCCGGGATCTCTCTGAACGTCTTCGGGTGATTCATCACGACCTGCCCGTCCGTGAAAGACCAGATGTACCGGTCGAATGTTCCGAATTCCTGACGAACCTTCAAATACGCGCGGGCGTTCTTCACAACTGAGTGAACTTTTGCCTTATTCCTGATGATGCCCTCCGCATTCAGAATCGCCGCTTCGTCCTTTTCGTCCAGAGCTGCCAGCCGGTTGTAGTCAAAATCAAAGAAAGCCTTCCGCATCAGTTCCTCCCGCTCGAGGATCAGCGACCAGCTGAGGCCGCACTGCTGCCCTTCGAGGCAGAGCATCGCAAAAAGCTCCCGGTCATCGTGGACCGGCCGGCACCATCTTTCGTCATGGTATTCGCGGTCCCGCTCATTCTTTGCCCACGCGCTGCAGTCATCCGGCTGCAACGATGCACGGCGTTCTGTTCCATTCTGCTCCATTTCTCACCTACTCCATGATCCGGTCGATCAGCGCATCAATATGCACGCGCATCACATCAATCGTCGGAACCGGCGTCACGATCTGATCAAAAGCCAGCGGCAGCTCCGTGCATCCGAGCACAAGAGCCTGAATCTTATCCTCGCCTGCCATCCATCCGCTCGCATACACCGTCTTCCAGTTCTTTATAATAGATCAGCGTCGACTCCGGACCCGTGCCGCCGATCAAACCTGCTTTCTGCATATGATATACCTTCAGTCCCAAGTTGTCAGAAAATTCGTGCTGCCTGACATGCAGCGTTCTCTCAAATATAATATTACAAACTGCTCCTAAGTGAAAGACTTCGAAGCGGATTCCCCCGATATCCGGCTTCGGCCTCCGAAATGCATGCTTCGGGATGTGCGCTTCACGCTTCGGCTTCGGTACGCGGGCTCAGACTGCTGCCCAAACCTGCGTCAGAACGTCAGCCGCATCTGGTGCCACTCCACATCGCCGTGCGTCGATTCCGAAATGCCTTCATCGACGAAACCGAACGACGCATAATAGTGGACCAGACGATCCTTGCAGGTCAAAACCAGCCCCGCGCGGTGTTCCTTCTCCGACTGCCGTATCGCCGCATTCAAAAGCATGCCGGCGTACCCGCGCGCCTGCTCATCCGGAATCGTGTTGACCCCGAAGATCATCTGCCACTTTCCATCCGGATCATGCATCCCGGCCTTCTCATACATTTCATCCGTAAGGTCCGCTGAATCCGTCAGCATCCCGTCGACAAACGACACGATCCGTCCGTCCTTCTCGAGGACCCAGAAGCGATCGCCATAGGCATTGATCCGGTCAGCGATTTCCTCTTCGCTGGCCGCTTCCAGCGGCGGAAAGCATTCCCGCTCGATTTCCGCAAGCCCTGCCACATCTGCCGCAGAAGCATGACGAATCTTCAGATCGACCTTCCGCTTAAGATGTTTGTATTGATCGACCGGCAGCGCCAGGTCGGTTTCCGCCTTATCCGACACCCGGACAACGACTACTTCCTTCTCTCCATACGGCGTGTCCACGATCACGTGGTCTCCCTCCTCCACATCGAAATCGCATAGATAATCGTACAGCCTCTGACTTCCCGGCTCAAAAGAGACAGACGCAAATGTTTTTTTCTCCGGCAGAAGCTCATCGGACGGCACGCGCAGCGTCAAATCGCCCTCGATCGTCGCGACATTCTCGCCCAGGCAGTAGAGGTTATTGCCCTCCGCCTCGTCAAAAACAACCATATCGTCTCCGTCCTGAACCTCGAGCGTCTCAACATTCTGAAGGGTTACGGTGATCTGCTCCGTCTGCCCGCAGTACCACGCCTCCGGCACCGTCAACAGCATCTTCGGCCGTTCCCCCTCTTCCGAAGCCGCCGCCATCCGGAAAGTCAGAGAATAGGTCCCGTCGTCCTCCTGCTCGATGGACAGCTCGACCCATCGCGTCCGGTGGGATCTTCCGCTAATCAGCCACTCCAGCGAATGGAAGCTGATTGTATCTTCACGTTTGGTATAGTCGGTCTCCGGAAGGATCGACGAGATCGCGGCATCAATTCCCGCCGCGACACTGCGGTCCCCATAGCTCTCAGCCGTCTTCATCCGCATGCGGATCGCGTACTTCGCCTGCAGGTAAAAAAAGAATGCTACGTTCGGATTTCGTTCGCCCGCCGTTCCGTCTCTGTACATGCTGCCGAAACGAAGCGCAACGTCAGCGAACTTGCACTCATACGCACCGTTACAGATATGTTCGAAATTTTCCCAGTAAAGATCAGTCAGAATCCGCTCGGTGATATCCGGGATCTTCGGAACGCCGAGCCCTTTTGCATACATATCCGCCAGCTTATATCGCGATTCATAAAGCCCCGCTGCCGCGCCGATCGAAAAATACCGGAACGCCTTGTCGTATTCCGGCACGCCTCCATTCACCCGGCCGTAATAATACATGTATCCGAGCGTGTTCGCATAGTCGCCGGACGGCGCGATCTCCATCAGGCGGAGAAGGCACTTCGTCGATGCTTCCCAGTCCTGCCCGTAAGGATAGGTTCCATCCCCATAGCATGCATACGCCTTCCATGCCAGCGCATCTGGATCGCCGGCCGCACATAGTTCTTCAACAAACTGCTTGAAAAGCGCTGTATAAACCGGGTCAGCATTCTGCAGGCTGCCCCGTTCGCTGCCATCTTTCCGCCTCCGATCTGCAGCACTGCTCCAGTGGAAAATGAAATCCCGCTTCTGGCGGCCTGTAAAGCGGCGCTCAGCAAGCGGCTTGTTCCGCTCCGCTTCATAAAACCGGATTTCCTCCAGAATCTGGCTGATTGTCGGACCGGATGTCTGACTGATCGTCTGACTGATCGTCTGATCAGTTCCATACTCGAATTTCTCTCCGAGTGCTTCCCAGGCCGCATCCATTTCGGTCCAATCATTCGGAATGCCATCCCATTCATCACACGTCTCGCGTTCCTTCCTTTCTGTTATGCCGCAGTTCTCCAGCGATTCTGAGATCGGAAAATACCAATTCGCCCGGATTTCATCATCGGCCGCGTCTTTCCGGATCATATTCTCCAATGCGATCCGAAAATCCTCCAGTGTAACATCATAAGGCTTCTCTGCCTCCAGCGGCGCGAACTCGCTGCCTTTCTTCAGCTCCCGGTATGAGCACTCATACCGGACGAACCGCCGGAGTTCTTCTTTCGTAACCTGTACCGGCGGAACCAGAACCGCATCGTCTTTCTGGATTTTGCATATTTCGCCTGCTTCGCCGTTCAGCACTTCGACCTCAGCCTGCGTCTCCGTCTCAAGATATATATGTCCAAAGAGCGTCCTCTCTCCATCCTGGAAGCAGACAACGTCCTGTTCTCTAAGCATTCGCTGCACCTCTTCTTTCATTAATCTGAAGGATCTGAATATATTGTCAGCGCAGCCGCAGCTGCGGCTGAATCCGCCTGACTTTTCTACAGGAATTATACCATCCGTATTCCGTGCTGTCTTCTGAATCATCGAGCACCGGGTACAAACGGAATTTTTTTACCCGTTTAATTGCCCGTCATCAGAATGCGATCCCGTTAAAATTTCAGTTTAGCTAGATCAATATTCCCTTCAGATGGTCGCACTCATGCTGGATGATCTCCGCAATATATCCCGTGAAATCCTGTGTATGCTCTTGGAATGACTCATCCTGATACCGAATGGTGATTTTCTGATAGCGCTCTGTCTTCCGCACGCCGGTGAGCGACAGGCAGCCCTCTTCCGTCTCGAAAGCGCCGCTCTTCGCTGTGATCTCCGGGTTCAGCATGACCAGATCGATCGGTCCCATCGCGACGATGATGATCGCTTTTGCCGAACCGATCATGTTTGCCGCCATTCCGACGCACTCGTCTCTGTGCGCGCGCAGTGTGTCACGAAGATCCTGCGCAACCGCGAGATCCGCCTTCGTTGCGGGTTCCGCTTTGCGGCGCAGGAATAGCATGTCTTTGTTGATTGGTCGGATCATTTTTGTCCCCTTTCAGATCAGATGTGGTTTTCTTACTGATTCAGTTTACACCATATCCGGCACCGCGGCTATAGGATTTGGCAGGAGCTA
>Ga0256406_1003629_pt1 | contig 18867 bp, 16 predicted proteins | sample RumenRJG_03DNA_FD_185986 | JGI IMG/M metagenome (GOLD analysis project Ga0256406, IMG submission 185986) | Bovine rumen microbial communities from Lethbridge, Alberta, Canada - RJG_03 | ecosystem: Host-associated > Mammals > Digestive system > Stomach > Rumen | place: Canada: Alberta | collected...
TTTGACGATCTTATCTTCTTCGCTGTTGAAGGAGATGACGACGAGTCTTCCTTTGGGATTGAGGAAATCGATTGCTTTTTCGACCCCGGTCTTGAGTTCTCCGATCTCGTTATTGACTTCGTAGCGGAGTCCTAAGAAGAACTGCTTTGCCGGATGTCCCTCTTTGCGGAGTTCCTTTTCGGGAAGAACGCTTTTGATGATATCGACGAGTTGGAAGGTGGTATCGATGGATTTAATAGCTCTTACTTCTTCAATCTTCTTTACGACACTCATCGCATAACGGCATTCGCCAAGATCGTGGAAGACGCGGTAGAGTTCCTTTTCGGAGTAGGTGTTGACGATATCCTTGGCGGTGATACCATCGCTTCGATCCATCCGCATATCCAGCGGTGCATCGTAGCGGTAGGAGAAGCCTCGACTAGGATCATCGAACTGCGGAGAAGAGACTCCGATATCCATCAATATGAAGTCGGCGCCTTTCTCGTGTCTTCTTATCTCATCGATCGCATGGGCGAAATCGATGTGGAGGAAGTGAAGATCGACTTTCGAGGAATAGGAGGAGAGGAACCCGCGGGAATAATCGAGAGCATCTTCATCCCGATCGACGCCGTAGAAGGTAGAACCTTTTAAGACGCGGGCTAAGACTTCACTGGCGTGTCCGGCTCTTCCTAAGGTCATATCGACATAGGTAAGCTTCTTACGGGGAACGAAGGAGAGAACTTCTTCTAAGAGAACAGGGGTATGTTCGTTGTAGTTTGTCATATCGTCTCACCTCATCTAATGGCTTAAGAGCGACTGAGCGTCTTCGCTGAAAGTGGAACCGATGTCATCCATGTTCTTACTGAACGCCTCTTCATCCCAGATCTCCAGATGGTCACCGCTTCCGGCGACCACTACCTTCTTCCCCATCTTGGTGTGATCCGCCAACGATTTCGGAAGCAGGATACGGTTATGAGAGTCGATCGGGAGATCGAAGGTGTTGTAGAGGACGTTGCGTTTGACATTTCTGGCTTTCGGATCGAAATCGGGAAGAGCAAGGACTTTCTCCATCATCTTCTGGTAGGTCTCCTCGGGATAGAGGGCGATGCAGTGATCGAAGCCGAGAAAAGCATAGGCTTTTCCGCCTACGAACCCGTCCCGGTAATTGGCCGGAAGAACGAGCCGAAGTTTATCGTCGATGGTTAGGTCCTTATGTCCGAAAAACATTTTCCCTCCCACTTTCACCCACAATTATACACATGTCTCCCAACAGGTGCAAGAAAAATAGGATTTTTTTAGTATTTGCTCTCTCATACCTTCTTGTACTCTCCTAAGAAACAACCTATCCAAGTCTTTCAAAATGCCATAACTATGGTATTTTAGCGAAATTGTCACCTCACTTGGTCCGAAGTGGGACAAAAGGGAAGAGAAAAAGCCCCAGGTGGGAGGAAAACAACTTTTCCACTCCCAACTGGGGCTATTAAGTCGATTGTTTACAAAAAGCAGTATCTACTTTTTCTTCTCTTCTTCGTCCATATCTTCTCCCTGATCCGGGAAGTCCTCTTCGGATAAAGAGGAGAAGCCGTTATCGCTAGAAGGTTTATGGGTAGCGTTATATTCGTCTTCGCTCATCAGGGTGAAAAGAGGAGTTTCGACTCTCTTTAAAGGAACCGTCGAGAAATTGCTCGGTATCGCATCAAAAAGCAAGGCTAGAAAACTCCCTTTGAGATCATAGGAGCCGTCTTCTTCCGGAAGTAAGTCACTGTTTTCGGGGTCATCGGGAGAAAGGGTGAGATCGACTTCATCGTCGATACTGAAAGGTTTCACCTGGAAGTCATGGACGTCTTTGAGATGGATGGTCCCTTTTAAGAAGAGAGTCAATGTCGAAAGGTTACCGGAATTCTCTAAGATTCCGGAGAAGACGAGATCTCCGAAATCGACAAGGTTCGGAAAGTTCCGACTTTCCCTTTCCGTCAAAGAATAAGGAAGGGTAAACTCTTCTCCGAGCTGATTCTTATATTCTTCCGGACGGAAAGGGATACGGCTTTCGTCCCTGTTCATTCTTCTTCTCCTCTTAAGGAGAGCGAAAGATGCTCTTTGACGTTCTTGATGATCTCGGCTAAGGCGGCGTTGATCTCTTCATCCTTCAAGGTCGCTCCGTCTTTCCCGAAGAGCAATGAGACACCCAGGTATTCTTTCTTCGTCTCCTTATCAAAGAAATCATCGAAGAGTTCTACTTTCCTGACGTTACTATTCTTGACATGGAGAATCTCTTTCTTGAGTTCTTCGTAGGTGACTTTGCCGTTTAAGGCAAAGGAGAGATCTCGGCGGGAAGTGGATAAGGTGGAGTAAGGAGCAAACTTGGTGTTACGGCCTTTTAAGGAAAGCAAAGCACCTAAATCGATCTCGCCTAAGAAAACCTTATCGGAAGAGAAAGAAGGATGAAGTTGACCGAAAGTGCCGATGAGCTGTTTCCCCATCGTGACATCGGCGCTTGCTCCCGGATGGAAGCAAGGGTTCTTCGAGTAACTAAAGCGGTAGCGGTTCGGGTTGATACCAAGACGGGCAAATAGTCCTTCCATGACACCCTTCATATCGAAGAAGTCATAAGGGCGGGACTGATAGCGATCGCAGAGAGAAGTCTCACCTCTTAAGGCTAAGGCGAGATAGATATGGTTTCCTTTCGGAGTATCGACCGAAGAGATCTCAAATAAGGAGAGATTCTCCTGCTGATGGGCGACATTGTATTCGACGGTCTCATAAAGAGAAGGAAGAAGATCGCTTCTGACGATCTCATGGTCTTTGGTCATCGGGTTCTTGACTCTGTAGGAAGGATCCTGAGAGAAGACACGGATCGATGCATCCTGTTTTTCACTGATCAGAGTGAAAGAAAGCGTCTCTAAGAAACCGCGGTCGATCAAGAAGGAGCGGACGACATTGCGCTCTTTCTGCTCCGGAGAGAGTTCTCCGTGGGTGATCGGAGAATGGACTAGACTCGGAACGATCTTTTCGGCCGGATAGAAACGGAAGACTTCTTCATCGATATCGCATTGCTCTAAAAGATCGACTCTATCGATCGGCGCAAGAAGCATGTTCTCTCCGACTTTCTTGATACGGTAAGCATCGAGAACCTTATCGACCTCTTCTTTAGTATAGGAAGAACCTAAACGGGCATTCAAGGCATCGTAAGAGAAGGGGAAGGGTTTATTTTCTTTCTCCGCGACATTATAGGAAGCATAATCGACGACTTCATAGGATTCTAAGAACTGAGGTAATAAGGAAATAAGAACCGCTAAGGCCTCATCAATCATCTTCGGGTTACGGGCTTTGGCAAAAAGCTGACTCGAAGCAGACGAAACACCTAAACGAGCGGAAGTATGACGGATATTGGCGTGATAGAAGGTAGCTGCTTCGACGACGATATTCTTGGTGTTCTCCGTAACCTCGTGTTCCTGATCCGAAAGGATTCCGGCTAAGCAGATTGGCTTCGTTGAATCACAGACAACCAAGTCTCCCGGGATCAGATCGTATTTCTTTCCGTCGAAAGCGGTAAAAGAAGAAGTGACATCTTCTCTTACTTCATAGAGGTTATCGGAATTCTTATCGGCATCGTAAAGGTTGAACGGCTGACCGGTAAGAAGCATCGCATAGTTTCCTAAATCGACTAACGGGGAAAGAGAACGTACGCCGGAAGCTTCTAAGGCTCTCTGAATCTCTAAAGGAGTCTTTTTCTTCGGAACCACATGGTCGATACGTAACGCATCAAACCTTACGCAGTGTTCACTCTTCGAATCAACCTTCAAAGAGACATTCTTCGGGGCTTTAAAGGTAGGAATTTCCTTTAAAGCCGCACCGGTAAGAGAAGAGATCTCTCTTGCTAAACCGATATAGGATAAGCAGTCCGGACGGTTAGGAAGGACATTGATATCGAGGAGAGTATCGTCTAATCCTAAATAGGAAAGAACGTTTCTTTCCCCGATCGGAGCATCACTAGGAAGTTCTTCGATTCCGTTCAAAGAAGGGGAATTCAGAGGTAAGGAATCTTTCGAGACACCAAGCTCCAATAAAGAGCAGCACATACCGTCGGATTCTTTTCCGCGGATTGTTCCTCTTTCAATCGTCTCACCTAAAGCCGGAAGGACACAACCCGGAAGTGCGACGATCACCTTCAATCCTTTTTTGACATTCGGAGCACCGCAGACAATATCGCGGATCCCTTCCTCTTTTCCGCAATCCACCGTCAAGACATGAAGGTGATCGCTATCGGGGTGTTTCTCACAGGTGAGAACCTCACCGATGATAAGATTACTCGCCTCTGCTCTTTTTTCCATTCCCTCGACTTCAAAGCCGGAGAAAGTAAGACGGGAACGTAAGGTTTCCGGAGGCAAAGAAGAGAGATCGACCAACTTGCTCAGTAATGCATAAGAGAAAACCATAAGCTACTCCTTTCTGAACTGTTCGACGAAAGCGACATCGTCGGTATAGAGACGTTTGATGTCGTCGATACCGTACTTGAGCATCGCCACACGGTCGATACCGATTCCGAAGGCATAGCCGCGGTATTTCTTATCGTCGAAACCGTTGAGACGTAAGACGTTCGGATGGACCATACCGGAACCTAAGATCTCGATCCAGCCGGTATGTTTGCATAAGGCACAGCCTTTGCCGTTACATTCAAAGCAGGAGATATCCGCTTCGACGCTCGGTTCCGTAAACGGGAAGAAGGAAGGGCGGAAACGGACTTCTCTCTTCTCGCCGAAAAGATGGCGGAGAAGAAGAGTAAGAGTCTCTAAGAGATTGCTGAAGGTCGCATCTTCGCTGATGACTAAGCCTTCGATCTGACCGAATTCCGGAGAATGGGTCGCATCGTTATCTCTTCGATAAACCTTGCCGGGGCAGATGACCTTGATAGGTCCAACGCCTTTTGCGGCTTTCATGACACGAGCCTGAACCGCGGAAGTATGGGAGCGGAGAACGAGATTATCTCCTAAAGAGAACGAATCCTGCATATCACGGGCCGGATGGTCCTTAGGGATATTCATCAGCTCGAAGTTGTTCTCATCGGTTTCGACTTCCGGTCCATCGGCGACGGTATAGCCTAAACCTAAGAAGAAGTCGGTGACATCATCGATGACGGCATAGAAAGGATGCTTCGAACCCAACGTTGCATGATAGCCGGGACGGGTGATATCGACTTTCTCTTTTTCAAGCTTCTCGGCTAAGGCTTTATCCGCGAGTTCTTTCTGTTTTGCACTTAAAAGCTCACTAAGAGCACTTCTCAAGTTGTTTAACTCCATACCGAACTCTTTCTTTTCGGCGGGAGCGACTTCCTTCATCAAAGCGTAATAGGAAGTAAGATGGCTTTTCTTTCCAAGATACTTTCCCTTGAAAGCATTTAAAGAAGACTCATCGACTACCTGAGAGACTTCTTTCTTGGCTTCTTCAATCTCCCTTTTTGCTAAATTCTGGAATTCTTCTTTAGTCATTGTTGTTATCCTTCTGATGTTCGATCACGACCGCATCGTCCTCTTCTTCCTCTTCCTGCTGAGGAGCCATATTCACAGGAGTGTTATCCGCTTTTGTCTCTTCTTTCGTTTCGACCGGAGTCTCTTCTACCGAGGCAGAAGATTCTTCTTTCTTCTCCGCTCTTTCAAAGAACTGACGGAGATAAGAAGGTTCACTCGATTCGTTCTCCTGCTTCTCAATCTTCTTGACGGCATCGTTTTCCTTCGCTTTCAGATCTTCCGGAGCATTGCCTTGTGTCGGTAAAGGAGAAAGAGAAGGTTCTGCTTTCTTGACATAGGGCTTATCGCTAGAGAGGAAATCGACTGCCTTATCAAAGTCGGTCGCGATGATAGCCACCTTCATTTTATCGTGATAGGAAGAATCCTGTTGGACACCGAAGATGATATTGACTTCGTTGTTCTTATCTCCACCGGCGGCATCCGTGATAAAGGCGACCGCATAATTGACATCATCAAGTGTCGTATCGTCACCCACCGTGAAATTGATGATCATGCTCTTCGAACCGCGGATCGAGGATTCGAGTAAGGGCGAATTGATCGCACTTTCCGCAGCATCCAGCGCTTTATTCTTCCCTTCTCCATAGCCGATACCGATCAAGGCTAAGCCTTTTCCGGAAAGAGTTGCTTTGACATCGGCAAAATCGAGGTTGATGATACCGTGGACAAGAATGAGGTCGGTCACGGTCTTAACGGAAGAAGCCAAGACCTGATCCGAAGCTTCGAAAGCCTTTCCGATCGACATCTTGCCGTTATTGAACATCATCTTATCGTTCGATACGACAATCAAAGCATCGACATATTTCTCGAGTTCCTTGATACCTTCTAAGGCATTGAGTTTTCTCTGTTTTCCTTCGAAGGTGAAAGGACGGGTCACAATGGCAAGAACAAGACATCCTGCTTCCTTAGCGGCTTTAGCAACAATCGGAGCAGCACCGGTACCGGTACCACCGCCTTCGCCGGCGGCAAGGAAAACCATATCGGAACCTTTGACCACAAGTTCAATATCGTTATAGGAGTCTTCCGCTGCCTTTTTACCCATCTCGGGAAGTCCACCGGCACCTAAGCCTCTTGTGACATTCTTTCCTAAGACAAGCTTATTTTCACAGGGAGAAGCACTCAGTGCCTGAGAATCGGTATTGAAAACCCAATACTCGACCATGTCCTCTTTATCGTGGATCATGCCGTTAACGGCATTACTTCCACCGCCACCTACACCGATCACTTTGATCTTGGCGTTAGCTTGAAGACCGGAAGCATCGAACATCGGTTTCATTTCTTCGTTTTCCATAAGGGTTGATCCTTTCATTCACCGCGGGAGAAGCGGTTCTTTGTCAGATACGGGCTATCGGAAGCAAAACTGTTCTTCTTCGTCTGATACGGATAGGAGCTAAGAGCGATTCCTCCTAAACAAGGTAAGTAACCCGATTCTCTTGCTCCTAAGGAAGCGCCGTTGAATAAGTAGACTTTCTTTCCTAAGCGGTTGGAGAAGAACTGATCCAGTCCTTCCATATTCGCGCCTTTTCCGACGAAGATGATCGGAGAATCGTCTTTCAATTGTTTCGCTATCTCTTCCACTAACGGAGATAAGCTTTCTTCAAACGCCTGAGATATCTCTTCGAGCGTCTTTCCTTCCGGTGTCTGATAAGGGAATCCGGTTTTCTTTCGTAGACCGAAGAGACGTGCGTATTCTCTTGTCTTTGCCGGGCTTAAGGATAGAAGCGAAGAAGCTTTCTCATTCATATCTTCTAAGCCATAAGGGATATTCGAAGCGGAAGCTAAGTGGCCGCCAGTAAGGGAAGCCACTTCGCATTGATCTTCTTCTAAGGAGAGCAGCGAATATCTTTCCGGCGAAGAGAATAACGAGAGATAGGAAGAAGAAGCAAAACAGGAAAGAGCCGTAAAGGAGAGATCCAGACCACAGGATTTACAGATATCCTCATAGAAGCGATAGGCGTTCTGATGGATCATATGCATATCCGCCTGCATCGCTAAGGAGGAAGTCTTGGTTCCTAAAGGGAACTTGCGGCTTTTCTCTCCGCCTTCCGGCGTAAAGAAAAGAGGGTCGCAGTAGAAGATCGTCTTGTTATCGACTTTCGCACTCTTGCGGATCATGTTGGCGATATTGATGAAATCGTGCTGGGTGACCGTATCGGAAACAAGCGTCGAGGTGTTCTCTCCCCGATAGACGCTATAGTCGATTGCCGGTAATAAAGCAAGCGTCACCGATAAAGATCCGCCAAGCTCGTTCTTGGTTTCGCTTAAAAGAGAAGTCAAAGCCTGTTCGGCCTCTTCTTTTTCCATGAACCCCTCTTTGGTAGCCGGAAGAAGTGGGCTCGAGAGAGCTTTTAATACATAGACTTTCCCAGGCCTTGCAAAACCGGATAAAACAGAGATTTTCCGACGGGAGAAAGTGATAGCCGTAATGAATTCTTTCATTCTTGCCTCCTTTATAAAGCAGTAGCAGGAACAACACGGATCGACCCGTTCTTATTGCGCATCGCCTGGAACAGGTAGACCGAATAAGTATGAGAAGAATCGTCTTCAAAAGAAAACGAAGTCGAAGGTAGTCCTTTCGAAGAAACGGTCAGAGCCATCGAAGAGAATTCCTGTTCCGGGAAGACCTTCGGGGAAAAATAATCGCCTAGATATTTCGTATCCAGACCTTTGAGAAGATAATACTGGTTATGGTTCTTATCGAAAAGAAGAGCCTGAGCGACATTGCTCCAGTTAGCATCTTTTCCCTTGTTGATGTATTCGATTCCTTCGATACCGGTCAAAGAAGAATATGGTAATCCCGCTAAAGGAGTAAAAGCATCTTCGATCTGATAGCCTTCCGGTAATTCTTCCTTTATCGGGATATGGATCTCCGGTAAAGAAGAAGCTCCTTCTTTTGAAAAATCCTCTTTCAGAGAAGCTTTTCTTTCTTCACTCAGGGGTAAAGAAGAGATATCCTCTAACGCTTTCTCTAAGATCTTTCCATCCGCGAGATACGTCTTTTCCGAATAGGTAGCGACCGGATAATTCTCTTTGACGGTTCCTTTCGCTATTAATCCGTTTGTCTCATAGCTTACGGAAAGAAGGAATCCCCCTGCGTTCTCTTTAGCATTCGAGGAAGCTTTCTTGGTATCGAAGAGGAAATTCGGCTGATACGAATCCACGCCCGCAAAAGAGGCGATATCCTCTTTGGTAAAGTTGACTAATCCCGAAATTTTGGCTTCCTTTGCCTGGAAGCAGGGTAAAGAGAAGAAGAGAACCAGGAAGATAGCCGAGAGGATGGCAAGAGACAAGGAAAAAGCCCGGAGAATCCTCTTTCTCCGGAGAAAGGAATCCATGTCCGACTGGATAGCGGTATAGGTTGTTTCCGTGTCTTCCTTCATTCTCGCTCCTCAAAAATCTTCCTTCGCTTAGGAAGCTCTATTATTCTAGCCCAACTCCTCCTTTTAATAAAGCGGAGAAAGAGGGGAATTTTCCTCTTTTCCACTGCTCTGCTTTCTTCTTTCCTCTTCTTCCTTCTGATAGGGAGGATAAACGGAAAGACGAAGCCGAGTAAGAGTAGCAAACAAGGCAAAATGCTTCAGATAATAGACCGTCTCCTCTTTTACCTCATTCAAAGAAGAATAGACTTCATCCGGTACAAAAAGAACCTTCGTGTAGGGCCTTTTCACAAAGAGAACAAAAATAAAGCCATCTTTTTCCATCCGGAGTTTCCTTAAAGGGATCACATACCCAAAAACATTCGGGTGATACCCGATACAGCAATAGCAGGAAAGAGCAATCCTGCGTAAGCATTCTTTTTCGTCTTTCTCTTCTTCTAAAAGAGCAATCACTCTCTCCCTGAGATATCCTCTTTCCATAAGTTTTTCTTTTCCTCTCTTCCTCTCGGTAGGAAGATTCTAGAGAAAGGAAAAGAGAAGAAAAAGGACTTGGGAGGAAGAGAAAAAGCCCTTAGGACAAACTCGGGAAAACTAATCCTTCTCGCCTTTGAGAGAACGGATACGGAAGACCACCTTCGAGTCTCCCTGATAGGTATCTAACCCGAGTTCCCCCTCGCAGAGGAAAGAAGCAAACTGCGGATCTCTTAAGGTATCAAAAGAAGAGAAGCAGACCGCTTTTCCTTCTTTTGATGCATTGAAAGCATAGGCAAGTTTCCCACTCGGCGTAAACGAAAAAGCAGAAGAAGCCAAAGAAAGAGCAAACGTCGGAGCCGGGAATCCTTCTCCAAACGGGAAGAACCGGCAATAGAAGTCGTAGTTCTCTTTATTGAGATCTTCAATCGTTAAAGGAAGCTTCTCTTCTTTTTCTTCGGTATTCTCAAGCGCCTGTTTCTCGCATTCCGTAAGGAACAGAGTAGCGAGAGAATAGAAGCGTTTTTTTTCGAAGGTGACTCCACAGGCTCTTGCATGTCCGCCATAAGCTTTAAACAAGGAAGCATGGGAAGAAAGGAACGTATCAAACTTATAGCCTAAAGGAGCTCTTATCGATCCGACCAAAAGATCCGGATCCGAATCCTCCGGAGCTAAGACCAGTACCGGAACATTCTTTTCCCGCAAAAGTTTTCCGGCAAACAGTCCGCTGAGTCCCGAATAGGAAGGTGCGACCATCACAAAGCCGTGGCTACTCTCGAGTTCCTGTTTCTTATCGAAGACAATATTCTTAACGATCTCTTTCTTTTTCTCATTGATGGCTTTGATCTGACAGGCTCTTTGATAGCTCTTCTCTTTATCGAATGGAGTTAGAAGGAACCTACAGGCATTGATCGTCGCCATCTCGTCTTTCTCGATTCTTCCGACGCTGTTCAAAGCCGGAATCAAGGAGAAGGTTATATCTTCATAAGAGACATCCGGATGCGGAACTAGATCCATAAGATTCGGATAGGCTCGGTTTCTTAGCAGGAGAAGAGATAGTTTTGCAAACTCGAGGTTATTTCCGACTAGCGGCATCACATCCGAAAAGACCGCACATCCCGCTAAGGTAGCAAAGTATTCGTCATCTCTTTTGAGCAACGTCGAAGCCACAAAATAGGCAAGACTTGCTGCCGAACAGGGATAATCCAAGAATCCCGATAACCGGTCATGGAAAAGAAGATCGAGATTTGCTTTTTCTTCGGAAGGTTCATGATGGTCGATCGCAATCACTTCCATCCCGAGAGAATGGGCAAGGTCGACCGCCTCTTTCGCATTGATGCCGTTATCGACACAGACGATGAGATGATAGCCTTTCTCCTTGAACTGCTTTACTCTTTCTCCGTTCAACCCATATCCTTCCCGATAACGGTTCGGAATGAAAAAGCCGGGTTTCAGGCCTCTTTCATCCAAAGCCATCTTCAGTATCGAAGTCGAAGTCAAGCCGTCGACATCATAGTCGCCGTAGAGAATCGTCTTCTCTTTTCTCGAGATTGCTTTTTCCAGTCTTGCTATCACCGCCTGAAAAGAAGGAAGAGAGTCCGGTCTTGAAAGACGAGAAAAAGACCCTGGCTGGCAACGCCTGTCAAGGTCTTTCATCGTCATGTGATAGTGTTCTAATAGCTGTGTCTGAAAGGACATATTAATCCTGTGAATGACGGAAATCGTTCAGTCCCGGAATGATCGTCTCGTGCGGACCGTCATCGACATAGACGATGCCGTCCGGACCGGCGACCTTCTTCTCTTCGACTTTCTTGATGTTCTTCTTGGCTCTGCGGGCTTCTCTTCTCTTCGCAAAGGATTCGTTAAGACGTCTAAAGGAGATATGCGAAGCTAAGAAGACATAGAAGGGAACCGCGAAGAAATAGAGAACGACGAAGTCAAGTAACGTAAAGAGGATAAGACCTAAGGATAAACCTAATAATTCTTTGTTGATGAAGGCAAGAGCAAGAGCATAGATCAGAGTGATACCTAAGACCGGAAGAACCATCCAGAGAGCACGGCGCGCCGATTCGTTGGCGATCTCGGTTCTTTCTTCTAAGGTAGCGGTCTTACGGATCTTTCTTTCCTTCAGGGTCTCACGGTTACGGCCTAAGACCGGAACAAAGAGAAGGTTGAGGAGAGTAAGCGAGATCAGTAAGGCAAACGGCGTATAGGAAGTATAAGGGATCGGAAGAAGACTCAGTAAGCCTAAACCCAAAGTCGCCATCAGGGTACCGGAAGTAAGTTCGGCTAAGGAGACATTGAGTCCGTACCGCAAGAAGAGATAGACAAACGAGAAGACGGAGATGAGATAGACGATGAGGATCATCGTATTGGTCGTATGGCTGACATTCGTCGCATAGGTGAGATAGGAGTTGACGACAAGAGAATCCTTGACGCCATGGGCATCTCCGGCCATCGGCGAATAGGAGGTAGTGCCGATAACACTGTCGCCGTTCTTCTCTTCGACAACGACTGTAGTATCTCTCATCTTGGTGCTGATGGTATAGAGGACCGAGTTACCGTTAGTATCTCTCACTTCGGCAAGGTCGCGGTCGACATTGAGAGAATAATAAGTCATATAGTAGGCGTTACCTTCTTCATCCTTCTTCTCGACGATGTTGACGTTGCTCTTCGAGGCATCGTAGTAGAAGAAAGCCGTATTGGTGACTTGAGTAGACTTCTTCTCGTCAACCGAGATCGCCTGATAGGAACCGATCGTGGTATCGCTCGTTCCCATCGCCACGACATACTCTAAGAAGTTCTCTTTCGTCGAAAGCGGCTGATAGGATTCGGAGTTATCCCGGTAGGTGATATTGAGCGTATAGGTATTGGCAAAATCCTGGGAATTGGAGAAGAAGGAGCGAGGGCTACCGCCTAAAGCATAACGTAACGGGAAACCGATTCCTAAGCAGAGAGCAGCGATAGAAGGAAGAAGGATCATCATCTTGCGGGAGAAATGTTTCTTATCCGCAGAAGCAAAGGCGACATTCTTCTTTTCGGCTTTGGTCTTGGAGAAAGAGAAGAAAGGAAGCTTCGAATTCGCCGAATCCTTGACAAGCCAGTAGTTCATCCACTTATCAAGGTAATCCGTGACTAAGAAGGTGACGACTGCACCGACCATGATGAAACCGAAGAAAGTCTTATAGGAGCCGTTAGCAATCAGGAAGCTGAAGATAGAAATGATCAGGGCGATCAAGGAAACATCGAGAGAGACAAGATAGCTCTTGTGATAGCCTTCCTTGTTGGCTTTTTCGACATCCTTCCCTTTGCGCATCTCGGCTTTGACTCGCTCGTAATAGTTGACCGAGATAAACATCGATAAGGCGGCAATGATCGCAATACCGCCTAACGCGGCAACCGAGAACTCAAATCCTAAGGTGAAGGAGAGGAAGAAAGTGAAGAGGACGGAACCTAACATCGAGACACTTGCCGTAATACCGGCAAGACCATAGAAGACAATAAGAAGAACACAGAAGACCAGTAAGACGATACCGAAGATGAGATAGGTCATATTCAGAGCGGAATAACCGAAGGTTGCGGAGATGTTGTTCGAATAAAGAAGATGGATGGAGAAGCCGTAGTCGGTAGCGTTAAGCATATTGACAAAGGCTCTGGCGGTCGAAATCGTCCAGGCATTTCCGTCGATATCGGAAGTGATCGGAAGAGCGAGGTTCTCGCTATCGAAGTTGTTTAAGTCGATCTTGGCGATGACCTTTTCCTTGACTTCGTCCATCACGATCGTATCGTGGGTACCGAAAGCCTTATCGTAAGTATCGTCAACGGTCTTATCTTTCCAAAGGTAGACCGTCGTCTCATCGTTATTCTTATCGGAAGAGGAATCGTCTCCATCGGCAAAATAACGTCTGGCCTCTTTGGTCTTGTTGTCGCTTGCTTCTTTCGCGGCCTTCTTCAAAGCATCGAAAGAATCCTGATCCTTGACATGAAGCGTCGGATAAGGAGTGGTTCCGTTATAGGTGATCGTCGCAATATCGCCATCCTGATAGAAGAACTCGCTATTCGCATCGTAATAGGTTGCGGTATCGCCGATCGTCGAAATCGCTAAGGTACCGGTATAACCTAAGATCTCTTTGACGTTGTTGAGTTCGGTATCGGAAAGAGGAGAAAGCGAGACGCGGAGCTGATAACCGACTTCTTTTCCTTCGCTATCGTTCTTTCCCTGTACGATCTGGACATTGGCATTGCGGACACCGGCAGTATCGAGACGGTCCATGACCTCTTTCTCGATATCGATATCCGTTAGCTTCTTCGTGCCGTTAGCTTTGATATCCGGGTATTTCTCCACATCATAATCGGTGGCTTCTCTCTGTTCCAAAGAATAGACGAGCTCGGTTCCGGGCCCGTACTCCATCGCATCGGTTTTATTTTCCATGACGGCCTGAGTATTGAAAATGATGGCCCCAAGCATCGTCAGAATCATCACCATATAAGCTAAGAAGCGACGCATAGATACCCCTCCTGAAAAAATGAAGACTGAACGCACACGTTAGACCTTATTAATGTAGCAAAAAGCACTATACTTTTCAAGAAAATACGAACCTGGCAAGGACCTTTCAGCCCTGTTCCGTCGGCTTTTTGCTTTTTCCTTCCCCGTCCGGTAAAGGAACATTGAGATGGGAATAGGCTTTCTCGGTTGCAATACGGCCTTTCGGAGTCCTGTTGATCAGTCCGATCTGGACAAGATAGGGCTCATAGACATCCTGGATATTATCGACACTGGCACCGATCGCGCTGGCAAGAGCATTGAGTCCGACCGGTTTTCCTTTATAGCGGTAAATAAGACATTCCAGTATCTTCCGATCCGTCTCATCCAAACCTAAATCATCGATTGCAAGGAAGCTCATCGCCGCTTCACAGGCTTCTTTATCGATCACCGTCTTTCCTTGATAGGTCGCATAATCGCGGACTCTGCGGAAAAGGCGGTTGACAATACGCGGTGTTCCTCTTCCCCGTAAAGCCAATTGATAGGCCGCATCCAAAGCGATCGGAGAACGAAGAGCCTGCGAGGTACGCATCACGATCTGAAGAAGTTCTTCCGGAGAATAGTACCGCATCGGAAGAAGAATCCCGAAGCGGTCTCTTAAAGGAGCCGATAGATTACCGGCATCGGTCGTTGCACCGATCAGAGTAAAAGGAGGAAGCGGAATCGTCAAAGTTCTTGCATCCGCTCCTTTTCCGACGATGATCGAAAGCATATAGTCTTCCATCGCCGAATAGAGGACTTCCTGAACCGGAACCGGCATACGGTGGATCTCATCGATAAAAAGGACATCCCCCGGATTCAAAGAAGAAAGAATCGCGGCTAAATCCCCGGTCCGAATCAAAGAAGACCCGTTAGTGAGCTTGATATCCGCTCCCATCTCATGGGCAACGACAGAGGCTAACGTCGTCTTTCCTAATCCCGGAGGACCGAAGAAAAGGATATGGTCGAGTGTCTCATTGCGTTTCTTTGCCGCCATGATCGAAATCGAAAGCTCCTTTTTGATCTCGCTTTGGCCGATCACCTCGTTGAGGGTTTTCGGGCGCAAAGAAAAATCGACGTCGTCCGATTTCTCGGCGAGCTCTTCGGCGACAAGATCCTTATGGACACCTTCGTTTTCCAAACTCATTTTTTCTGTAGATACGTAAGAGCCTTCTTCAGGTATTCATCCGCACTGAGATTGTTGTCATTGATGCTGAGCAAAGCGTCCTTGATCTCTTTTTCCTTGAAACCGAGATTCTTAAGACCCTCTTTGGCGGCATCCATCTCTTTATTGAGAGTGGTCGCCGAATTATCCAGAAGCGTAAGCTTCCCTCTTAAGTCAAGGATGATCTGAGAGGCATTCTTCTTTCCGATTCCGGGAAGCCTCATCAGAAAGACCTCTTCGGCATTATCGATCGCCTGAGATAGTCTTCCGACACTGGTAGAAGATAGAGCGTTCAAAGCCGTCTTCGGTCCGATTCCTTTGACGGAAGTAAGGGCGTTATACATCTTCAGCTCTTCGATCGTCTTGAAACCGACGAAGTACTCATCGTTTTCGCTATGGATATAGGAAACGAAAACAAAGAGGTTCTCCCCGATCGGGAATTCGTCGACATGGGGAACTATGACGTCATAACCGACGCCGGCGCATTCGATGATGATTTCATCCTTGGTGTGAAAAGTCACCAGTCCGTGCAGATAATAATACATGGCTCACCTATTATATTGTCTTTTTCAAAGACTTTTTCTAACGTCGGAAGAGAATTATTCGTAATAGTCGAATTCGTACCCGTCCAAAACGACCGTATCCCCGGTCTTGGCCCCCGCTTCCTGTAACGCTTTATCAATACCGATCCGATCAAGATAGGCAAGCAGTCGATCGATCCCTTCATCGGTCTTGAGGTTGATAAGACGTTTGGTGCGTACGACTCTTTCACCGACGATTTCAAAGGCGCCGTCTTCTCTTCTTAAGACCTGGAAGATCGGAATTCTTCCGTTATCGATCTCTTTGGCGGAGTAGACTTTCTCTTCGCTGTCGTTCGAGATGTTGTTCCCTTTGGCTTCTTCTTTCTTCGCTTCTTTGACTAAGGTATAAAGGCGTTTATTCAGACGCGTAAGTCCCACTTTATCCTTCGCCGAAAGAACAAAGACTTCATATCCTCTTTCGGTAAGAGTCTCTTTCAGAGAGGCAATCTTCTCTTTGTTCTCTTTGATATCGCTCTTATTGAGACCGACCACCATCTTTTTCTTGGCAAGTTCCGGAGAATACGTAAAGAGCTCCTTATTGATCGCCTCAAACTGACCTAAGGGGTCATCGCTCTGGGAGACATCGACAAGATGCAGTAAGACACGGCATCTCTCAATATGACGTAAGAACTGGAAACCTAAGCCTTTTCCTTGGCTAGCCCCATCGATAAGACCGGGAAGATCCGCGATCACAAACGACTGATCCGGTGCTAAGAAGCAGACACCGAGCTGAGGTTCCAAGGTCGTAAAAGCATACGGAGCAATCGCCGCGGAGGCTCTGGTGACAGCGGAAAGATAGGTCGATTTTCCGACGTTAGGATACCCGACCAAGCCGACATCGGCTAAGAGCTTCAGTTCGAGATAGAGTTCCTTCGTTTCTCCGGGCATACCGTTTTCGGCGATATCCGGCGTTCTATGGGTCGGAGACTTGAACATCGCGTTTCCTCTTCCGCCACGTCCACCTTTGACAGCGAGATACCTATCTCCGTGATGGACAAGGTCCGCAAGTTCTTTTCCCTGATTATCTTCGACGACGGTTCCGCAGGGGACTTTCAGAACGATATCGGAAGCATCTTTTCCGTACTGAAGCTTCGTCTTTCCGTTTTCGCCATCCGCGGCACGGAAAAGGTGACCGAAACGGTAATTGGTAAGAGAATCGATACCGTTATCGGCTTCTAAATAAATGGATCCGCCACTTCCGCCGTTTCCGCCATAAGGTCCGCCGTGTTCGACGCACTTCTCTCTGCGGAAAGCGATCGCGCCGTCTCCGCCTTTTCCGCTGACGAGGGTGATTTTCACTTTATCATGCATAACTCTACCTCCTAAGGAAGAAAAAGAGAGGCTCCGGAACTCCGAAGCCTCCCTTGGTAAATAACGCTTTACTTGCTTTCGACTTCCGGCTTCGTCGGATAGACGGAGACCTTCATTCTGCGGCGATCAAGTCTCTCGTACTTGACATAGCCGTCGATGAGAGCGAAAAGCGAATCGTCACCGGCTCTCTTGACGTTGTGGCCGGCATGGATCTTCGTACCACGCTGACGATAGATGATGGAACCGGAATGGCACCACTGACCATCGCAGAGCTTGGCGCCTAAGCGCTGAGCGTTGGAATCACGACCGTTCTTAGTGGAAGTGACACCCTTATGGGAAGCGAAGAGCTGAATGTCGAGTCTAAGATTCAGTTTCATTTTGTTCCTTCTTTCCTGGAGATTTGGACTCTGCAGCGATCCGGATAGGATTCTGCAATCGTCTTCAGTTGCACGAAGAGGGTCTCCAGAACGACCTGATCGTGACTTTGCGTCGGGGCAATTTCCTTGATGTGGGCGTAGCCGCTCCGTATCTCAAGAGAGTAGTTCTCCGCATGATCTAATGCGTTGAGCGCTCCGATAAGACAGGAAGAGACTCCGGCACAGACCAGGTCTTTCCCTTTTTCGGCCCCTCCATGACCTGTGATAAGCATCTCATGGATTACACCATTTCCCGTCTCAACCCGAACTTCAATCATTTAAAGATTGATAGCTTCGATCTTGAGCGCGGTGTAGGGCTGACGATGACCGCGATGGACGCGGAGATTGCTCTTAGCCTTGTAACGCAGAACGCGGATCTTCTTTTCCTTGCCCTGCTTGACAATGGTAGCCTTGACGCTGGCGCCTTCGACAAACGGCTTACCGACTAAGGTCTTTTCGCCTTCGACATAGAGAACCTTATCGAAGGTAACCGGAGCGTTGACTTCGCCCTCGATCTTCTCGGTGTAGATGGTAGCACCGACTTCGGCCTTGACCTGTTTGCCGCCCGTTAAAATGATAGCGTACATGTCTTTTGCCTCCTTTCTGATGTGAAAAAATAGTACTAAGTACTCGCATGGATGGTACTCTCCTCAACCTTCGAGAAGGGATTTATAACCACTTTATAGCGGTTGTAGGCGTTTGGAGGCCTTACAACGAAATACATTATACAGACCGAGCAAGAAAAGGGCAAGGATTTTCGCTTTCCCGACAAGCGGTTTTGAAGCCAAAGAGGAATTTTGCTCTGTTTCTCCTGTCTTTTAAGCTTCCGTAGGCATCTTCCAGGCCTTATGGTCGGTATGGAGAATCGCTTCGGCTTTCGCACTGAGAGGTTTCTCAAGATCCTCTTTATAGAGTCTTACGATATCCGGATTCTCATGGCTGAAACGGAGAGAGGCATGCGAGTCGAGCTTATGGAGCTTTTCGCCTCTTTCCTCCGCTCTTTCCATATCGTCGTAGTGATAAGGCTGTCCTCCGCCTCCGGCACAGCCGCCTGGGCAAGCCATGACTTCGACAAAATCGAAATGGTCTTCTTTATGGGTGATCCGCTCTAAAAGTTTTCTCGTATTGGCTAAACCGGAAACCGCCGCAACATGAAGAGGAATTCCTCCTATAACATAGGTTTCCTCATGCCAAGGCTTTTCTTCGCTCATCTTCGCCTGATAGATATGGTATAGGTCCGGATCGGGATTCTTCCCGGTGAGGAAATAATGGGCGCTTCGTAAAGCCGCTTCCATGACACCACCCGTCGTACCGAAAATCACACCGGCTCCCGAATAATCGCCGAAGAGGCGGTCAAAAGGAGCATCTTTCACATAATGGAGATCGATATCGCCTAGATCGAAGAGTTTTCCCAATTCCCTGGTCGTGAGGACATAATCGATATCCGGAATACCCGGGTTGCTTTCCATGGTAGGTAAAGAAGCTTCCGCTTTCTTGGCAACACAGGGCATGATCGCAACCGA
>Ga0256406_1003630_pt1 | contig 18864 bp, 15 predicted proteins | sample RumenRJG_03DNA_FD_185986 | JGI IMG/M metagenome (GOLD analysis project Ga0256406, IMG submission 185986) | Bovine rumen microbial communities from Lethbridge, Alberta, Canada - RJG_03 | ecosystem: Host-associated > Mammals > Digestive system > Stomach > Rumen | place: Canada: Alberta | collected...
TGCGGGAACCACCGTTGCATGAGCAGGCCGGCCGCGGTGAATTCAGAGGCAAGCGCCACCGCCCAGTTCAACCAGTACAGGATGGCGATGGTGAACGCGGTGCCCGGTCCAATGAACCGGCGCGCATACAGGTGGAAGCTGCCGGCATACGGCATGGCGACCGATAGCTCCCCGAGCGAAAGCATCACGCAGTAGACAAGAACCGAACCGATGAGATAGGCGAGGATGGCACCGAGTGGCCCCGCCTGATGAATGGTGTAGCCGGAGCTGAGGAACAGGCCGGTGCCGATGACACCGCCCAGTGAAATCATCGTCAGATGACGTGATTCCATATTCCGTTCAAGCTGGGTGTCGGGGCTTTGCAACCCGTTCGTATCCGGGTTCACCGTAGGATTGGTTGCACTCTCGCTGACGGCGGCGTGCGATGAGGGTTCAAAATCAGTAGCCACGATGGTGTCCGATGCTCCTGTATTCCGGTGTTCTGGCGTATGCGGCTGACAGCCACGGCGAACTCATGCCCGCCGTGTGTCATCTCGTATGAACGTACGGCACCACCGTAGCGTCCCGGCGCGAATTGCGGGGACAACCACCGTGATGCCGTACGATGTCGGCGTGTCAGAGTGCCGCGATGGCGTCAATCTCCACCAGCGCGCCCGCCGGCAGATCGTTGCCGCCGAATGCGACGCGAGCCGGCTTGATATCGCCGTCGAACACCTCGGCATAGGCGGCATCGATTTCGTGGAAGTCCTCAACGTGCTTCATGTAGATGGTGGCACGCACCACATGCGCGGTATCAGTCCCCGCCGCCTCAAGCACATGGGCGATGTTCTTCAACGCTTGTGCCGCCTGCTCGCCAGCGGTGTCCCCCGCCAGCTTGCCGGTGGCCGGGTCAAGACCCAGCTGGCCGGATGCGAACACGAAGCCGTTGGCTTTGACGGCTTGACTGTACGCACCCAATGCGGCAGGCGCGTGTTCTGATGTGACTTTGACCAATTCGCTCATTGGAATGCCTTCCCTGGACTGTTGGACACCGCCGGGCACGTGTCTCTTTCTTCCACAGGATGCACGCCCGGCTCTGGTAAAGCCGCCGTAAGAGTCTGGACTCCCGTACAACGACCGTTGGCGACCAGTGTAGCGTCGCAAGCCCGGCCGGTATGCGGATATCCCACACCATGACATGCCGCAGACAGGCAAGCGTGTCGTCCCGTCTTGTCGCGGCACGCCATGATGAGGATTGCGACTACTGCTGTCGGCGACGGGTAGCGCCCGACATCCGGATCACCGCAGCCGCGGCCACCAGCATGCCCGTGGCGGTCAGCAATGCGATGATCGGGCTGCCGGTTTGCGCCAATGTTGGCCGGTAGCCGTGCCACGTATCAGCGGCGTTGACTGTTTCGCCACGGCATACGCCGTCTTGTCTGACCGCCGGCTGGTTGTCGAAGGGATTGTCGTCGACAAGCGGGCATGTCACCACCGTCGACGCGGTTACTGTCGCCCTGTCGGTGTGACGGCCCGTGACTGCTGACAGCATCGCAGTGACATCGACGGATTCACCCGGCTTGAGGACAAGCTCATCCCAGTGTTCTGGATATTGCCAGGCGTCCACCGTGGCGTCACCGACAGTGACGGTGTCATGCAAACGCAATCCGGTTACCGGCATGTCGCCGATATTGCGGATGCGGAACACGAGCCTCGTCTTGTCTTGGGTGATGGCGAGCGCACGCTCCATGGTATCCCGGTCACCGTCACGCTCTCCTGATGTCTCGTCGAATTTCACCAGTTCGATTGCGCCTCGTTCGAGTGCGGTGCGTGTCCACACCTCGTTGGATTCGCGGGTGATGCCGTTGAGAGTTTCCGCGAACCCGTTGGTGATGCGCTCTGCGGGCAGAATACGCTGCATTTGGATGAACAGCGTCCACGCGCCGGCCTGATTGCGACCGCCGAGCACGTGTTTGCCCCGTTCGGTCAACTCGATATGCAGCCGTCCGCCGGCATCTTCAACGGTGAGCAATGAGGAGTCGAGGCCGCTCCCGGCATCGTCATCATTCCGGTCGTTGGAGACCAAATCGATGTTGGTATGGCGTTCGATAAGCTCCCCCGCTTGCACAGGCTTGCCGTCGATGCTCATGTCATGGCGGGCGGCGAGAGCCCACTGGCCGAGGTATACGTCGTGCAACTCGTCATAGTCGTCGTCGATGTTCCACGAGTCGACATCGTAGGCACGATTGGCGGGCAGGTCTGAGGAATCGAGGCGGTACAGGAAGGTGGTGTGCAACGGGATGTCGGTGCCGTTGGCGCTGTCCCCGTGCATGGCGATAGTCACGTCTTTCGCCGGGTTCACCGGTTTGAGCGGGTTGACCACCGTCCGGGTGTTTGTACGCGTGGTTCCGGTGACCTGGGTGGCGGTGTTCTGCACGTGGACGCCGTCTTCGACCGCGATGACGGTCATCGGTAGCACGAGTTCATAACGCTGCCCCAGAACATGCTGGTCGATAGCCGGGTCGGTGTGGGGGTCGAGTGAGGCGGATGCGTAGGCTTTCAGGTCATCCGGCTGTCGTGCGGCGATGACGCGTCCGGTGGCCGGGTCGGTGGTATCTACAGTGGCGAAGAACGCGTACAGCACGCCGTCCCGGTCTTGGATGTTGAAGGCGCCGGTACGGTCGTTGCCGCGTTCGTCGGTCACAGCGACCCGGTCAAGGTCAAGCGCAAGGTAGCGTTCGTCATAGTCGTCGATGATTCCGAGCCGTTGGACCGTGTAGGCGCTGGACTGCAACGCGGATGCGTCGAGCGTGACACGGTAGTAGATGGTGTCGCCCAGCAATGCGGTCCGTCCGTCGATGGCGATACCTGCGTCGGCTTGGGTGACGGTTTTCTCCGGTACGATACTCGGCGGCTCGATGACAACCCGGTTCGACGGGGTCATACTGTTGTTCAGTCCGAGCGTCCATTGATTGCCTATGAGGCGCTTCGCCGGGGCATTGTCCGCCACCGTGCCGGTGAACTCCACCAAGAGATTCGGCAAGGTTCGCGTGTCGTTCCACGCCTGGTTGATTGCCGAACGGTTGAATACGATGTGGAAACGATGTTGTTCGCGATTCCAGTGCACGGTGTAATGCTGACGTCCGAATACCGTGTCGGAGCGGCGGTCGCGGACAAGGATGCTGTATTCGTCCGGTTCGAAATACCGGTCGTATTCGTCAGTGACGGTCACGCTGTCAAGGCGATACCCCAAACCGGTTCGTGCCGTAATATCCGCCGTCAGCTCGTAGGTGACACGCTGCCCCGGCATCACTTTGGCCTGGTTGATCGGTGTGCGGGCTCCTGTCTGCGAGGAGTGGGCGAGTACACGTTTGGCGGCTGGCGGCACAATCGCGCATAACGGTGGACGGTTCGCTTCCACGGTATGGTCGTTGACCGTATGCGTGCCTTGAGCGATGAATGATTTGCCTTGCGTGCTGGAGCACAGTTCCACCGCCTGCCCGTCTTTGGCTTGGTAATCTTTGCGTGTTTGAACTGCGCCCCCGCCATTGGCCAGGTTGATGCGACCGGGAACGACCAGGGTGAGCTGGCGGTGCGTGCCCAGTCCTTTCACTGACTGCCGGTAGGCTTGTGATGCCACGGCGGTCGCCGTGCCATCGTTGACCCGGATGGTGAATTCGCCGGTCACGTCTTTGCCGCGGCGGGCAATGTCAAACACTCCGGAAGTACGTTCTTGTGGGGTGTCGGCGGCATACACGCGGATTTCTGACGCTGCTGAAGGGTCGAACAGGTAATCCGCCTGCGACCAGCCGACGGTCAGCTCCAACCGTTGTGGCGCTTCGATGAGATGGGCGGGAAGCACCGCGTTGGTCGCCGCGGCTACCATGTCACCGTCCAGCAGCGAACGTCCGGCAGCCCCGACAGCATTGCTGTGGTCAGGGTCGATGACAGCATCCCAGCCGCCGTCATCACCGCGCAGCATCCACACGGTGTCCGGTTGCGGTTTCCATGTGGGGAACTGCTGTGGTTGCGTGGTCTGCTCGGGTTCTTCGTTCCATTGGACGGCGGCCACATCATTGACGATGTTGTGCCCCGGCGTGTTGACGGTGACGGCGAAGGAGAATTCGAACGCGTGGTCAAGCGGAAGCATGCTTTGGTTGTCTTTCCGGCTCGCGCTGACCGTATGCGCGTCCTTATCCCACGTGATGGTGAACTCGCCGGTATGGTCCGTACCGTCAGTCAAATCACTGATCCGATAGTCGTCAATCTGGTATGGCACTCCGTTCGCCGTGATGGTGTCGGTGATGTTCAGTTTCCAACCGCCACGCCCGGTGCCTGTGACGATCCGCGTGCGATTGACCATGCCGTCGGCACTCACCCCATCGTCCACATGTTTTGTCGGCGCACCCGGCGCACGGGAACCGACACGGAAACTTTCGGACGCCTGCCGGTCTTCGGTGTTCACGCCGGCAGCCATACTCCCCTGTTGGGGAACAACGATGTCGAACCAGTAGTTGCCTTCCTGCCAGCCGTTCCAGCCGAAATCTGATGGTGTGAATTGTGGGGAGTCGACCGACCCCGCATGAGGCAACCGCACCGGCTTGTTGACCGACTGCGCCTTATACAAGCGGGCGGGATGCCCGTCATAGTTGAGCCACACTTGGGCGTCCACGTGCTCGTCAACCGCTGATCCCGCAGCGTCTGTGGTGATGGTGTCGAATACTGCGTTGGTGTCGCCGACGCTTAATCCGGCGGGCGCCTGCTGTTGTGTCGTGACACTGAGCGAATACCGGGTTGCGGGCTGCAACTCGTTGACGGCCACACAAATGACTTGGACACCCGCCGGGTATACGCGTCCAGTCATTTCGATCTGCTCGTTGAACTGGTATCGTAACCGGCCAACCCAGTTGGCATCCCAGCCGATCAGATCATTGCCCAGCCCGTCAGCGGCGAGTTTGTTCCAATTGCCGTCGAACCGTGCTCGAAAATCCCGCGGATTGGTGCCGTACAAGCTGCGGTTGCGCAGGGATAACGCCACGCCGACCACGCGCGCCTGCCGTGCTTCGCCGTCGCTACGGTCGGCGATGGCGCGGGCGACGGCGTCCCTGCACGACCCGTAGAATTTCGGCTTGTTGCCGCTCCACGTGGATAGCACGCCGCTGCGCACCAATGACTGGTACGCGTGGTCGATTGACGCTTCGCCCCACCCTTGTGCGGGTGCGGCACCATACTGCTTGTTGTCGAACAGATACAAGGCGTCATTGTCCGGCATCGGTCCACCCGACCCTGATATTCCCGCCCCTTGTGATCCAATGCCCGCCATGGCGGTGCCAGACGGGATGATCATGGCCGCGACCAGCATAATGGCCACGGCGGCGACGAATCGAATTCGGTTCATCATTCCCCCAAATATCAACGAAAGCCTCAGCTTTCACTTGTCCCCCAATGGGCTTGCCCCGACCACGGCATGCTCCCCGCATGTCGGTTGAACGGTCTATACGCACAACATTCCGCGTCATGCCTGCCAATCGGTACGCCAGCGCCCCTCCAGCTGAACCAGACAGTATCGGCAATCCCCATTGCCGAATAAGACCCTTCATTGCCAGCATACCATACCGGTCCAACGCCGACACGACGGATACGATAATGCCGCCACACCAAGAGGTGTGACGGCATGCTGGTGGGCTTGATGGGATTCGAACCCACGACCTTCTGTTCCGGAGACAGACGCTCTATCCACTGAGCTACAAACCCGTGCGGCAATCCACTGTACAGACATGTCCAGACACGTATCTGGACAATGGGCTGTCTGCGGGTTTGCCACGTACCGCTTCGCTCAGTACATCAGCGTCGCCAGCCGGCGGCGGGCGCGCTTGAGCCGCTCATCGCCCGACTCAGGAATAGCGAAATACTCCAGCAGACGCTTGCGTACCGGTTCAATCTGGTCGCGGTGCCCTGCGGCAAGATAATCCAGCAGACGTCCGAAAGCGTCTTCGATTTGCCCACCGATCATATCGATGTCCGCAACCGCCAGCTGGGCTTCGACATCATCCGGATGCGCTGCCGCGGCAGCACGCACAGCGCGGACATCGGCGTTGCCGGAACGGGCGAGCAGCAGCGCTTTGGCGCGTTCACGCGCGGCGAGCGCATCGTGCGGATCGGACTCCAAGACACGCTCATATGCCGCGGCGGCACCCGCATAATCGCCTTCCTGGGCGAGGCGGTGCGCTTCGGCATGCTCGGGCGGTACAGCGTCGGCGGCAGGGGTATCATCGGCCTGCTGGGCATCCGGATCACCGGAATATGGTGCGGTACCGTTGACCCCGGCCTTATGTGCCACTTCGATGAGCTTAGGAATAACCTGGTCGACGATCTGCTGCTGTTCCTCGGCGCTTGGCAAGCCTTCAAGCAACGGCATCGGACGACCGCCAATCAGCCCGAACAATGCCGGGATTCCGCGCACTTGGAACGCTTGGGCGATGGTCGGCGACGCGCCGGCATCGATACGGACCAGCTGAATCTGACCGTTAAGCTTGTTCACCGCATCAGCGAGTGTGCGAGCCATCGGGAACAGGCGGTCATCGGTCGGCGTCCACAAGAGCAGCAGAATCGGGAATGTGGCCGAGGTCTGCACCATTGCTTCAAAGGTGTGCTCAGACACGTCGACCACGTACGCGCCAGCAGCGGGAGCGCCGCCAGCCTGACCGGGTTCGGCTTTCACCTGATGCTGCATCGATTCAAGATCAACGGCCCCGGCGAGGGAAATACCGGGATTGAACTTCTGGTCTGCCATGTCGCCTCCATAATCCTTTGACTAGCAATCCTGCGACTCTTTTCAACTTAGTGTGGCGGCCGGCCGTACGCGGCTGCTTCTCCGCGGAGCTAAAGCGCAGCGGCGGCCGTATCCGCTACCGGCGGTCAAATCGCCTCGACTTTGACCGGCTGACGTTCCGCTCCGACCGCGGTGATTTTCTGGTGGGATCCGGCCGGCGGCACGTACAGGGCGATGACGTTGACATACGTGACTTTCATCGTGCTGGTTGCCGTACCATTGCCGAACAGCGCTTTCTCAGAGTCGGAAGCCGGCTGGGATTCACGCCCTTCACCGGCTTGGCGGGTCCACTCCGAGTTGATTTGCGCGACCACCAGATCACCGCCATCGCTCGAACGCATGACTTTGATTTGCCCGTTGACCGCTTCGAAGGTCTGCTGCTGGGTTCCGGCGTTGCGTTCCATACCTTCCTGAACGGTTTGGGAAAGTTTGGTCAACTCCTGACGGAAATAGTCGTCAGCGAATTTCGAAGCGTAGGGGCTGCTTGAACCGTTTTGCAGCACGTCCGCGTATTGGGTGACCGCTTGTTGCGGTGTGGCCACCAGTCCGGTGTCTTTGGCGGTGCCCATTTGCGCGCCGATGGAGGTGACCGGGAATTTCGGCAGTTTCGCACCTTGGAAAAGTCTGGCTACTCCCCACAGCTTGTAGTTGCTGTGCGCGTTGTCCTGCACCATGACCAGCAGGCGCTGGGACTGCTGATCTGAGGTGGTTGTGGTGATGGTGAATATCGAACGCGGCCAGCCTGAATCCGTGGGGATGACAGCCTGGGTCATCTTCGAAGGAATATTGGTTTTCGCGTCAAGCGCACCCGTGGTTTGGGCGATGGTGATTTCACTGGTGCGGATGGCCAGTTCGGGGCCTGACATGCGTTCGTCGAGTCCGTCAACGCTTTTCGCACCGTTCGCCGCATTGACGACCTTGAGTATCTTCGCGCGAATCCGCCGCTCTTGGGCCGCCGTCACATCCGGCTTGTCGGTATGTTCGGCGCTGGCGGCGGGTTGCGGGATCTGGCCTTCGCACCCGGCAACCGTCATCATGCATACTGCGGCGAGTGCAGCCGCTGCGATCCTGGTGATACGTGAGGTCATGCTACTCCTTGATGCTCTCCTGTTCGCCGCCGTCGGCCCCATCGTGTTCCTGCTGTGCCGCCCATCGTGCGAAATACGCTTGCAGTTCCTTGGGGTCGATCACCGAAGTTGCTTCGACATTGACCTGTGCGGGAGCGTGCGTGCGAGCGCTGCGCAATCCGGTGAACTGCGACGACGTGGGGTTGGCGGTCGCATCGTCTTGGGGTTGGGTTTCGGCAGCCTGCTTGGGCTCGTCGTTCTCGCCTGGCGTGTCCGCGGCGGCGGGTTGCGCACCCGCTTGGACGCTTTGGGCGCTGCCCGGATACCATGTTTCGTTGAGCGAAGCGTAGGAATGTGCGGCATCGGCGGATACCTGCCGATCGTGGTCGCCGGGATGCTCAGGGCGCACATGATGCGGGTGACGGCGAGGCTGATAGGCGGCCGGAGGATCGTCGCTCCCAGTTGTCTCGGCGCCGTCCGCCGGTTCGGCGGCATCATGCCCGGTATGGTCTGCGGATGCGGGTGATGCGTGTTCTTCTGGTTCGCCTACGGGTTGCGGTTGTTCGGCCGGTTGCGCCTGCTGGATGTCAGCCACCAGGTTGCGTGACAGCGGGTCGATGACGACCGGTGTGCCGGCATCATGCGTCTCATCGGCGTTCGACGCTGCGGTTTCTTCAACAGGGGTACCGGCGGCATGGCGCCTGCGCGGCTTGGAGCTTCGGCGCGGCGCCAACTTGTGTTTGAGCTGCCGCCAACTGCCGGCGAATGCTTCAGCGATGGTGATTTCTTCAGGCTCGACCGGCTTGGGTTCGCTGGCGCCCTTGCGTCGCTTGCTGATCGGCATCGCGAATACTGATGCGGAGAGCACCGTCATCACGGCGAGCAGGCCGGCGATGAAATACAGAGGGGTCGCGAAATCCGGAAGCTGTTCACGCACCCAATGGATGGTCACCGTTGATTTCGCTTTGGCCGATCCGGTATCGATCAACGCGATAACATCGGAGGTTGCAGCTGTCGCCGGCAAGGTCACATGCCCGTCGTCACTGCATGTGACCGACCGCCACATATCCGAGGATTCAAACGTCACCGACTGGTCATCCTGTATTGCGGTCCCCGAGGCCTTCTGACGGCTCGTCGTCAGCGTCTGCCAATCCGACATGCCGGTGATACGGGTGTACGTGTGGCCGGCCAGCCATCCTGCGGCGTCTTTTCGTGTCGACAAGGCGACACAGGCACGGGTTTTCGCTGAACCGTTGTCGCGTACCACCAGTGTGGAGCGGCTGCTTACCATGGACAGCACTCCCGGGTCGGTCATCATATATCTGCCGGACACGTCCGCCGACGCGGCAATCTCACTCGATGGACGCCATACCGTGGCATTGAGCGCGCCGAATGCGACGCACGCAACGGCAAGCAGACCGAACACCGGTGCGACGATACCACGCATGATCCTGGCATGACGAGACGGCCGCTCGAATGCGACATGATCTTCGTGTGCTTCACGTGTTTTCGTCATAACCCCTATATTCTACAGGTACCTCCACACTTCGCCTGTGCCCCGGGCGTACCTCCACCAGGCCGCCCCACCTCCACGGCGACACCCGTGCGCGAGAGCATTCATCATCTTGGGGGCATCCGGCGGCTTATCATGGTCGACGTCTACTGTGGTACGCATGCATATCTCACCAAGACTGCGTCATGCAATGGCGCGCATCGTCTCCATCGTATGTGTCGCCGGCCTGTGCCTCGGCATATCAGCATGCGATTCCGGCGATTCATCATCCTCCGCTTCCGCCTCATCATCGTCTTCGGCAAGCTCCAGCTCTTCGAGCTCCACCATGAGTCAGATCGCGGGCGTCACTGCAACCGGTGAACCGGGTAAGAAGCCGACGGTGAAATTCCATACCCCGATGACCGTGCAAAACAACACGTACGCCGTCTTGCAGAAAGGCAACGGCGCCACCGTACAGGACGGCGACCGTCTGTGCACGCAAGGTACCGTGTACAACGCGAAAGATGGTTCCCAGACCATGAGCACATGGGAAAAGAACACGCCGGACTGTTCCATCGTGCTCAATACGAATACGACGAACGAATCCTACTACAAGGTATTCGTCGGGCAGAAAGTCAACGCGACCATCGCTTTTGGCGTCAATGACCAGAATTCGTCCGGCACCTCGTATCTCATGGTGATGACCATCATCTCCCGTGCGAAGGCTTTGAGCCGGGCTGAAGGCAAGACAGTCACCAACATCCCGTCGAATCTGCCGAAAGTGACGCTCGCCAGCAACGGTAAGCCTTCCTTGGAGCTCAACGGCTACCAGCCTGACGGCAAGCTTGTCGTCCAGCCGCTAATCAAAGGTGAGGGTGCTGCCGTCAAGTCCACACAGACCGTCGATGCACAGTACACCGGCTGGTATGCGAACAGCGACGGCACATTGCACCAGTTCGACTCCTCGTGGGATCGCGGATCATCAGCGCAATTCTCACTGTCCCAGGTCATCACCGGATGGAAGAACGGCTTGACCGGGCAGACCATCGGCTCTCAGGTGCTGCTCGTCATCCCACCTGATCTGGGGTACGGGTCGACCGATCAGACTGACAGCTCGACCGGCAAGGTGACCATCCCGGCGAATTCGACCCTGTATTTCGTGGTCGATATCCTCTACGCCTACTGATTGCCGGCAATTCGCGAGGATCGGCGGTGGCGGTGACACCATTGCGCGCCGCCACCGACCCTTATATACCAACTGGTTACGCTGAGCGGGCGCTCAACGTAACCAGTTGGTATATATGGGGACTTAGAAGAGACGCAGAGTCCCGTCTTCCTGCCCCTTCATATCGTCATAATCCAAAATCAGGCATTCGAAGCCGCGCTCATGGGCGAGCGTGCGGGCTTGTGGAGTGATGGTCTGTGCTGCGAAAATGCCGCGAACCGGAGCAATCAGCGGGTCACGGTTGAGCAGTTTGCAGTAGCGTGTCAACTGTTCGACACCATCAATGCCGCCATGCCGTTTGATTTCTATGGCCACATGCGCGCCATTGCCGTCAACCGCCATGATATCGACCGGCCCAATAGCCGTAGGATATTCACGGCGGACAAGTTTCGCACCTTCGCCAATCCGCTCGATCTGCTCGGCCAGATAGCGCTGCAGGTGGTCCTCGACCCCGTCCTTGACCAGGCCGGGATCCTCGCCCAAATCGTACGTATGGTCAGCGTAGATATGCTGCAATGTGATCTCCAGCACGTCATCGCTTTTCTCCGCGCACACACGCAATACGCGTTCAGGAACCGGGGTATCCGGATCGTCATCGGCATCAGGCGGGTCGATCTGCCTGATCGTACATGGTGCCGCCATCCAGTTCAACGGCTTGTACGAGCCGAGTTCCGAGAAAATCAGCACACTGTTATCCGCTTTCACCAGCAGTACGCGCTTGGCCAATGGGAGCGACGCGTTGAGCCGTCCCGAATACTGCGCGCTGCAATCCGCCACAATAATTCTCACAACCGATAGCCTAACAGGCGTGTGAACGCAACATACCCGGCAGCCGCACCCAGCGGACAACGTACAAGGCCGCGGCATCATTCGAGATGATACCGCGGCCTTGTCGTATGCTTGACGCCGTCAGTTTTCGGTTCCCGGTGCGTCGCCTGCCGCACCCGGACCGGAAGTCTGGACCACGTCATGTCCGCGCTCAACCGCAACGGTGAGTTTGTTCGAATCGAAGGAAATGAATCCATCGGTGACATCGAAGGAATGCCGCACACCATCAGGGTCTACTACCGCGACCGTGCCGTCCTTGATGACGGTAAGCACCGGTTCGTGGTTCGGCAGGATGCCCATCCCGCCTTCGGACGCCGGAATGGTGACGGACTTCGCCGTGCCGGACCACAAGGGGCGGTCCGCCGCGACGATGTTCACCTGCATGGTTGTGCCCGCCATCAGTCGCCGTATTCCTTCTGCATGTCATGCCACTTCTTCTCGAGGTCATCGATACCGCCGATGCCGGAGAAGGCCTGTTCAGGAACGTCGTCATACACGCCGTCGCAGATGCGGGTGAAGGCCTCGATGGTCTCGTCCGCAGGGACATAGGAGCCCGGACGACCGGTGAATTTCTCCGCCACATAGAAGTTCTGGCCGAGGAACTGCTCGATCTTGCGGGCGCGGTTGACGATGGTCTTGTCTTCCTCGCCGAGCTCGTCGATACCGATCAGGGCGATGATGTCCTGCAGCTCCTTGTTACGCTGCAGAATCGCCTTGACACGGTTGGCGCACTCGTAGTGAGCCTGGCCGACATACCGCGGATCGAGGATGCGCGAGGTGGAAGCCAGCGGATCGACAGCCGGGTAAATACCCTTTGCTGCGATATCACGCGAAAGCTCGGTCGTCGCGTCCAAGTGGGCGAAGGTCGTTGCCGGGGCCGGGTCGGTGTAATCATCCGCAGGCACGTAAATAGCCTGCAGCGAGGTGATCGAGTGGCCACGGGTCGAGGTGATGCGTTCCTGGAGCGCGCCCATCTCGTCGGCGAGGTTCGGCTGGTAACCCACAGCGGAAGGCATACGGCCAAGCAGCGTGGACACCTCGGAACCGGCCTGGGTGAAGCGGAAGATGTTGTCGATGAACAGCAGCACGTCCTGGTTCTGCACATCACGGAAGTACTCCGCCATGGTCAGTGCGGTCAGCGGGACACGCAGACGCGTCCCCGGAGGCTCATCCATCTGGCCGAAGACCAGCGCGGTCTTGCTGAGCACGCCTGCCTCCGCCATTTCGCCGATCAGGTCGTTGCCTTCACGGGTACGCTCGCCAACGCCGGCGAACACGGACACGCCGCCGTGGTTCTGCGCCACGCGCTGGATCATTTCCTGGATCAGCACCGTCTTGCCGACGCCTGCGCCGCCGAACAGGCCGATCTTGCCGCCCTGCACGTACGGAGTCAGCAGGTCGATGACCTTGATGCCGGTTTCGAACATCTGGGTCTTGGACTCCAACTGGTCGAATGCCGGCGGATTGCGGTGGATTGGCCAGCGTTCCTTGATCGTGATGGTCTCGTCGGGCTTCTTGTTGAGGATATTGCCCGAGACATCGAACACATGCCCCTTGGTGACGTCACCGACCGGGACCTCAATCGGGCCGCCGGTATCGGTCACCTCAGCGCCGCGCACCAAGCCGTCAGTAGGCTTGAGCGCAACGGCACGCACGGTGGAGTCGCCAAGGTGCTGCTCCACTTCCATGGTGATCTGGTGAAGTGTCTCACCCTCCGTGTTGCCCACATTGTTGAGCTTCACGGTCAGGGCGTTGTAGATGTCGGGCAGGTGGCCTACCGGGAACTCGACGTCGATGACGGAACCCTGGACGCGCGTCACGCGTCCGACGTTCGCCGCTTCGACGTCGGTTTCGGAAGCCGCTGTGGTCTGGTTCTCAGCCATATGCGTTCCTACTCTTCCTCTTTGTTCAGCGCGTCGGCGCTGCCGATGATTTCGGTAAGTTCTTGGGTGATCGATGCCTGGCGCGAGGCGTTGAGCTTGCGCGTCAGCTCGTCGACAAGGTTGCGTGCGTTGTCCGTGGCCGTATGCATGGCGTTCTGGCGGGATGCTGTTTCCGATGCCGCCGAAGTCAGCAGGCACTCGTGAATGCGCGACTGGATGTACTTCGGCATAATCGCGTTCAGCACCTTTTCCAGGCTCGGTTCAAAGGTGTACAACGGGGCCGCCTGCGCTGCGGTGGATTCGGGGATCGGGCCGGAATCCTGTCGTGCTTCCGGCACGACTTCGACCGGCAGCATGCGCAGAACACGAACCTTCTGTACAACCATGTTCACGAATTCGGTGAATACGATGTACAGTTCCGAGACTCCACCCTGATCCGCGGGCTTCATATACGCGTCCAGCAGGGTCTTGGAAATCGATTCCGCGACTTCCACGCCCGGCTTGTCGCTGTCGCCTTCCCACGAAGCCGCCACCTGACGGTTGCGGTACTTGTAGTAGGTGACGCCGCGGCGACCGTACACATACAGCTGCGGTTCCTTGCCCTTGTCCGCAAGACGGGCGAGCAGGGATTCCGTTTCCTTGATGATCGACGAGGTGTACGCACCGGCCATACCGCGGTCCGACGTCAGAGCCAGCACGGCGACGCGTGGGTTCTTCTCGTCGGACTTCACAATCGGATGGTCGATATGGGTGTGCTCCGCCAACGCTTGCACGGCATCGAAAATCGCATCGCTGTAAGGCTTGGCGTTCAGCGCCACCTCACGCGCCCTCGCGATGTGCGAGGACGCGATCATCTCCTGGGCGTTGAAGATCTTCTCCAACGACTGGGTTGAGGCGATTCTTGATTTCAATGCGAGTTGCGAGCCCATGGGTCACTTCTCCCCTGCGACGATCTTTTCCTGCTCGACCAGGGTGTCGGTCTTGGCGACGGGCTTCTTCTCGATAAGCGGCTTGCCGGCCTTCGTCACGTACGTGGCACGGAAGTCATCAACGGCCTGTTCAAGGGCCTTTTCCGTGTCGGCGGTGAAATCACCGGTGTCACGAATCGTCGTGAGGATGTCCGTGTTGTGGGCGACGTAGTCGAGCATGCCCTTCTCGAAGGGAAGCACGTCCGCAAGTTCGAGGTCGTCGAGCTTGCCATGCGTACCAGCCCAGATCGAGACGACTTCCTGTTCCATCGAGTACGGGGACATCTGCGGCTGCTTGAGCAGCTCGGTCAGACGCGCGCCACGGGTCAGCTGGGCCTTGGATGCGGCATCCAGATCGGAGGCGAACATCGCGAAGGACTCGAGCGACTTGTACTGCGCCAACGAGATTTTCAGCGTGCCGGAGACCTTCTTCAGCGCCTTCGTCTGTGCCGCACCACCGACACGGGACACGGAGATGCCGACGTCGACAGCCGGTCGCTGACCTGCGTTGAACAGGTCGGACTGCAGGAAGATCTGACCGTCAGTGATGGAAATCACGTTGGTCGGAATGTATGCGGACACATCGTTGGCCTTCGTTTCGACGATCGGCAGACCGGTCATCGAACCGCCGCCCAAATCGTCGGACAGCTTGGCGCAACGTTCCAGCAGACGGGAGTGCAGGTAGAACACGTCGCCCGGGTATGCCTCGCGCCCCGGCGGACGACGGAGCAGCAGCGAAATCGCTCGGTAGGCTTCAGCCTGCTTGGACAGATCATCAAACACGATGAGCACATGCTTGCCGTGATACATCCAGTGCTGGCCGATGGCCGAACCCGTGTACGGGGCGATGTACTTGAAACCGGCGGAATCAGATGCCGGGGAAGCCACGATTGTCGTGTACTCCATCGCGCCCGCCTCTTCGAGGCTCTGACGCACGGAGGCGATGGTGGAACCCTTCTGACCGACGGCCACATAGATGCAGCGCACCTGCTTCTTCGGGTCTCCGGACTTCCAGTTGTCCTTCTGGTTGATGATCGTGTCGATGGCGATGGCGGTTTTACCCGTCTGGCGGTCGCCGATGATCAGCTGACGCTGACCGCGACCAATCGGGGTCATCGCGTCGATTGCCTTGAGGCCTGTGGACAGCGGCTCGTCGACCGGATGACGGTGCATCACGTCCGGAGCCTGCGCCTCGAGAATACGGCGGCCTTCGCTCTTGATCTCGCCGAGGCCGTCGATAGGCTGGCCCAGCGGGTTGACTACACGGCCGAGGTATCCGTCGCCGACCGGTACGGACAGCACTTCGCCGGTACGGCGGACTTCCTGACCCTCCTCGATGCCGGCGAAGTCACCGAGGATGACCACACCGATTTCGCGGGCGTCAAGGTTGAACGCCAGACCAAGCGTGCCGTCCTCAAAGGTCAGCAGCTCATTGGCCATGCAACCAGGCAGTCCCGTCACGTGCGCAATGCCATCACCACACGTCGCGACATAACCGACCTCCTGGGTCGGATTGTCAGACGGCTTGTAGGACTCGACGAAATCGTCGAGGGCCTTGCGTACCGCGGCGGGATCAATGGTAAGTTCTGCCATGATCACTCCTTATTGTTCTTGTTCATGTAAGTCTTTCGCGCTTTCACACGGAAACGACTCGTGCCACTACCCGTTCAGGCGGTGACCTGCACGCTGCGCTTGAGCTTGTTCAGCTGGGCGATTACCGTGTTGTCGTTGACCTCGTGGCCGATCTGCACGCGCATGCCGCCCAACACCGTCGGATCGACAACCGAGTTGATATGCACGGCATGGCCGGTGCGCTTGGTGTAGATCTTGGTCAGCCGGTCAACCTGCTCGTCCGACAGCGGGGCGGCGGTGGTCACGGTGACCATCGATTCGCCCATATGGCGCGACAGCTTGTTGATCAGCCACTGGATGGTGGCAAGGTAACGGCGGTGCCGCGGATTTTCCGTGGCATGCTCGGCAAGGCGCATGGTGACCTTGCTGATCTCATTGCCGGACAACACGTTGTGCAGCAACTCGACGCGCGCCTCTACCGTGGAATGCTCGTCGTACAAGCGGGTGCGAACCACCGGCATGTTGAGCAACGCCGAATGCAGCTCGGCGAGCTCCACCGATACCTTCATGGTGGTTCCGGTCGCGTCCGCATAGTACATCATCGCATCCACGCCGAAATCTTCGACCGCATTCGCGATATCATGCGGCTTGCTCCACCGGCGCTGCACCAGATCGTCAAGGATCTCGACGGTCATCGGATGGGCTTTGCCTCCAAGCAGCGTGTGTACCATGGTGGTCTTGTCGGCAGCGGGACGTGCGGGGTCGGTCAGCGCCCGTTCGACCTGGATATTGTGGTCGAGCAGATCGGTGACGGCGAACAGCTCGTTGCCCACACGCCAGGCATCCTCACCGGTCGCCTTCAGTTTCGGCGCCAGCGAGTCACGCGAGACGCGGTCTGCGATGCGTGATGCCTCTCCTCGCATGTAATCTCACTTCCTTCGCTTACTTGTTGCTGTCTGCATCCATCTCGTCGATCATCTTGTCAAGCATCTGCGTCTGAGTGGCGCTCGAGCTCAACTCCGATCCGAGAATCTTGCCTGCCAGAGCCGTAGCCAGCGTGCCGACCTCACCCTTCAAGCTCACCAGAGCCTGCTTTTGCTGGGATTCAATCGAGCGCTGCGCGTTTTCAGTGATCTGGGCTGCATCGGATTCAGCGCGCGAACGCGCATCAGCGATGATATGGGATGCTTCGGCACGGGCGTCGTCGCGGATCTTGGATGCCTCGACACGCGCCTGACTGAGCTGATCCTCATACTTCTTCTTGGCCTCGTCAGCGTCTTTCTGCGCTTTCTCGGCCTGTTCCATACGACCTTCGATCTTGGCCGCACGGGCGTCGAAGACAGCTTGGAACTTCGGCATGATGTACTTGTAGAAGCAGACCGCGATGACAACGAGAATGACCAATGACCACACGATGTCATACGTTTCAGGCAAAAACAGTGCAATACCGTTTTTCTCTGCCAGTGGCATGGGTGTTCTCCTTTCCTGCTCGGGTTTCTACTTGATGGTGATTCGTCCTATCAGGCCGAATCACATGGTCATGACGAATGCGACGAAGCCCAGCAGGCCGAGCAGCTCGATCAGAGCCAGGCCAATGAACATCAGGGTCTGGATACGGCCGGCGACCTCAGGCTGGCGAGCGGTGCTCTCCAAAGCCTTGCCGACCAGGATGCCCATGCCGATGCCAGGGCCGATGGCGGCGACGCCATAGCCCAGAACGCTGATGTTGCCGGCGACCTCGGCGAGAGTGATGATATCCATGTGTTGTCCTTTCTTACCGAAATGTGACATGGTATACGGCTCCGCGTCGCGGGGCCGAAGGTTGTGTCTTGCCCGGTGCTCTACAACACCGGTGCATTCGCTTCATTCAATTATGGCGCATCGTTCATCACGATGCCGGGCAGACACGGCCGCTATGGGCAGTCGCGTCTGGCACCGCTGCGATCCGTCACGTGACACGTATGGCGCGCCACGCATGTCGATCACTCGACTTCCGGATAGCTCTGGTTGATGTACACCGTCGAGAGGATCGAGAACACGTACGCCTGAAGCGCCGCGACGAACATCTCGAAGCACACGAACGCGAAACCGCCCAGCAACCACAGCACGCCGACAGGCTTGACAGCCCAGTTCGACGCCTCGATGAGATAGAACTGTGTGAACGCCAAGCAGGTCGCGACCAGCAGGTGGCCTGCGATCATATTGGCGAATAGACGGACGGTCAGCGAGAACGGACGAATAATCAGCGCCTCAAGCAGGTTGATCGGGCCGAGAATGATATCAATCGGCAACGGAACCCCCGGAGGCATGAGCTCGCCGCGCAGATATTGAAGGAAACCCTTCTCCCGGCAAGCGGCAATCCAGTATTGGACAAACGTCCATAGTGCGAATACCAGCGGCATGGTCACGGTGGCGGTCGCCGCCATGTTCATGCCCGGAATGATGCCACACAAGTTGAACACGAAAATCGTGAAGAACAGGGTGGTGATCATCGGTACATATCGGCGACCGCGTTCCTCGCCCATCACCTGATACACGATGTTGTCGCGGACGAACTCGAGCAGTGTCTCAATCAGTCCCTGCCAACGGCCAGGAATGAGTTTGGCACGCTTCGCCGTTATGCACATCACCAGCAACAGCACGATAGTGGCAACGATTCGGATGAGAATGATGCGGTTAATGGCGAACGGCGTGCCTTGGAACAGAATCGGATCGGGAAGAAAATCGTCGACCGAAGGCAGTTCAGGACCCGCTTTGGCCGCAAGCACGAGCTGCGTGCTGACTTGTGACACCATCTACGCCTCCTACTTCTCGTAACAGCTGTCAGTTTAGCCCAACGCCCTGAGCGAATGTGACCAACGGGTTACGGCACAAACGCGCACGGCGTGGCGAGGAGGTCGGACACCGACGGGGTCGGTGCCTGCCTTCGACTCCGAACGGCTATGTGGTGATTGTACGACGTTTTCCTGTGCCGTAGCGACATTTCTTTCACATTCTCAAACCGTTTTTAGATAAAAC